>Ga0208391_1001421_pt1 | contig 11403 bp, 8 predicted proteins | sample Knorr_S23_td_Bot_FD_185612 | JGI IMG/M metagenome (GOLD analysis project Ga0208391, IMG submission 185612) | Marine microbial communities from Southern Atlantic Ocean transect - Knorr_S23_td_Bottom_ad_3770_LV_A (SPAdes) (version 2) | ecosystem: Environmental > Aquatic > Marine > Oceanic | place... | reverse complement strand
CCGGCGCCGGCCCGCGCCGCGGCCATGGGCGAAACGCCGGCCTTGTCCAGACCGAGCTCGCGGGCTTCCAGGCGGCGGACTTCATCGCGCAACCGGGCGGCTTCCTCGAATTCCAGCTCGGCGGCGGCGGCCTTCATGCGTTGGGTCAATTCGGCGAGTACGGCGCGCAGGTTGTGGCCGACCAGTTCTGCCTCCCCGGAAACGCCGGTATCGACGGTGACGTAGTCCTGTTCGTACACCGATCCGATGATATCGGTGATACCCTTTTTCACCGATTCCGGGGTGATGCCGTTGGCGGCATTGTAGGCCTGTTGTTTTTCGCGGCGCCGGTTGGTTTCGGAAATGGCGTAGTCCAGCGAAGCGGTCATCTTGTCGGCATACAGAATGACGCGGCCGTCGATGTTGCGGGCGGCGCGGCCGATGGTCTGCACCAGCGAGGTCTTGGATCTCAAAAAGCCTTCCTTGTCGGCGTCGAGGATGGCGACCAGGGCGCATTCGGGAATATCCAGGCCCTCGCGCAGCAGGTTGATGCCGATCAACACATCGAACGCCCCCAAACGCAGGTCGCGGATGATCTCGATACGCTCCAAGGTATCGATGTCGGAATGCAAGTAGCGCACCCGCACACCATGTTCGTGCAGGTATTCGGTCAGGTCCTCGGCCATGCGCTTGGTCAGCGTCGTCACCAAGGTGCGCAAGCCCTTGGCCGCCACTTCCTTGACTTCGCCCAGTAAATCGTCGACCTGGGTTTCTACCGGCCGCACGATGCACAGGGGGTCGATCAGGCCGGTGGGGCGGACCACCTGTTCGGCGAAGACGCCGCCGGTTTTCTCGATCTCCCACGGGCCCGGCGTCGCCGAAACGTAAATGGTGTCCGGGCGCATGACTTCCCATTCCTCGAACTTCAAGGGCCGGTTGTCAATGCAACTGGGCAGGCGGAAGCCGTATTCGGCGAGCGTCGATTTGCGGTTGAAATCGCCCCGGTACATGCCGCCCAGTTGCGGCACCGTGACATGGCATTCATCGACGATCATCAGCGCGTTTTCCGGAAGGTATTCGAACAGCGTCGGTGGCGGATCGCCGGGGCGGCGGCCGGTGAGGTAACGGGAATAGTTCTCGATGCCGGCACAAAAGCCGGTGGTGTCCAGCATCTCCAAATCGAAGGTGGTGCGTTCTTGGAGCCGCTGCGCTTCCAGCAGCTTTCCTTCCGCCGTCAGCTCGCCCAGGCGTTGTTTCAGCTCCGCCTTGATCTGGGGAATCGCCTGCAACAGGGTCGGCCGGGGCGTGACGTAATGGCTGTTGGGATAAATGGTGATCTCTTCCAGGGCGCCGATTTTCTCACCGGTGAGCGGGTCAATTTCCCAGATCTGCTCCAACTCGTCGCCGAACAGCGACAACCGCCAGGCCCGGTCTTCGAAGTGGGACGGGAAAATCTCGACGATATCGCCGCGCACCCGGAACGCGCCACGGAAAAAATTGACGTCGTTGCGCCGGTATTGAAGCTCGACCAGGCTTTGCAGAAGCGGGGCGCGATCGACCCGGGCGCCGGTGCGGAGCTTGACCACCATCTCGGAATAGGTTTCCACCGCACCGATGCCATAGATGCACGACACCGAGGCGACGATGATGACGTCCGGGCGTTCCAACAGGGACCGCGTCGCGGCGTGGCGCATGCGGTCGATCTGTTCGTTAATAGAGGCGTCTTTCTCGATAAAGGTATCGGTGCGCGGCACGTAGGCCTCGGGCTGATAATAATCGTAGTAGGAGACGAAATATTCGACCGCGTTGTCGGGGAAGAATTCCTTCATCTCGCCGTAGAGCTGCGCCGCCAGGGTCTTGTTGGGGGCCAGCACCAGGGTCGGGCGCTGTTGATCCTGAATGACGTGGGCGATGGTAAAGGTCTTGCCCGACCCGGTGACGCCCAACAACACCTGATCGCGCTCGGCCGCTTCCAGGCCCTTGATCAACTCGGCGATGGCTTCGGGCTGGTCGCCGGCGGGATCGAATGGCGAGACCAGCGTGAACGGCTTGCCGCCGCTGATAGGGGCGCGTTTTTCCGGTATGAATTGTTCGGCATGTTGCATGGGGGAAGTTATATTGCCCAAGCGGGCCACAGGCGAGTCCTGACTTGCACCGGTATAGGTACAAGCGTAGTCTCCGGCCTTCGTTTTTGACTGCCCTTTCTTTGAAATTCTGCCCCGGGAACCACGACCCATGTCCTTCATCGCCGACCGCTTGAGCCTGATTACGCCCAGCCCCACCATCGCCGTCACCCAGAAGGCCCGTGACCTGAAAGCCCAGGGCCGCGATGTAATTGGTCTCGGCGCCGGTGAGCCCGATTTCGACACCCCTGCCCACATCATCGAGGCGGCGAAAAAAGCCATGGACGACGGGCTGACGCGCTATACGGCGGTCAACGGCATTCCTGAATTACAGGAAGCCATCGTCGATAAGTTCAAGCGCGAAAATGGCCTGGAGTACAGCGTCGATGAAGTCACCGTCGGCTGCGGTGGCAAGCAGATTATTTTCAACGCCTTCATGGCGACGCTGAACCCCGGCGACGAGGTCATCGTGCCGGCGCCCTATTGGGTGTCGTACCCGGATATCGCGTTAATGTTTGAAGCCAAGCCGGTATTCGTCAATTGCCCGGTGGACAAAGGTTTCAAGATGGCGCCCGAGAATCTGGAAGCCGCCATTACGCCGAAAACCAAGTGGCTGATCCTGAATTCGCCGTCAAACCCGTCCGGCGCCGCTTTTACCCGTGACGAAATGAAGGCGTTGACCGATGTGCTGTTGCGCCACCCCCACGTTTGGATCATGACCGACGATATTTACGAGCACATCGTCTACGACGGGTTTGAGTTTTCCACCGTTGCCGAAGTTGAGCCGGGGCTGAAAGACCGGACCCTGACCTTGAACGGCATGTCCAAGGCCTTTTGCATGACCGGCTGGCGGGTCGGATATGCCGCAGGTCCGGTGGACCTGATCAAGGCGATCACCATGATACAATCGCAATCCACCACCCATACCTCATCCATCAGCCAGGCGGCATCGGTGGCGGCCCTGAACGGACCACGGGATTTTATCGCCGCCAACAACACCATTTTTCAGGAACGCCGCGACCTGGTCGTTAGCATGCTCAATCAAGCAACGGGGCTCAGCTGCCCGACGCCGGAAGGCGCCTTTTACGTTTATCCGTCTTGCGAAGGTACCATCGGCAAGACCACGCCCGACGGCAACACCATCGAGACGGACGAGGATTTCGTATCCTATATCCTGGAATCGGAAGGCGTTGCCGCAGTACAGGGCGTCGCCTTCGGGTTGTCGCCGCATTTCCGGATTTCCTACGCGACCGGTACCGACCTGCTGGAAGACGCCTGCCAGCGCATCCAACGGGCCTGCGCGGCGCTGACGTAAACCCATCACTATAAATTAACGCTGCTTTTTAGGGCTTGTTAGAATGCGACCGTGGCGATGGCGCGGTCCAGCTTGTTCCCGCCCCATGCTTTCGGTTTCGTCGGCGCGGTATTGGCGTCTTTGATCAGCGTTCCATTGTTGACCTTGTCGATGACGACGCGACCGGCTTTGTTCTCGATAATCACCGCCTTGCCCTCCAACATGGCCACCTGAAACGCTCCGTCAATCACACCGCCCCAGAACTTGGTGCCGCGAATGCCAATGGTTGCGATCTCGGTCTCGACGGTGAATTTCGCCGCCGCCGTCTGCATCATTTTGCCGCTAACGGCACTGAACGCGCCTTGGAGCAGGCGCCGGGCGGCAATGGGTTCATTGCCGATGATGTAATCAATGACGATAAAATTGGTTTTCTCGCCCAGCGTCATTATCGCATCGTCCAACATCTCGACTTCCAGACGCGCACCGCGGCCGGTGGAAAGGACATCGCCGCGCTGGATTTTGTCACCAACCTTCAACGGACGGGGGATGGCGGCCTGCATGGCAACGGCGGAACCCTTGAGACGCACCACCGTGCAGCAGACTCCTCAACAGCCGTGGCAATGTTCGACACCATCATCAGCAGACTGAGGAGCGCACCGTGCGCCATTCGTAAAAAGAAAATTTTCATCACCCGCAGAAGATAGCTTCTCCCCTTCCAGCTTTCAATTCCAGACGGCAACCGCGACATCGCCGGAAACCGCCAAATGCTGAATGTTGTCGTGTGAATCCCCCAGGATTCCTTAGCCAAACAGAATTCCTTAGACAAAAAAATTATAACCCATTTATTGTTGACCACTATATTTACCTCATGAGGTTGCCCTTTTTTCTTGCATCCCCAGCCAGTGGCATTACCCTTTTCAGGTAATAATATCAAACGGGACAAACCCGTGGCCTAATCGATAAAAAAAACGATTACGGGAGGATATTATGGCTTCAAAAACGCCATCCGGGCCGAGAGTCGCGGCCATCGTCGGCCCCTATCTTTGTGGAAAAACAGCCCTGTTTGAAAGCATCCTGATGCTGACCGAGGCCATCGGGCGCAAGGGTTCATCCAAAGAAGGCTATGCTGTCAGCGACGGAACGCCGGAAGCGAAAAAACGCCATATGAGCACCGAGGTCAACGTCGCCACCGCCGAGTATTTAGGCGAGGCCTGGACGTTTCTCGACTGCCCCGGTTCCGTGGAGATGATTCAAGAATCCATCAACGCCTTGATGGTGGCCGACGCGGCCGTCGTTGTCTGCGAGGCCGATGCATCAAGGGCCCTGACTGTGGCGCCGGTACTAAAGTTCCTGGACGAAAAAGACATTCCCCATATCCTGTTCATCAATAAGATGGACACCGCCATTTCCAGCGTCAAAGAGACCCTGACGGCGTTACAGGTTCATTCCAAACGTCCGCTGGTGCTTCGCGAAGTACCCATTCGTGAAGGTGACAATATCATCGGGCACGTCGACCTGGTTAGCGAACGAGCCTTCGAATGGGCTCCCGGCAAGCCGTCGAAATTAATCGAGATTCCCGGCACCGTACAAGACCGCGAAGCCGAAGCCCGTACCGAACTTCTGGAAAGTCTGGCTGATTTCGATGACGCCTTGCTGGAAAGCCTGCTGGAAGACGTCATCCCGTCTTCAGAAGAAATTTACAACAGCCTGACCAACGATCTGCAACGCAGTTTCATCGTGCCGGCATTCATCGGTTCGGCCGAACAAGATAACGGCATCCGCCGACTGATGAAGGCGCTGCGCCACGAATGCCCGGAAGCGCCGGCGACGGCAGAACGGCTCGGCATCGACAGTGGTGACGGGGTGCTGGCGCAAGTCTTCAAAACCGTTCACGCCGGACATGCCGGAAAAATGAGCTTCGCCCGCATTTGGCGGGGCGATGCCACCGATGGTATGACCCTAAATGACGAAAGGGTCAGCGGCATGCACCGAGTCATGGGGCAAAAACACGATAAGGTAAGCAAGGCTAATGCCGGTGAGGTGATCGCCCTGGGCCGGATGGACAGCGTTCATACCGGTACTACCCTGTCCGAAAATGCCAACGGTGCCGTTATCAGCTGGCCGGACGCGCTCAAACCCCTGTTCGCGTTATCCATCCATGCCGAACACCGCGACGATGAGGTCAAGCTTTCGGGCGCCTTGGCCAAGCTGGCTGACCAAGACCCGTCGATTTCCTTCGGGCCAGACCCGGATACTGGGGAATTCCTGCTTTGGGGCCAGGGTGAAATGCATTTGCTGGTCACCATTGACCGCCTCATGGATCGCTTCGGTTTGAACATTTTGTCGGACCGGCCCCGTATTCCCTATAAGGAAACCATCAGGAAGCCAATTTCCCAACACTCCCGGCACAAGAAGCAATCGGGCGGGCACGGAGAATTCGGAGACGTCCACCTGGACATCAAGCCCCTGCCCCGCGGTTCAGGATTCCAATTCAACGATACCATCACCGGCGGCGTCGTACCGAAGCAATACATCCCGGCGGTCGAGCACGGGGTAAAGGATTTTATGTCCCGCGGACCGCTTGGATTTACCGTCGTCGATATTTCGGTGACCCTGACCGACGGTCAGTTCCATGCCGTCGACAGTTCCGAAATGGCGTTCAAGAAAGCCGCCGGCCAGGCCATGCGCCAGGGCATGCCCAATTGTAACCCGGTGCTGTTGGAACCCATTTTCAAGGTCGAAATCGTCTTGCCCAATGAATTCACTTCGAAAATTCAACGCCTGATCAGTGGACGCCGGGGACATATTCTGGGCTTCGACGCAAAACAGGGGTGGAATGGCTGGGACGAGGTTTCGGTTCAATTGCCGCAATCCGAAATGCACGATCTGATCATCGAACTCAGGTCGATGACACAGGGCGTTGGCACCTTCCAATATGAATTCGACCATCTGCAGGAATTGTCCGGGAAGGATGCCGATACCGTCGTTTCCCAACGCGAAGCCGCCCTGGCAAATTAGGGTTCCTGCATAAATGAAAAAGACCATTTTAAACCAATGGGTTGAATGGCCTTTCCGGTATGGTTAACGCCGCCACGGGATTTTTTGCCCTGTCGTTGGCATTTTACGGCTTTGTTTGGTAGTATTCGCGACGATTTCTCATACATTTCCGATTGGGCAGAACGCCTCGAAACTTTTCGAAGGATTGGTTTTAGGTGGCTATTTCCTCTGTCAGCGGGTCCGGGTTTTCAATTTTAACGCTGCAATCCCGGCTGCAAAAATTTCAGGCCGACCAGCTTGCCCGTGACCAAGTCGCTACCCGAAACCGGTTCTCGCAAAAGGTCGATGCGCAGCGCCGGGTGGGCAGTGAATGGGCGGCCTTGCGGCCGGACATCGACGTTGCCGTCAGCCACTTGGAAGACCTCATCTCCCGTGTTGAAGTCATTAAAGGGTACGTCCGGAAGCTGGCCGACCTTGAAAACAGGGCGCGCAGCGGCACTGCCAGTCAAATCGCCGAATATGTCGTCGATTTCGATGATACACTGCGCCAACTCAACGCCGCCGCCAACGCCGCTTCGCAAGTGCCCAACCTTATCGGCGAGACTTTCGCCAACGATTTTTCCTACATCAATGACATTACCGGCGGCCAAGGGACCTTCCCCTATACCGACCTGTCCAGCAACTACACCATTGTCGATTCCGGCGGCAACACCTGGGCCAAGAGCACCTCAGCTGACACCATCGTGATCAACGGCATCTCTTTCCAGGCTGGCTCCAACGATTCGGTATTAGTGCAATACAATTCATCGGGCGTCGCCACCGGCAAAAGCGCCGTGATCACCCAGGATCTGCAACTCAATAGCATTAGCGGCAGCACCATCGGGTTTACCAAAATATCGACCTCGGACAGCTACGCCGGCGCGACCCTATCGACCACCGGCCTGAATATACTCGATTCCTGGGCCTATGAGGGTCTTGCTACGTCGGCGGGCCGGTCCAGGGCCGCCAGCGCCACCGACTCGGCCTTGACCACCATCAATGCTAAGATCGATTCCTATGTGAGCGCCTTGGCGAGAGTCCAGTTCGACAAGGGCTTTTCCGACATTTACGCCACCAGCACAAACGACAGAATATCCGTCCTGAACCAGCAACAGCTTCTCGCCCTGCAGGAAATCTCCCAGGCCGCCGACCGCGAACGTACAGCGATCGCCGTCGCCATCAACCGCAATGCAGAACTGAGGACCAGTTACCTGGCGTTGCTGAAAACCGGCGCCCCCGGCAATATCCTGAACATCAAGACCTAACCCCAACCGGCCCCGGATTGTTCAAAAAAAGACCCCCGCCTAAAAGGCGGGGGCGAGTTTAAACAGGGAGGCTTCACGTCTGAGAGACGTCGGGGCCACCCGGGGGGGAGTGGGCGGTCCCGGTCCAGGCTCTGAGCCCGGACTTCTCCGGAACATTGTCCGGAAAACTCGTTGAAATATTGCAATGCAACATCACTTGAATAGAATATATGAATCTTCAGGGTGTTTTTCCACCCATAATGCCGCATTTCAGCTATGTGTTTATTGCATGGCTTCAATTGGTTGATTTAATTGGCTTTACCGGCATAGCCACGGCGGCATGCGGGGGTGAATGCTCGTTTCAAGCGACCCCGCCGGCCATTTTTCGGACCAGGAAATCCCTCAATACGACAATTCGCTCGGCATTTCTGACCTCTTCCGGATAGACGAAATAGACATCCAGGCTGGAGCCAGGGATCTCCGGCAACACCTCGACCAGGTTTCGGCCTTCGTGGCTCATGTATTCCGGCAACGCCGCAATGCCAAGGCCGCCTTGCACGGCCCGGTATATGCCATAGATACTGTTGACCCGGAGCACCGGTTCGCGCGGCGGACCGGATTTAATGCCGACCTCCAACAGCATATTGAAGTCGCCCACGGGCGGCGACGCGTCCTCGCCGTAAACGACGATACTGTGCTGATCCAGGTCCCTGGCGGTTTTCGGAATGCCCCGCGCCTTGAGGTATTCCGGCGCCGCATAGATGCGGTAATTCATCGTCATCAGGTGGCGCTGAATCAGGTCCGGCTGGGTTGGCGGCATCATCCGGATGGCGGCGTCGGCCTCGCGCATGGACAGGTCCAGTTCGGTATCGGCCAACACCAACGAGACTTCGATATCCGGATACAGTTCGACAAATTCCTTAATCCGGGGAGTCAGCCAGATCGACCCGAAGGCGACCGTGGTGGTGATCCGCAACGGCCCCTGGGGCTTTTCCTTGACATCGGCGATGTGGGCCTCGGCCATGGCCAGCTTGGCAAAGACCTCATGCGCGGTTTCGAACAAATGTTCGCCCTGTTCGGTCAGCTTGAGGCCGCGGGCGTGACGGTGAAATAGCTTGACCCGAAGGCTATCTTCCAGCGTCGAAATCTGGCGGCTGACCGCGGATTGCGACAGGGTCAGCCGCTCGCCGGCATGGGTGAAGCTGCCGGCTTCGGCAACGGCGTGAAAAACGCGCAGCTTATCCCAATCCATGCTTTTGCTCCCTCAAGCACCGCCCCCCGGCGCTCACATTGGGCCGGACTATTCGGCGGCCTTGGCGGAGTCGGCCAGTTCGGCCAAAAAGCGCTCGGCCTCCAAGGCGCCCATGCAGCCGGTGCCCGCCGCGGTCACCGCCTGGCGATAGATGTGGTCCTGGACGTCGCCGGTGGCGAACACGCCATCGATAGTAGTCCGGGTCGTCCCCGGCGTAGTCAAGATATAGCCGTTTTCGTCCATATCGAGTTGGCCTTTGAAGATTTCCGAATTCGGCGTGTGGCCAATGGCGATAAAAACGCCGTCGACGGTAATGTCGGCAATGTCGCCGGTCTTGACGTTCTTGACCTTGATGCCGGTGACGCCGAGCGGATCATCCTTGCCGACGACTTCCTCCAGCACGCTGTCCCAGACCGGTTCAATCTTATCGTTCTTGAGCAGCCGGTCCTGGAGTATCTTTTCGGCCCGCAGTTCGTCACGGCGGTGGACCAAATACACCTTGGTCGCAAAATTGGTCAGGAACAACGCCTCTTCGACCGCCGTATTGCCGCCGCCGATCACCGCCACCGGTTGATCGCGGAAGAAAAATCCGTCGCAGGTGGCGCACGCCGAAACGCCGAAGCCGGAATATTTCTGCTCGCTAACCAGGCCCAGCCAGCGCGCGCTGGCGCCGGTGGCGATAATGACGGTATCGGCGGTGTACTGTGTGCCGGTATCGCCCGTGGCCTGAAACGGCCGCCTCGATAAATCGGTTGCGACGATGATATCGTCGATGATCTCGGTGCCGACGTTATTGGCCTGATCATACATCTGTTCCATCAGCCACGGCCCCTGGATGGCCTCGGCGAAACCGGGATAATTTTCAACATCGGTGGTGATGGTCAACTGCCCGCCCGGTTGCAGGCCGCGCACCATAATCGGCTTGAGGTTTGCGCGGGACGCATAGACGGCGGCCGTATAGCCGGCGGCGCCGGAACCGATGATCAGGACTTTGGTATGGTGGCTATCCGCCATGGTGTGGGGATTCCTTCGAGACAAAATCAACGCAAATGACACCCTAAGATAGGAACACGGCAACCCAAGGGCAAGTCAGGCTATGACGTCGGGTATGGACCCGGACAACCTTAGGCGACGGACATGGTTGCGGCACGAGGCCGGGTAAGTTAATTTCGTCTATCAGCAACAAAATTGCGCAATATTCTTCCACGGTTGGGGGCCGCTCCATTCATGCAAAAAGTCAAACTCGACCACATCGACCGCCGCATCCTGCATGACCTACAGGCCGAAGGCCGCATCACCAACGTCGAGCTTTCCAAACGCGCCGGCATCTCGGCGCCGCCGTGCCTGCGGCGCGTCCGGGCCTTGGAAGAAAACGGCTATATCCTCGGCTACCACGCCGACCTCGACCCCAAGGCGCTCGGCTATCACGTCACCGTTTTCGCTCAGGTCGGGCTGTCGTCCCAGGCCGAACCGGACCTGGAGGCGTTCGAGAACACCGTCCAGCAATGGCCCGAGGTACGGGAATGTTTCATGCTCGCCGGCGAGACCGATTTCCTCTTAAAGATCGTCGCCGCCGATTGGGACGCGTATCAGAAATTCCTGACCACCAAATTGACGGCAACGCCCAACATCAATCATGTACGCTCGTCGTTATCGATTCGCGCCGCCAAGACCGAGCCGGGGGTGCCCATCGATCTCGCCGTTCCCGGCGATGAACTTGAAGAGGGTGACAATAGCGGCGACGCCGAAGAGGCGGAACCGGGTTGAGTCCCGCTACTTGCGTTTGACCAATTTGCAGCCTTTTTTGATGAACTTGGCCTTGGCCAATTGCCGGGCCCATTTCCACAGCCAAGATCGCAATAGGTAAAAGGGTTTTCGAGATTGACCCCTGCCGAATAAAAAACTACTTAAATTCCACTTTCACCACTTCGTAGAACTTGATGCCTTTCGGGGTGTTGACCTCGACCGAGGCTCCGACGGATTTGCCGACCAGGGCCTTGGACAGGGGTGAGGTTATCGGCAACAGGCCCTTGGAGACATCCGATTCCTCGCTGCCGACGATCTGATAGGTGATTTCCTCGTCGGTGTCCTCGTCGATAAGCAGGACCGTGGCGCCGAACTGGACCATGTCGCCCGACAGCGACGCCGGGTCGATGACCTCGGCATGGCTGACCATGCCTTCGATATTCTTCAGGCGCGCCTCGATCATGCCTTGGCGTTCCTTGGCGGCGTGATATTCGGCGTTTTCCTTCAGATCACCGTGTTCGCGGGCGACGCCGATGGCTTTCGACACCGCCGGGCGATCCACGTCCCGGAGTTGGCGCAATTCCTCCTCAAGCGCCGCCAGTCCGGCAGCGGTCATCGGCACCCTTTCCATGATTAAAGCTTCCCGGTTATTAATCTAAAACGAATCGTCAAAATAAGCCTGCAAGGGGGTCACTTCAAGGCTGCCCTTGCCCATCGCCTCAATGGCGC
>Ga0208391_1001420_pt1 | contig 11407 bp, 14 predicted proteins | sample Knorr_S23_td_Bot_FD_185612 | JGI IMG/M metagenome (GOLD analysis project Ga0208391, IMG submission 185612) | Marine microbial communities from Southern Atlantic Ocean transect - Knorr_S23_td_Bottom_ad_3770_LV_A (SPAdes) (version 2) | ecosystem: Environmental > Aquatic > Marine > Oceanic | place... | reverse complement strand
GCACTCCGTAACCTTTCCCAAGCTCTAGGCCAACTCGCCGACTCTCTGGACACCGAAACACGTTCCGATCGCTCTCTCTGATATTATGGCTGACGGTAACGGACTTAGGACATTGGAATTGGAGTGAATTCCAAGCGCCCAGCAAATAACTTGCTTAGAATCCCGGTCGGTACAAACCGGGTCGGTCGCATGGTTAAGAACGCAGGCTAAATCGTTTCGAGGACAGGACCCGAATTTAAAGGGCAGCCTACCCGACCGGTTGCCTTAGGAAGGTCCCAAGCACTTCGTTGAACCCATCGGGGTTTTGGATGTTGCAGATATGCGCAGCATTAGGTACGGATACGTGCCGGGCGCCTGGCACCATACCAACCAAGTCTTGCATAACTGTCGGTGGCCCGCCTCGCTGATCGTCTGCTCCGCTTATGAAAAGCGTCGGAACACTGATCCGCTCGATTAGGTTCCCAAAATCCAACTTCAAGAACGCAGCGACACATCCGAAGTACCCAAGGGGGTTGGTGCCTAGGATCTGAGCCCGTACTGAGTCCAACACATCTGGATTGGCGGCCTTGAATTCTTCGGTGAACCACCGTTGCACCGTGGTTTCGGCGATCGCTTCCATTCCACCAGCCTTTACCTGTTCGACCAATTCCGGCCATATGGACGCCAACTCCGTAACCATGACCGCACGGCAGGCGCATGGCACCAGGCTCAGAAGTCGGTCCGAATGTTCGATCGCCAGACCAAGTGAGGTAGAGCCGCCAAGCCCAAGCCCAACCAAATGTGACCGACGAATTTCAAGCGTATCCCACAAGCCAAGTACGTCACCAATCAGAATATCAAAGGTGTAATCTCCCTCGGTTGCTTGCGTGCCACCGTGGCCTCGGGAGTCGATTCTCAGGATTCGAAAATCATCTTGCAGCACCGGCACTTGGCCGTCCCACATGGTCGTGTCATTCGCGATACCTGTAACAAAGGTCACCCATGGGGCGCCTTCTCGGCCTTCGACCTGATAGTGAACCCGGATTCCGTTGGCGTCAGCGTACATGTTGCTCCTGTTTATCTCGTTCGCCTCAAGAAGCGGTGCGAAAATTAGCCTCTATATTATTATCATTTTGAGTCAGCCTGTTGACGAACTAAGAACGTGCACTTGTCTACCGTCTCGAACATCTACGGCGGCACCGGCTGGACGCCCCCCTGTACATGCTATCTGGACGGCTCGCTGATACGGCATGGACTGCCCGACCCGGACATGTTTGTCCAGGGAGTCCGGGACGTACTCCATGACGATATAGGCAGTGTCGCCTTCCACCTGGAAGTCATGGACACGGGTGACATTTGGGTGGTCGAGGCTGGAAGCGAGTCTGGCCTCTCTCTGGGTTGGATAGAGGAAAGAGAACGCAGCTGCATCGGCGGTGAATGGTCTGGCGCTATCCCCTACCGACGATAAAGTCAGCGCTGAAGTCCAGCGGGATTGGTTTGATGCCAGTAGCGGTGTTGAGCCCGCAAGAATATGTCGCCAGTAGGTGACATCAGCCGTCGTCCGTATAGGACCCCATTCGAGTGAACTCCAGCCACCTTTGGTGGCGTCCGGATTAATTTCGCTGCCGCCATGCCGATGTTGTTGCTACCCAGGTTACCGGACCTGCCTGGCTCCATATACGAAACTCCGGGACCACGGGGCTCTTTCGGTAACCTTTTTAGCGGACCGGAGCGGACCAGACCAGGCCGACACACTATCTATCCCCGTCCGTGGTCCGTCAATCTAGAGGGTGTCACGGTGGTATTCCCAGGACACGTTTGATACCCCCTTGGACCCCGCCGGTGGAAAGGTGCGTTTCGGAGCTGTCACTTAATGATACAAAGATAGTTGCTAAGTGGGCGATATTAGGTCGATATTGAGGCAATAATGTTCCAACATTGGGTGGTTCCAGTCACGAAAGTCCTGAGAATAGTTTTTACCCTTGCCAGGAGAGCCGAAACGGCGTAGACGTGCCAAATCTCCAAGACACCGGCTCCTCCGCCAATTGCCACTGCCAGTCGATGCGCAACTTTTGTTCCCCGGCAGTGAAGCCCGCGCCAGCGTATTCCGGCGTCGGCGGAGAAGCCGTGGATATATCGTCATTCTGGCCACAAGCGACCGATATCATCGCTACAATCGTCACGACTTGCCAGAATAAAACCGATCGGTGACCTAGAAACTTGAAAATTATTCCGGAAATCCATTCGTGTCAGATTAAAATCGGCGGGTATATCCGGCTTGCTCGGTTCGATTCTTCAAGATCCACCGGGATCAAACGTCCACCGGACCGTCGCTCAGTTTAGCACTTGCCTTACGTCCTGTTGGGAGACGCTTATCCGGGTTATCGCGGGTTCAGGCCGCCGTTACCCCTCTCGCTGTCCCAACTGCACCGATACGGCCAAATCTCCCTGCCCTTCCATGTGGCGATAATGAGTTGGACCGCCCTCCGTTCATCCGCCACGTTGTGCGAACCATTTCGATGGTAAAATCCGGACCAGCGGCGCCCATGCCCGGTGGGAATTTCAGCGATAATCGGCTAGGAGGCCACGACATGTCGACGGTTAACACGGTTTTAGGCCCGGTGGAGGCATCTGACCTCGGATTTACCCTGAGCCACGAGCATGTTCTGCTCAGCGCGGCCGGCATGAGCCAAACTTATCCTGGGTTCATCGACCACCGGGCCGTCGAGGCGGAAGGCATCGTTGAACTCAAGGCGGCTTATGACGAGGGGGTGCGCACCATCGTGGATGTCACAACCTTCGACCTGGGCCGGGATATCGGCTTATTGGAGGAGGTTTCCAAGGGGAGCAGAGTACATATCATCGCCTGCACCGGCAACCATCTGGCCGTCCCTCGGGACTTTGCCGCGTCAACACCCAGCGCCATCGCTCCCCATTTCATCCGGGAGATCCAGGAGGGCATCGAGGACAGCGGAATCAAAGCTGGAATCATAAAGGTCGCCAGCGACCGAGGCGGTATCACGCCTCCCCAGGAGATCGTACTGCGGGCCGCGGCCATCGCCCAAAAGGAGACTGGAGTGCGAATCTCCACGCATACCTGGTCCCCCGACCGGGTAGGAGAAGCGCAGATCCGCATCCTGGAGGAAGAGGGAGTGGACCTGAACCGGGTCTACGTGGGCCACAGCAACGACGACACCGACCTGGATTACCTGCTAGGTCTGCTCAACAAGGGCGTCTGGTTGGGGTTGGACCGCTATCCCGGCGGCCGCACGGCGGAAACTCCCAACTGGGAACGGCGCACCGAGGTCGTTAAGCAACTGATCGACGCCGGCTTCGCGCACCGGCTGATGCTTTCCCACGACAATTCGGTGCCGAGCACCCAAGTTTCCAGGGAAATAGCGGAGGAAAGGAAGGCGTTCAATCCTGACGGATATCTGTTCATCACCCGCAAAGTCTTGCCCCGGCTAAAAGAGCTGGGCGCCACCGATCAAGACATCAACTCGATAATGGTGGAAAACCCCCGCCGCTTCTTCGACGACGCTTAACAGCGATGCTTGCACATAGACATATCCACGGAATGGAGGCGCCACATGGCACGCCTTACAGGAAAAATCGCCTTGATCACCGGAGGGGCCGGAGGCATCGGTCAGGCGGCCGCTAGACGGTTTACCGCGGAGGGCGCTAAGGTCGTCTTGGTTGACCTGGATGAGTCAGCGCTCCAAAGCGTTGTCCAGTCCATCGGCGAAGACATGGCCAGCTACGCGGTTGCCGATGTTACCCAGCCTGAACAGGTCCAAAGTTATGTCAACGCGGCTGTCGAACGCTGGGGGGGCGTCGATATATATCTGGCGAACGCGGGGATAGAAGGGACGCTGTCGTCAATACCGGAGTATCCCATAGACATCTTCGACCGGGTCATGGCGGTGAACGTGCGCGGAGTCTGGCTGGGACTAAAGTACGTGATTCCTGTGATGCGTAACCGGGGCGGCGGAAGCATCGTGATCACATCATCAACCGCCGGTATCGGTGGCAGTGCCGGTATATCGGCGTACGTCACCAGCAAACATGCGGTCATCGGCATGATGCGCACCGCCGCCCTGGAGTGCGCCCCCCTAGGTATCCGGGTCAACACCGTCAATCCCGCCCCCATCGAGACGCGAATGATGCGCTCCTTAGAGGAGATGCGCGCCGCCGCCGCGGACGATTCAGCGGTAACATTGGAGCATATAAAACGATCCTTCGAGGCGCGTATACCTCTCCAACGCTATGGAAACCCCGAGGAAGTAGCCAATATGATGCTGTTCCTCGCCAGTGACGAAAGCAGCTTTTGCACCGGAGGTGTCTACATGGTGGATGGAGGACGGTCCGCCGGCAGCCGGTAGAACCGGAGCCAAGTTCTCCAGTGACCTTGCGGCACTCCACGACTTTAAACTACCTCGGTGAGTAAGGAGTCGGACGTATAAGTGTGTGGTGAGTGGCCCGGACAAGGGGGCCGTCCTTCTCCGACTCGGCCCTCGCCTTGCGCCATTCGGCGTTGGTCAGATGCGCCGTCCAGCACTTCTCCCGGTCACCCAGGCTAGAGTAACCCAGCATGTACACCAGCCGGTTACTGGTGCCTACTATCTCCGTCCAGAAGGCAATGCTGTCAATACCGGCCCTCTCAAATGAGTTAAGAGTGTGGTTGGAAAATCGTTGGTGCATCGCGGACGTCTTGCCCAGCATAGCGTCATACACCCGCACCTCCTGTACTTCGGAGGACAGATGAGGCTCGGGTGAATAATCCGTCAACTGCATCAAGCGGTTGGTGATCTTGACCACCAGCGGCGCTTCGGCTTCGTATTCGGCCCGCGCCTGCTTGTGAGCCGGGTCCGCTCGAAAAGATGCCCAAATCTCTTCCCGGGCGGCCAGACTTTCAAAAGTGAGAACAGAGGTGAGCTTGTTGCCGGCTCCGATCTCGTCGTTCCAGAACCCCATAATTCCGATGCCGTGCTTTTTGAAATATCCCATTGTATGGTTGGAGATTCTGGCATGGAGTTCTGGGAGCTTACCAGGTACCGTATGGTAGATTCGCGACTCATAAATCATCCCGCACCTCGTTGCACAGTCGCCGAATTTCTTTGAGACTAATGGCGGTGCCGCTGCCTATAATATCTCCAAGCCAACGAGTTGGGTACCACACGGGACCCCGCCATCGGATGCGTCCTCAGGGTAGGCCGGATATGGCCTTCACACAATGGGTGTAGAATCGAAGACACCATATTGGCTGGGTTCTGGGCCATCATGGCGCGGCGGATGGGACGGGACCAAGCAGCCGGAAATGTGTTCGAGAGCTATTCTAAAAGAACGGCTACAACCACCACGCAAGGGAGAAGACATGGCAACTGAGAAGATGGAGATTGGAACGGCGGTGTCCAACGACCTTTATCGGTTGGCTGTTGCTTATAGCGAAGCTCTAGACCGGTGCACCCGTACCGGGGGCTCCAACATCGACGAAGTCATGGACTTCTTCGCCGAAGATGCCATACGGGTTACCGTCGGCCGGGATCCGGCTGTTGGCAAGGCCGCCATCAGGGACAGCTTCCTCCGGCGGTCGGCGCGGCTTGACCAAGTTGTCGAGCTACGCGGGATAGACCTTTGGGGGGACATGGTTGTCTGCCGGTTAGAGCGCAAAGACACCACTCATACCGAATTGGGATTAGAACACCACTTGCGCATCCTGTTGGTCAAGGAAGGGAAGATCAAACGGCTGACCGTTGTGGTCGACCCTGACGAGGACAATCAGTTAAAACCCGATGTCCACGACTAACGCAAAGTTTTCCCGTATAGCTGGAGAGCGATACTTCAGAGTAGTAACTGACCAAAGGCCGGCGTGTTACCCGAATCAATGACGGTTGAGAGAACATCAGCATGAGTACCGGTGGGATCGAACCCCAGATTAATCGGCCGCAGCAAAGTCTCATCCGGCGCATCGCCGCTTCTTTCCGCCCCTATCGGTCCCAGATAACCATCGTCGGACTGTTGATCCTATTCACCGCCGGGCTAGGAGTAGTTAACCCACTGTTGATCCGGGTTATATTCGACTCGGCGCTATTCCCCGAAAGCGGCAGCCCTAACCTCAACCTACTATGGATCATCGCCGGTGTCATGGCCGGAATAACCGTGGTTACCGGTGCCATCGGCATCGTGCAAACCTACGTTACCAACCAAGTCGGGCAAAAAGTGATGCGGGACCTGCGGGACCGGTTGTACCGCCATCTCCAAACCCTTTCTTTGGGTTTCTTCACCGGCACCAAAACAGGAGAGATTCAGTCCCGGGTAACCAACGACGTCGGTGGCGTCCAAAACGTGGTCACCAGCACCATTACCGACATTTTATCTAACATCGTGATCCTCATCAGCACCGTGATCGCCATGGCCATTCTTTCCTGGCAGTTGACCTTGGTAGCCGTGGGAATCGTACCTGTATTCGCGTTCTTGACTAGGATCGTCGGTGAGAAACGCCGCGCCGTGTCCGCCGAGGTTCAAAAATCCACTGCGGAAATGACTGCCATCACCCAAGAAACGTTGTCTATCTCCGGGATCATGCTGTCCAAGCTGTTTGGCCGGCAGAAGCTGGAGATAGAGCGATTTCACTGGGAGAACCAGCACCTGTCCGACCTGGTGGTGCGCCGCCAAATGACCGGCCAGTCGTTCTGGGCGGTTATGCAAACCTTTTTCTCAATCTCGCCGGTGATCATCTACGTGTTGGCGGGCTACTTGATCTCAGGAATCGGGCGTGACGGTATATCTCCTGGCACAATCATCGCGTTTACCACGTTGCAAGCCCGCCTATATTTCCCCATAGGCACGTTGCTTCAGGTGTCAGTGGAGCTTCAGTCTTCCATGGCGTTATTCGAGCGCATCTTCGAATACCTGGATATCAAGGCCGACATCGTTGACGATCCCGAGGCGGTGGACATCCAGCCGGAGCGGGTGGCTGGGGCCATCAGATTCGATTCGGTTCGAGTGAACTATGTTTCGAACAATGAAGAGGCTCAGGAAAGCGCCCGAACCGGCGATCCGGAGCCCCGCTGGGCATTGGATGGGATCGATTTTGAGATCCTGCCCGGCCAGCTCGCCGCCTTCGTGGGTCCCAGTGGGGCCGGCAAGACGACAATCTCATACCTGATTCCCCGGTTGTACGACGCCAACGAGGGCAGGGTGCTGATCGACGGAATCGACGTGCGGAAGATCAAATTGGAGTCCCTGTCCCGCATGATCGGGTACGTGTCTCAAGAAAACTACTTGTTCCACGCCAGTATCCGGAACAACCTCCTGTACAGCAAACCGGACGCTACTCAAGACGAGATGGAGGCCGCAGCCAGGGCTGCCTATATCCACGATCGAATCATGGAGTTCGCCGAGGGCTACGACACCATCGTTGGGGAGCGCGGCTACCGGATGTCGGGGGGCGAAAGGCAGCGATTATCCATCGCCAGAGTCATCCTGCACCAACCCAAATTGCTGATCCTAGACGAGGCCACTTCAGCGCTGGACAGCGCCAGCGAGCGGTATGTACAAGCGGCGCTAGAACCGCTGATGAAAGAGCGTACCACGGTGGCCATCGCCCATCGCCTTTCGACCATAATGGCCGCCGACGTTATCTTCGCCATAAACCGGGGCCGCATCGTGGAACGGGGCACCCACTCTGAGTTGCTGTCACGGGGCGGGCTGTATGCCCAACTTTACGATGAGCAATTCCAAGGCGGGAAAGTAGAGTGTCATTGCGAGGATGGCGTGATATTCAGCGATGGCACCGTCGCCTTCGCCGAAGACGGGAGACTTACCACCTCCCGCTGACCAAAGACACGAACGCCCACCAGTTTCGAGAATCAGAGAGATGGATATCTCGTGGCTCCCTGGTATGCCCGGCTCGATCGTCGCGCCCAAATTGCCGCTGATTGTGGCGGTAATCGCTCTCGGCATCTACTAAAATCAACCGATGCGGCTAAGACTCGTCGCAGTTTCGTTGGGTGTGACATTGACGGTATTGGCCCAATCGGCCTGCGGCGGATCATCGATAAGCCAAGAAGCGGCCTCTCCCACGACAGTCCCCGGCAATCAAACCTCTCAATCTCAGCCGTCTTTACCTGCTAGCGCTACAGCCGCCGTCACGCCATCCGCATCGCCGACAGCGCCCTCAGAGGAAGGAGATCCAGCTACCCTTGCAACAAACGAAAATGCAGCGACTTCGGTCCCATCTCAAACGACTGCGATTCCAACTTCTGAACCCGCGGCGCCTCCACCTCCAATAGGTACCAAGGTGGGGAACCGGATTCCTGACTTCGAGCTTGAGCTACTTGACGGTACTATCCTCACATCCGCCGATCTGCTGCAGAGAAAGCAACCGGCTTTTCTCTTTTTTCATGCGGCCTGGTGACCGGTATGTCGCGCCGAGTTGCGGCGCCTAGCGACCCTGGACCCTAAATACACTGAAAACATCGCGTTTTACCTGGTGGGATCAGACCCTACTCAAACCGTCGCCGTTCTGGAACAAGACCGCCAGAAGCAGGGTTACCCCTGGTCCGTGGCCGGGATTGGTAGCTCCGGGCTTCGGGACCTTCACATATTGCAGCAATCTACCAAGATCGCCATCGACGGCAATGGCGTGATTACCTATCGGGATGGCTTTGGCCGGGGTGATCTGGATAAGTGGCGTAAGGCTCTGGAACACCTGGCAGGCAACCGAAGCCCGTCGTAGAGCGTTAGGCCGGTGTAAAATGTCCTCACCACCGGCGAGAACTCTAATGAAATGCCAGCAGTTTAGCCTAGACACCCAATAACTTCACGAAGATACTAAATCGTGACCTGACCGGAGGTGACAGCATGGCGAAATTGGTCCTGTATACGTTTGGCATACTCCAGCAGCCGTGCGACCACGAGCAGATCAATGGATTCCATGACCGGAACCCCTTTATTTATACCAGCGCCGAGAACTCGGAGGGGTTCGTAAACCGGTCCGGTAATAGTTGGAAAAGAGACCACGCTACCCGTGAGCGGGATTGGGGCACTCGCGACGTCAGTCCCCGATTCCTTACCAGCGGGGAGCACCGCGATGCCCCGGCAACCCTTTCTCTTTGGGAAGATGTGGAGTCGGTTTACGCCTTTACCTACTATGGGTTCCATGCCGAGGTTCTGAGCAAACGCGACGACTGGTTCGTCAAAGGTGACTGGCCCGCCTTCGTAGCCTGGTGGATACCGGATGACGAGACCCCCACCAGAGCACAGGGCGCCAAACGCCTAGAGCACCTGCACGATAACGGTCCAACGGCCCATGCCTTTGATTTCAAGGCCCCATTCGATTCGGAAGGACAACCGTTGCGCATGGACCGGGGTAAGATTCAAGCCCACGCGGAGATCGTTCGCTCCCATATGAGACCCGAACAGCATGCCTAACGCCTGCAGGTATTTGGAAGAAGACCGGGGTCAAGCACCCCGGATAAAATCGGCAAAGGAGATATAAATAATGGCAAGTGACTCATCCGGAGGGCTACATTACAGCGGCGACGTGACCGTGGAAATCACGGACCCGCTGTTGACATTTTCCAATCCCCACGGCCAGCGGGTCGGACCTCGGAGGGTTCGTGGCGAGATGGTTTTCGCCATGCCCGCGGGAATCGTCTACATCGATCCGGAAAAGTAGAAGTATGGCAAGGAATTTGTCCTGGTATACACCATCGACGGTCCCGATGGCAGGCCGGAAAGAGTTACGGGCCAGTACGGTATATACGACACCAGGCCCGGAGATCCAGGGTACAGCCCCATCTGGCGATACCATTTCGTGATCGTACCCCGGGATCACGTCGCCAACACCATCCGGTCGGAAGATGACATTTTGAAAAGCGGTTACGAGGTCGTTCAGTCAGACACCTACACGAATTGACCCGTTCTGTAAGAGGCCAGCGTGACTGGCCAAGGTTTCTCGGACAGACTGGTACTTAGCGCTCTGGAAATATGTTGTAGAGGCGGACAAGAAAGCGCGAGTCGATACAGCAATATTGGGAGCGGCAAAAATGAAATCATTTACATGTAAAGAAATAATGAATGGTGAGGGTGGATGTGATGAGGATTTTGAGGGCGAGACAGCCAAGGGTATAGCAAAGCAAAGTGCTACGCACTTTATGAACTCTACTGACGAAGCACATAAACCCATGAGGGAAATGATGGCAAGTTCTCCCAACGAAGAAGAACAGAAGAAATGGTGGGACTGGTTTAATAGCGAATGGGACAAGAAACAGGAAGTGTGAGCGCCTGATCCAGGACCCCATGTGCACGATGCCGCCTGTACCAATTCACGACTCGAGATGAAGGAGCGGTGATGCCGCGTCTAGATCTAACCCCAGAAACCCAAGTGCCACCGAACATGCGGTCACGCTATGCCCAGGTTACCGCGGCTCAGTCAGGATTAGCTGACACGTTCCAGGCGTTGTTCGCCAACCCCCACGTAGCGAACGGGCTGGCCGGCTTGGACGAACTCGTGGGCCAATCTGATCTAGAGCCTTGGATAAAATACACCGTGGCTCTCGCCGTGGCTCACGAGCAAGATAGCGCCAACCTTTGGAACGCTTTTGAGCCGCTGGCCCGAGAGGCCGGGGTACGAGACGCGGTCGTTGACGCCATCGCCGCGGGCACCGCGCCCCGAGGCCTGCTGCCCAAAGAAGGCATATGGGTCCACTTCGCGCTAGAAGTGATTCGGAATAAGGTACGCGACTCGACTTGGCAGGCCGTAACTCACCTTGTGGGTGATGCGGGAGCTGTGAGCTTGGCCTTCACGGCGTGCTACTACGAGATGATGGGAAGGCTCAACAGCAGCTTTGGATTGGATACGTCGTAAGAAAGACGATAGCGCTGAAGGGATGACTAACCCGGCCCAAATGTATGATTCGCTAACCTTTCGCCGGTCCCATAATGACATCGTTGCCTGAGATTCGCACTTCGTAAGCCTGAACGCCTTCTTGCGCCGGCGGACCAACTACCTCGCCGGTAACAACGTTACATGTCGCCCCGTGAAGGGGACACTCAACTTCCTCTCCGTCAAGGTCGCCATCCGAAAGTGCGCCTCCCCTATGGGTGCATGAATTGCCGATCGCGCAGAAAGTCCCATCCACGTTGGCCAATAGCAATTCTTCCTCACCCAAGGTAACCGATTTCATTTGCCCAGGAGAGAGATCGCCGGTTTCGGCAACTTTTTCAAACCCTGGCTCAGCCATATTTTAATCAACTCTAAGAATATCGGACATAATCCTAATCTAAGCGCCTGAATCATGAAACTGGAACATATGGCCAATATTGTTGGCAACCAGCAAAAGTGGGACACTTTTGTTAAGGAGAGATCAGGGGGATGTGGCAGTATTGTAGGACTCGCGGCGCTGCCGGTTGTAGCGTTTGC
>Ga0208391_1001419_pt1 | contig 11409 bp, 8 predicted proteins | sample Knorr_S23_td_Bot_FD_185612 | JGI IMG/M metagenome (GOLD analysis project Ga0208391, IMG submission 185612) | Marine microbial communities from Southern Atlantic Ocean transect - Knorr_S23_td_Bottom_ad_3770_LV_A (SPAdes) (version 2) | ecosystem: Environmental > Aquatic > Marine > Oceanic | place... | reverse complement strand
GACAGAATTTGCTCAATTAATGTTGAACCAGACCTTGGTAAACCAATTATGAATATAGGATCATAAGCTTGATCACCCCAATTAAGCTTATCTTCTATTAATGTTTTATCAAAGAATTTGATTATTCTCTTGCTTATGGCTTCTACTGCCTTAGGATCATAGCTACCTCTTCCTCTATTTAGATCGTTTCCTTCATCGTAGTAACTTATAGACTTCTTAAAGTCCTTTTTGTCTTCATAAGCCCTCCCCAAAGCAAACAAAAAATGTACCCTTTCTTTTTCTGGTAAATCCTCTTTGATCAGTTGTGATTCCATTAATTTAATTTCTTCATTTGAGAAGTTATAAGTTTTAAGGTTAGCTAAACTCCAATAAGCTTCTCCAAACATCTCAAAATGTTTAATTGCTTTTTGGTAAGAGGCAATAGACATGTCTTGTTGGCCTGTTGTTTTATAAACGTGTCCAAGGCTAAGATGTACTCTTGGTTGGTTTTCTTTAATTTCAATTGATTTTTGATAGGCATTAATACCTTCTTCATGCAGTGAAGATCTTGTAAATACGGTACCTAATCCAGCCCAACCCTCAGCCCAGTGTGGTCTTAATTTTGTTGCTTTTTTAAAACAATAAATAGATTTATCAAGATTTTCATACCCTTCCTTCTGTCTGTACATGTTCGCTAAATTTTCCCAAGCTAAAGCATAATCAGGAGCTATCTCTGTACATTTTTTTAATATCATTATTCCTTGATCTAAAGCCCCTCCTTTTGTAGCAACTAGACCTAATAGACGAAGAGCATCTACGTTATTAGGATCATCTTTAAGTATCTGTTTATATATTTTTTCAGCCTCCCCTATTTGACCCTTTTTAACTAAAGTCATTGCCTTGGTAAGATCGCTGTACTTGCTATCAGTTGATAGAGCCTTTTCATAAGCTTTATTTGCTTCTTCTTCTTTTCCCTGATCGGATAGTAGATCACCTAAATTCTTCCAAGCTGAGAATTTAGCGGGATCTAACCTTAAGGCTGCTTTTAGACAAATTTCTGATTTTTCTAGTTCACCTAAAAGAAACCAAGCCGTTCCAAGATCTTCGTGAGCTTGAGCAAAATCAGGAGCAACTTTAATAGCTTTTTGTAAAGGTATCAGCGATATTTCTGGTTTACCTTGGTCAATAGAAGAAAGGCCACTTAATCTAAGGGCGTTAGGATCATTAGGATAGTTTTTAAGGATTTCTGCCAATTGCTTTTCTGCTAACTCATAGTTTCCTGATTCCAGTAATGAAACAGCATTACCGTAAGCTTCCTTAACTGAAACTTGAATATCTTTTTCTTGATTCACTCTTACATTCTAGCTTAGTGAAAGTTATGCTTCATAGCTTGGAAGAATTTTTTAACAGCTTTAGTAAAAAAAACGTTGACTACATAACTTTTGTAACAAGTTTAGTTGTAGTAATCGGCATCGCTTTTTTTATACTTTACAATGCTGAAAGCACTGCTATTTTAATTGAAGACTATAAGAACTCTGTTATTTCAGTATTCGGCCCAATATTTTTAATCCTCACCCCACTTTGCTTTATGTTCGTGCTTTATCTGGCTTTTTCAAAATATGGTAAATATAAACTTGGAGGCAAAGAAGTAAACACTGAATTCTCAACTATTAGTTGGATGGGGATGCTTTTTTGTGGAGGAATTGGTGGGGGAATTATCTACTGGTCTGGTGTTGAATGGGGTTATTACCTAGATGAACCTTTATTTGGAATCATTCCTTATTCAAAAGAATCTTATGCTCTGTCAAGCGCTTACGGCCTATTCCATTGGGGGATAAGTGCTTGGTCTCTTTATGCCATTCCGGCAGTTGCCCTTTCTGTTTCTTTTTATAAATATAATTTAAGTACATTGCGCTTAAGTTCAAGTCTAAGAGGATTAGGCCTAAGAAATGTTGAAAACTCTTTGTTAGGCAGATTAGTAGATTTTCTTTTTGTGGTTGCAACAATAGGAGCAGCGGGAGGAACTATAGGATCCTACTTACCTATGTTAAGTACAGGGTTCTCAGATATCTTTAACCTTGACGGTACTTTTCTAGTAGATCTAAGTGTATTAGGTTTGTGTGTTGGGCTGTTTGGATTTAGTGTCTACAAAGGCTTAACTAATGGAATTAAAAGGTTGAGCGATATAAATATGCTTCTTGCAGGCATTTTTCTAATTACAGTTTTATTTCTTGGACCTACTTTTGAAATAATTAATTCTGCTTTTGATGGTTTAGTCTTTATGTTTACACACTTTTGGGAGATGAGTACTTTAGGTATTACAGAGCAATCAGATTTTGCTGACACCTGGACAGTATTTTATTGGGCTTGGTGGGTAGCTTTTGGACCATTAGTAGCTTTATTTGTAGCTCGGATCTCTAAAGGAAGGACCCTTAGAGAGGTGATTTTAGGTATGCTTGTTTTTGGTTCCCTTGGAAGTTGGCTGTTTTTTATGATTCTAGGTGGGTACTCCATGGACCTAGACGTTAATGAAACATTAGCCGTTTCTCAAATTACAGGTAGTACACACGGAGATTTAGCCATAGCAGTTATTAATACTATGCCATTTGATACTTTAATGCTTTTCCTTTTCTGTGGAATAACAGTTATTTTTGTCACAACTTCTTATGATTCGATGTCCTATGTAATTGCCTATCATGTACAAAAAAATTCTTCTGAAAACACAGAACCAGGAAAATACCTACGGTTATTTTGGGCAATAGTACTGGGAATACTCCCAGCTGCTTTAATTATTTACTCAAGCCATCAAGTAGCCCTAAACTTAATAATACTAGCTTCTTTGCCTTTACTTTTTATTTATCCTTTAATGGCTATCTCAGTACTTAAAGATATAACAAAGGAAGCTAATTAAATAACAGTAATTTATTATGAAAGATCCAAAAGAGTTAAAACCAGATACTTTGTCTCTTCATGCAGGGCAAAGACCTGACCCAGCGACAGGTGCCAGGGCAACACCCATTTATCAAACTTCATCTTTTGTATTTGATAACTCTGAAATTGCTGCAGGAATCTTCAATGTAGAAAGAACTGGTCACGTTTATTCTAGAATTTCCAACCCTACAAATTCTGTATTAGAAGAAAGAATATCAGCCTTAGAAGGAGGCATTGGTGCAATAGCTACTTCAAGTGGTCAAGCTGCAATGCATCTTGCCATTTCAACAATCTTAGATAGTGGTTCTCATATTATTGCTTCAAATTGTTTGTACGGTGGCAGTCATAATCTTCTTGAATACACCTTTCCCCGGTTTGGTATAGAAACCACTTTTATTGATTTTAGAGATATAGATCTGGTAAAGAAAAGCTTTAAAGAGAATACTCGCTTAGTGTTTGGAGAAACACTAGGCAATCCTGGACTAGATGTTATGGATATAGAGACTATATCTAATATTAGTCATGAAAATGGAGTTCCATTGCTTGTAGATTCTACTTTTACCACCCCTCATTTAATGCGACCCTTTGATTTAGGAGCAGATTTAATCTTTCATTCGGCTACTAAATTTCTTTCTGGCCATGGAGTAGTAATAGGAGGTCTATTGGTAGATAGCGGTAATTTTAATTGGGAGAAATCTGGTAAATTCCCTCAACTTACTGAACCCTATTTAGGATTTCATAATATGATTTTTACTCAAGAATTTGGACCTGCTGCCTTTATAACAAGAGCACGTAAAGAAGGTGCTAGAGACTTTGGAGCTTGTATGAGTCCTCATACAGCTTTTCTTGTATTACAAGGAATTGAAACCTTAGGCCTTAGAATGGATCGACACGTTGCTACTACCTTACAAATAGTTGAATATCTAAATAATCATGATTTAGTAGATAAGGTTACATACCCTACTCTAGCAACTCATCCTGACCATAAACTAGCTTCAAAGTTACTGCCTAAAGGATGTGGAGCTGTTTTTACCTTTGAACTTAAAGGAGGAAGAGAAGCAGGTAAGGCTTTTATTGAAAATTTAAGTATATTTTCGCATTTAGCTAATGTCGGTGATGCTAAATCTTTAGTTATCCAGCCAGCCAGTACAACTCATCATAGAATGGATGCAGCTTCATTAGAAAAAGCTGGAATATCAGAAGGAACCATAAGGCTCTCTGTAGGACTGGAAGACCCTGAAGATCTCATCAATGATTTAGATTTAGGATTTAGGGCTGCCAAAAAGATCTTGTAATGAAAAATATTTACAGTTTTTCTGGGCCTGAAGGCCTAAAAGACACTAAACACCCTATAGTTTTTATTCATGGCACTGGCATGGACCATACTGTCTGGACTTTGCCAATTAGATACTTTCTTAGAAAAGACAGAAATGTCTTAGGCATTGATCTTCCTGGACATGGAAGATCCAAAGGCAAGCTACTAGAAACAATACCAGACATGGCTAAATGGTTACTTGGTTATTTAGATCATTTAAAAGTTAATGAGTTTTCTGTAGTAGGCCATAGCATGGGTTCCTTAATTGCACTTGAAACTGCTTCTTTAGCAGAAAAAAGAGCGGTTAATCTTGTTATGGTGGGGACTGCTTTTCCAATGGCTGTATCTGATGTTCTTCTGGATTATGCAAAAAATAATAAACCTGAAGCTATAGATATTCTTACTTACATGGGATATAGCAATCAAGCTAGACTTGGTAGAAATACTAACCCTGGAATGTGGATGACAGGTTCTACAAAAAAACTATTAGAAAAATCAAATGAAGGAGTTATTTATCAAGATTTAAAAGCTTGTGCAGAGTATGATTCAGGATTGAAAAGTGCTGCAAAAGTTTCTGCTACCACTCTTTTAATTTTAGGTAAGAAAGACTTACTCACACCTCCTTTTAAAGCAAATGATTTAATTAACTCTTTTAAGGACCCTTTAGTTAAAGAAATACATGACTCGGGACATACTTTAATGGTAGAAAGTCCAAACACAGTCCTAGATTATCTTATAGAAATATTATGAAAAATTTGATTATTGGAGATGGAGCTATGGGTACTGAGCTAAGAAGAAGAGGCGTAAAAGTACCTTCGCATGTGGAATCCATATGGTCTGCTTTAGCTCTTAAAGAAGCTGCCTCTACAGTAGAAGAAATACACATTGATTATATTAAAGCTGGAAGTGACTACATAACCACAAATAATTATGCTGTTACAAGACCCATTCTCTCCAGAGTTAATTTAGATAATGAACTAGAAAGCCTGACCATCAAATCTATAGAAATAGCAAAATCTGCTTTATCAAAAACACATTCAAAAAAAATTAAAATACTGGGATCTTTACCTCCTTTAGAAACAAGTTATCGAGCAGATCTAATTCTTGAAGAAGAAGAAATGAACAAGCAGTATTCAGAAATTGCTAGCATTCTAAAAGATAAAGTAGATATTATTATTTGTGAAACTATGGCAAGTGCATTAGAGGCAAAGTGTGCTTTACGCGCAGCATTAAATACAAATATGCCTGTATGGGTAAGTTGGACTCTTCATGGCAACCAAATGAATACTCTTCCAAGCGGAGAAACAGTCAATGATGCTTTTGCTGAATTAACAGGCTTAGAACCAGAAGCTTATTTGGTTAATTGCTGTGCAGCTAACTTAGTTACCCCTTCTCTGAAAGTGCTTAACGAACTTACTGATATTCGCTTGGGAGCCTATGCAAATGCAGAAAATGTACAGATAGAATCAACTTCTACTCAATCTAAATTAGCTGAGGAAAAACATTGGGAATCTGCAACTGAAATAGATGAAAAAATATACCTAAAAGAAACTAGTAAATGGATAAAAGAAGGCGCTTCTATTGTTGGAGGCTGTTGCAGGACGAGACCCAGCTACATTAAAGAACTTTCAGAAAACCTTAAGAACTAAAGTTTATATTTTAACCTTAATCCTAAGGTTCTTGGCCTGTTAGTAAATATAGTTTCAGGCCTATATCCTCGGTATTCAAATAGAGTTGCCCTAGTGTCAAATAAGTTATCAATATACAGAACAGCTGCCCAATTATCTCCTTGAACGGTAGAAGAAAAGTTAGCCGAGGTATAAGCATTTTGATCAATAGGATTGGTCATTGAAGTTTTTCTTTTTCCGGTCCTGCTTAAACTAAAGTCCCAATAACCACTCAAACCACTTTTAAGATCAAAAACTTTATTCACTGCCATAGAAGCTTTTAGTTTTGGAACGTTAGCTAATCGTGTCCCTCTTGGAGCCAAAACAGCTCCATCCAACACATAATCTTCATCCAATCTAGGATGCAGCAATGTTGCTCCAGCTATAAAGGTATATCCGTTTTCAGTTAATAAAGTAACGTCAGCCTCTAAACCTTCAATAATAGCATCACCTATATTGGAATTAAATTGAATACTTGCTAAGTCCAAATCAAAATTTGCTGCCTGCATATCTTTCCAATGCATTGAATAAAGAGCAACGTTGTACCTCTTTGTCCCATCTCTTGAGGCATATTTATATCCTAACTCCACGTTATTTAATTCATCAGAGTCGTAAAAAAGTGGGGCTGCATCACTGTTCTTATTTGTCCTATTGGTTCCTCCAGGTCTATAGCCTTGGGAATAATTTAGATACAACAAAGCTCCATTATCTAATGCATATGCAGCTGCAAATTTAGGAGAGGTTCCACTATCTTTCTCAACCCTGTCGTTGTCATGACCATAATAGGCAGATCCAAAACCTCCAAAATATCCGTCTTTAGCCACTATATGAAGTTTTGAATCAAACTTTCTCATACCAAAAGTTAATTTCAACTTTTCCGACACTGAAACTGTTGCTTCACCATAGATAGCTTTCATTTCATCTTCTCTTAAGTTATCTAAGTCCCACCAAATACCTTCCCGACCAGCGATACCTGGACCACCCCAAGTTCCATCAGAATAGTAACTTTGCATCCCAGGCCATTTATAAGTGTACTTGTATGGATTTTCTAACTTGTCGTAAAAAACGCCAATGATCCATTGCAAATCATCTTCTGGGGTTCCTGAAGTAATTCTAAATTCATGAGTAACTCTTTCCATACTAAGTGAATAATCAGCCCACATTGTTGGATCATTACAAGCGCCATCCCAAGTTCCATAATAGTAATAAGAATAAGTGTAATAATCACAAGTGTAATAACTGTAATAACCAAATCCATTTTGGAATGGACTATCTAAATTGTAATATTCAACGTAGTCGTTGTAGTCCCATAAATATCTAACATCTCTATCAAAGAAAGACCCGGCATAGGTAAAAGAAATATCGTTTTGAAGGGAACCCTCCAAAGTTAAACTAGTTTGATCCCACTCATCATCAGTAAACTCACCAATTACCTTACTGCTCTTTAAATCACCTAAAGTTTTAGGTTGATGATCCCAGCTTCCAGTTGTTGATGATTCTTGAGATATATGTGTCAAAGTACCTGTAAGATTTTCATTGAACCAGGTTCTCAAACTGGCCCTAAATCCTTTAACGGTGCTTTCGTTTGAATTATCGTCTTCATGAAGTGGTACCGTGTAGTTGCTTCCTGTAAAAGTTTTGGTGCCTCCCACAAGATCTATAAAGCCACCTTCATTTACTTCGTAAGCTATTGCTCTAATTGCTGTGTTATCTGATATTGGTGCATTTATATAAGCTTCAATGCTATCGCTTGTAGAGCCTTTAGAAACGCTAGAAGTATCTACTTCAATACCAAAATCTAATTCCCCTCTCTGAGGTTTAGTTGTAATTAGTCTAACAGTTCCACCTTGAGCACTTGAACCATACAAAGTTCCCTGGGGTCCATTCAGAACTTCAATTCTCTCCATGTCATAGATATGCATATCCGGATTTAACCCAACAAAATTAATAGGAGATTCATCTACGTACAAAGCAACGGTTGTATTAGGTCCTGCCAGGTTTCCAAAATTTCCATCTGAAGTGCCTCTTAGATAAAAAGCTGATCTACCAGGGCCATACTGTATATATGAAAGTGAAGGAATTAATTCAGCGTAATCCATGAAATCATTCACGCCAGCGTCTTCCAGCCTAGACCCTGTAATAGCCTGAACACTCATTGGTAAATCTTCTATTCTTGACGCTCTTTTAGAGGCAGTAACAATAATTTCTTCTACTGCCTCTTGATCTTGAGCTATTAGATCAAGGCTTGGCGTTGCTGTTAGTGCAACTGCAGATCCCAAAACCAAAGCTTTCTTTACTTTGGAATTATCAAGTTCAAAGGGCGGTATACTCAAACCAATTTTATTCATCTCTTTCCTCGCAGAATTTAAATGCTGAGAACTATTTTATCCATTTGGAGAATAGCGTCAAATTTTCTGAGAATATGGATTTTTAAGTATCTGATTTTATGGTATCAATTAACTTTTGTAGTTCTCCATTTTCTTGCATTTCCACCATTATGTCGCTGCCGCCCACTAAATCTCCATCTACAAAAAGCTGAGGAAATGTAGGCCAGTTAGAGACCTTTGGTAAATTTGCTCTTACTTCAGGATTTGAAAGAATATCTACAAAAGAAAATGGTTTCCCGCATGAAATCAATAATTGTGTTGCCTTAGAAGAAAAACCACATTGAGGGGAGTCAGGAGATCCTTTCATATACAAAAGTATAGGATTGGAACTTATTTGTTCTTTGATTTCTTGCTCTATATCCATAATTTTTGAATTTTATCTTATTTGCATAAATGAAGATACTTTTTAACGGTGTCTCCCATACCAAATCTTAGTGAATCAGTAACTAGAGCATGGCCTATAGACACCTCATCTATATTGCACTCACTTAAGAAAATACTTAAGTTAGATAAATTTAAATCGTGACCTGCATTTACACCTAATCCTAAGTTATGAGCATGTTTATCAGCCTTAGAGTATTGTTTAATTAAATCTTTTATGTCTTTCTGATGTTTAACTGCCTCTGCATAAGGCCCTGTATAAAGTTCTATTCTATCTGCACCGACTTCCTTAGCTTTAGAAATTCCTTCTTCACTGGGATCCATAAATAAGCTCACTCTTGACCCATATGTTTTTATTGTTTTAATTAAAGAGGCTAATCTGCTGTTATCTCCTAACAGATCCCAACCATGATCAGAGGTTAGCTGACTAGATACATCCGGAACAAGAGTGCACTGATCGGGTTGGTAGGATTTGATCAACTGAAGAAAGCCCGGATATTTCTCTTTTTGTTCACTAAAAGGATTCCCTTCGATATTAAATTCAACCTCTGATTCCTTGGTTAGTTCTTTTAAAATCTTCACGTCTTCCGGATTAATGTGTCTCATGTCATCACGGGGATGCACTGTTATGCCTTGACAGCCACTATCTATACAAATCTTAGAAAATTCTTTGATACTTGGGTAATCTCCTCCCCTGGCATTTCTTAACCAAGCAATTTTATTTACATTTACACTGAGCTTAGTCATTCTGTATTTACTTCTATTACAACTTTACCCTTAGCATGAGAAGTGCCAACTTTTTCATGAGCTTCTTTTATATTCTCTAAAGAATAAACTGAATCAATCACCGGTTTAATTAGCTCTGCTTTAACCATTCTACCCAATTCTCTTAATCCTGAATTACTAGGCCTATATACAGACCAATGAAGATTGATTGGTTTCGTATCTTTTTTTGCTTGGTGTCTTAATTTTATTGCTGAAGGAAGTCCCAGAAGTACTCCTTTTTCATCAATGGTTCTAAGAAAAGCATGGTTTAAAGAGATGTAGTGCGAGGTAGTTTCATCCTTTAAGATACTTAGACAATTATTTACAGACTCCGAACCTCCAAAATCTCCAACACAATCAAAAACCACATCATAATCTTGTAAAAGATTTTGAAATTCTTCCTGTCTATAGTCTATGGCTATTTCAGCACCTAATTCTTTTACTAAGTTATGATTTTGTTGACTGCATGTAGTAGCAACTTGCGCCCCCCAATATTTAAGTAGTTGAATTGCAAAAGTTCCTACTCCGCCAGAGCCAGCTTGAACAAATACTTTTTTACTTTCTAAGTCTTGTGGCCTTAAAGCAGCCCATCTGATTAAAGCTGACCAAGTGGTCAAAGCGACATAGGGTAAAGAGGCGGCTTCATTAAACGATAAGTTTTCAGGTTTAAAGTCAATTTCATTTTGATTAAAGACGTTATATTCGCAATAAGTTCCACATTTAGGATCTGAAGTACTTCCCCATACTTCATCACCTTCTTTAAATTTAGTTATTTTTGATCCAACACTTTTAACAATTCCAGATACATCACTTCCAAGAATCCAAGGAAATAATCTTTTCCTTTGCTTTTCAAAAATAGTTTTTCCATATCCTTCTCTTTTCATTAGGTCAATAGGGTTAACAGAACTGGATTTAACTTTAATAAGGACCTCATTTGCATTAACGCTTGGTGTACTTAGTTCCTTACTGGCTTCAAATACAGAAGCATCCCCGTATCTGTTGATTGGCATTCCAAACATTATTTTTTGTTATAAGTTTGAATAAACTGAATCTGCAACATCAATAGCAGTTGTCCAAGCAGTAATTCCTGGGTGCATTTGATTCATTACAAATCCTAAAGATATTTTGTTATCAGGATCTGCAAAACCCAAGGAACCTCCTGCCCCACCATGACCAAAAGCACCTTCACCAGGTCCCATACTGACGTGTTCTGTTCCCAACATAAATCCTAATCCAAACTTAGTATGCATTCTACCCAAAACTAAATCCGTTCCATCTGATTGGGTTTGTCTAGCCAATTCGATAGTTTCTGGTTTTAGTACGTGCACCCCATCGCGGCTTCCTCCATTCGCTAAGACACCGTATATTTTTGCTATAGCTCTTGCCGTCCCATGTCCATTTGCAGCTGGAATCTCTGCATTTCTCCATTTTTTAGTATTTGCTTCCATTCCCTTTTCAGGATCCATTTCCATAGGCGGATTGCTAAAAGCAGCTCCGGCTGCAGTGCTTGGATCACCAAAATCCAGTAAAAATTTCATGGGACCTGGTATAAGAAATTTTGGTAATTTACCTATTAAAGGGAATAAAAATTGCATTGGTGATGGTTTCGATGGATTCAGATTTGTAACTCTAGAAAACTCCGAGTCAGGGAGGCCAATCCAGAAATCTAAATCTAATGGTTCAGCAATTTCTTCTTTAAAATATTGACCAATAGTCCTTCCATCTATCCTTCTAAGGACTTCCCCAACTAAATGACCATAAGTAATAGCGTGATAGCCATGAGCTGTTCCAGGCTCCCAAAAAGGTTCTTGCGCTGCTAAAGCATTACAAATTAATTCCCAGTCACAAAATGCTCCTTGATCTAAGGGTTGTCTTATTCCACAAAGGCCTGATTTATGACAAAACAAGTACCTAACTGGAATAGTCTCTTTGCCTCCTTGTGCAAATTCAGGCCAATACCTAGCCACAGGTGAATCTAAGTCTA
>Ga0208391_1001416_pt1 | contig 11428 bp, 8 predicted proteins | sample Knorr_S23_td_Bot_FD_185612 | JGI IMG/M metagenome (GOLD analysis project Ga0208391, IMG submission 185612) | Marine microbial communities from Southern Atlantic Ocean transect - Knorr_S23_td_Bottom_ad_3770_LV_A (SPAdes) (version 2) | ecosystem: Environmental > Aquatic > Marine > Oceanic | place... | reverse complement strand
CCCATCAATGCAGGAGTAGAAGTCTTTTTTTCCACTCGCTTACGCCCTTTTCTAATTAATTGATTTATTGTCGGCATATCAGTTCCAAAAAAGCCTATAAAATTACCAATTTATTTGAATTTCAGTCAATTGCTTTTTAGTCATTATATTAAGATGATATTAATTAACTGACTGCTTTTGTTAAGGGTTCTTCCGTTACCTTAGAATCAGGATCTGATACGAGTATATTTTCCAAGCCTGGAGTTCCAGTTCCAGCTGGAATTAAACGCCCGACTGCAATGTTTTCCTTAAGTCCACGCAAATAATCAGTTTTGCATGCCACAGCAGCATCTGTTAATACACGAGTAGTTTCCTGGAAAGAAGCAGCAGAAATGAAGCTTTCTACATTCAACGATGACTGTGTAATACCCATCAGCAGCGGTTTGAAAATCGGCGGCTTGGGCTTACGTGACTTAGCAGTAGTTTTACCATCTTCTTTAAGGGACTTATTGATTTCTCGCAATTCCTTTTTATCCACGAGAGAATCTTCTTCCAAGTCTGAATCACCAGGCTTCGTAATGACAGCCATATTCATAAGGATACGGTTCGTTTCAAAGAATTCATTCTTATTCACACGATCACCTTGCAAATATTTACTGTCTCCGGGATCGATGACGCTTACTTTTTGCATCATTTGACGAACGATGACTTCAATATGCTTGTCATTGATTTTTACACCTTGCAAACGATAAACTTCCTGAATTTCATTCACGAGATATTCACGAACTTTTACAGATCCAAGTATATTAAGAATATCAGTTGGAGATATTGAACCTTCGCAAAGTGGTGTTCCAGCTGTGATCAAATCACCTTCATGGACGATAATGTGTTTACCATAAGGAATGGAATATTTGCGCACGTCCTCATCAGCGCCGATCACATGAATTTTACGGATACCACGTTTGACTTCACCGAACTGCACACGACCATCTATTTCGCTGACTACTGAAGGATTTGAAGGTTTTCGAGCTTCAAACAATTCAGCAACCCTAGGTAAACCACCGGTAATATCACGAGTTTTGACAATGTCTTTCGGTATTTTAACCAATGCTTGACCACGCTGTACTTGTTGGCCGTCGCGAACAACAAGCGTGGCTTTCACTGGTAGAATGGTACCACCGGTAAGAATTTTATCATTCTTATCTACAATATCTATATGGGGGCTTAAATTTCTATCTTTTGCTTCAACTATCACCATACGTTTTTTACCAAGTTCAACTGCTTCAATATGGTAAGTCTCACCTTCAATAAAATCCTTAGTTTGGATTTTACCAGTTTGACGGGCCAAAATAAGATCTGTATAAGGATCCCATTGGAATAATACCTGTCCGCCCTTCACTTTATCACCATCAGCGACAATCACATCTGAACCATAAGGCACGTTATAGTCATTTAATTCTTTTCCTTTACTATCCACAACTGTGATCTTGGCATTGCGCACCATACAACGAATTACTTTGTTATTTTCTTCATCTTTAGTAGCCGCAACTTCAAGAGTATCAGAATATTTTATTGTTCCAGCGTACTTCGTTGTCATTTCAGATTGTTCAATAATTCGTGTTGCCGTACCACCAATATGAAAAGTCCGTAACGTTAACTGTGTCCCCGGCTCGCCAATACTCTGCGCTGCTTGGATACCCACCGCTGTGCCTCGATTGACTTCGTTGTGGGTAGACAAATTCCAGCCGTAACATTTGGCGCAAACACCGCGCGGGGCTTCACAAGTCAGTACAGAACGAATACGAACATTATCAACATTATTATCAGAAATGATATCAGCTTCAACTTCGCTGATCAACTGACCAGCTTTCATCTTAGTTTCACCATCAACAATGAGATCATCAAGAATTGTTCGCCCAAGGACTCGATCAGACAGAGGTTCAATAATTTCTTCACCTTCTTTAAGATCAGCAATAACAATACCATTAATCGTACCACAATCTTTATCATAGATCACAACATCCTGAGCAACATCAACTAATCGACGAGTAAGATAACCAGCATCAGCTGTTTTCAGCGCTGTGTCTGCCAACCCTTTACGGGCACCGTGAGTGGAAATAAAATACTCCAACACGGATAATCCTTCTTTAAAGTTGGAAGTAATGGGTGATTCAATAATCTCACCTTTACGTCCTGTCATAGATTTTTGTGGTTTCGCCATCAATCCGCGCATTCCTGCCAGCTGCTTTATTTGGTCCTGACTGCCTCGAGCTCCTGAATCTGCCATCATATATACTGGGTTAAAACCTTGTTCATCTTGCTTAAGGTTTTCCATCATAGTAGCAGCCACCTGGTTGGTCGCATGAGTCCAGACATCAATGACTTTATTGTATCGTTCGCCTTCTGTAAGGATATGACGATCAAACTTACTCTGGATCGATTCAACTTCTTTTGTAGCAGCTTCTATAATTTTGTCTTTTTGTTCAGGAATTAATACGTCACTTATTGAGATCGAAGTACCGCTCTTTGTTGCAATTTTAAAACCCAAATCTTTCAGTTTATCCAAAAATTCGACTGTTGCATAATTTCCGGCGAGCAAATAGGCATCATTAACAATTTCCTGGAGAGACTTTTTATCAATGATACCATTAAAGTATTCGAGTTCTTCAGGCATGATCGCATTAAAAATCACACGTCCAACTGTTGTATCCTTTTGCCATTGACCTTTATGTCGCACATTGATGATTGCATTCATATTAACTACTTTATTTTCATAAGCCATGATTACTTCATCAAATGAACCAAAACTCTTCCCTTCACCTTTGGCGTTTTTACGGGGGCGGGTTAAATAATGACAGCCAAGTACCATATCCTGTGAAGGAATAGCAATTGGTTTACCGTTCGCCGGATGCAAAATGTTTTGACTGGAGAGCATTAACACCCGTGCTTCTATTTGAGCTTGTATTGAAAGCGGAAGATGGACCGCCATTTGGTCACCATCAAAGTCCGCATTAAATGCAGCACACACTAATGGATGAATCTTAATAGCTTTGCCATCAACTAAAATAGGTTGAAAGGCTTGGATTCCCAGACGGTGTAGCGTTGGTGCACGGTTCAATAAAACAGGATGATCCATTACTACGTATTCAAGCACTTTGAAAACAATAGGATCACTATTTTCAATCATGAGTTTGGCACCACGAGGAGTCGTGGCAAAACCGCGCTTGATCAATTCATTGATCATATGCGGTTTAAATAATTCCAGCGCCATCTGTTTGGGTAATCCACACTCATTTAATTTCAATTCTGGCCCAACAACAATAACAGAACGACCTGAATAATCAACACGCTTACCAAGCAGATTCTGACGGAAACGGCCGGTTTTACCCCGGAGCATATCAGAAATTGATTTTAACGGACGGCGTGTACCAGAGCGAATAGCAGTTTTTCTGCGGTTATTATCAAATATTGCATCAACAGATTCCTGAAGCATACGTTTCTCATTACGTAAAATGACATCGGGAGCCTTGATTTCCATCAACTGCGTCAAACGGTTATTACGGATAATGATCCTGCGATAGAGATCATTTAAATCACTGGCAGCAAATCGACCACCATCAAGAGGTACAAGCGGTCTAAGTTCTGGCGGCATTACTGGTAAAACAGAGATGACCATCCATTCTGGATTGTTTACTTTTTTCTTTTCAGATGTAGGTAAAAATGCTTTGGCTACCTTCAGTCTTTTTAAAGCATCTTGCTTCTTTTGTTTTGAACGGGATGTATTAATGATTTCCACAAGATTATTCTTCAGTTCAATCATATTCAATCGGGACAGCATGTCTCGAAGTGCTTCGCCGCCCATTGATGCGTAGAAGAAGTCATCATTATCCCGTTCTTCTTCTGTTGCTGCATTAAAACCATATTTTGTTTCCAGTTCGAGATATTCGTCTTCATCGATAAGTTCCCTCATTTCCCGTCCACTTGCACCCGGTTCAATAATCACATAAATTTCGTAATAGATGATACGTTCAAGGTTTTTGGTACTTAAACCAAGCAGATAACTCAACTTGCTTGGAATAGAGCGTAAATACCAGATATGTACAACAGGTACAGCTAAAGTAATATGACCCATCCGTTCACGACGAACACGTTTACGTGTAACTTCTACTCCGCAACGGTCGCAAATGATACCGCGATAACGAATACCTTTATATTTACCGCAATGGCATTCATAATCTTTAACCGGACCAAAAATCTTTTCACAGAAAAGACCATCTTTTTCCGGCTTATATGAACGATAGTTTATTGTTTCTGGTTTTAACACTTCTCCATATGATCTTGTCAGAATCATTTCTGGCGATGCCAAACTTATGGTGATAGAGTTATAGTTTTTCGATGTATCTATTTTTGTGGACTGAATGAACGTCAAACCGTCATCCTCCCTTTATTCAAGTTCAATATCTAAACCAAGACCTTGCAGCTCTTTGATCAACACGTTAAATGATTCCGGGGAACCAAATTTGGGTAGATCCTCTCCGCGAACGATGGCATTATATACTTTTGATCTTCCTTCAACATCGTCAGATTTTACAGTCAATATTTCCTGAAGTGTACTGGCTGCACCATACGCTTCCAGAGCCCAACACTCCATTTCACCAAATCTCTGACCACCAAATTGTGCTTTACCGCCCAATGGTTGTTGAGTAATCAATGAATAAGGTCCTGTCGAACGTGCATGCATTTTATCTTCAACCATATGACTCAATTTCATCATATAGATCATGCCCACAGTAACCGGGTTATCAAACTCTTCACCAATGCGTCCATCAATCAGTGTTGTCTTACCTGTAATGGGTAAGTTGGCTTTTTTCAATTCAGCTTCAACTTGTTCCGGTTTTGCGCCGTCAAATGCGGGTGTTTCGTACTTGCATCCTAACACATCGCCAGCCCAGCCCAGCATAGTCTCATAAAGTTGACCAAGGTTCATTCGCGATGGTACACCTAATGGGTTCAAAACAATATCAATCGGTGTACCGTCTTTCATAAAAGGCATATCTTCTTCGGGAACGATCGTGGCTACTACACCTTTATTACCGTGACGACCGGCCATCTTATCACCAACCTGAATCTTACGTTTGTTGGCTATATACACTTTAGCAAGCTGTAGAATTCCGGGTTGCAATTCGTCTCCAATACGCAGTTTAAAGACCTCTCGCTCCAGATAATCTTCTATGGCTTGCCATTCTTTGCGGTATGAACGCCAGACTGTTTTGATCTTCTTCCAAATGTCTTTGTCTTCTACCCACTGAGCATCTTGTGCAAAGCGTTCCAAATCATAACTTTTAATGCGCTTGATGGTCAATTTTGTGGATTTTTTAATCAGTGTTTTACCAGAAGACTTGTCGCGAATACCGCTAGAAATTTGCCCTTTGAGGAGTGTTACCAGTTTTTCATCGCGTTCTTTTTTGAGTGCCTGCTTCTTGACCATGGTTTCCTTTTGGTAAAAAATGATAGCACTTCTCAAATCCTTCTTTGAGATTTTCTTTTTCTTCTCAAAGAGCTTGGTATTGATAACAACACCTCTAATACCAGGATCAGCTTTTTTTGAAGCATCTTTCACTTCACCAGCTTTTTCACCAAATATGGCCCGGAGAAGTTTTTCTTCTGGAGTTGGATCTGTTTCACCCTTTGGTGTCACCTTACCAATAAGGATATCACCCTGCTTCACTTTTGCTCCGATGCGAATAATACCACGTTCATCTAATTGACGCGTAGCATCTTCGCTAATATTCGGAATCTCAGAAGTCAGTTCTTCTTCTCCGCGTTTTGTATCACGAACTTCTAATTCAATTTCATTAATGTGTATACTGCTGAATACATCATCTTTCACGAATCGTTCGCTAATGACAATAGCATCTTCAAAGTTATATCCACGCCAAGGCATAAAAGCGACCATGACATTTCGACCAAGCGCCAGTTCACCTCCATTGCAAGAAGCACCATCTGCAATAACTGCACCTGCTTTTACTTTTTGTTTTTCATGCACAAGTGGGCGCTGGTTTTGGGAAGTATTCTGATTTGTTCTTTGGTATTTCTTTAATGGTATCTCTACAATATTGGTATGTTCTGTTAGAGCCAATTCATCAGGTACTTCACTTGAACGGATCAAGATTCTCTCTGCATCAACAGATTTGATCACACCATCAACCGGAGAAACAATTGCAGATCGTGAATCTCTAGCCACTTTTGATTCCAGACCTGTACCAACAATAGGAGCTTCAGGCATCATTAACGGCACAGATTGACGCTGCATATTTGATCCCATCAAAGCTCTGTTAGCATCATCATGTTCTAGAAAAGGAATTAATGCAGCTGCGACGCTTAAAATTTGATTTGGCGCCACATCCATATAATCGACATCTACCGGATCTACAACTGGAAAGTCACCACGAATTCGGGCACGAACAACATCATCCGTCAACCGTCCATTTTTGTCCATCGCAGCATTGGATTGTGCGATCATTACCCTGTCTTCATCATCTGCTGATAAGTATTTGACCTTTTTAGAACCGAAAGAGCTCTTACTTTTCTTTTTGAGTAGACGATAAGGTGCTTCAATAAAACCATGTTTGTTCACAATAGCAAATAATGCCAATGATGAAATTAGCCCAATGTTTGGACCTTCAGGTGTTTCAATCGGGCATAAACGACCATAATGGGTATAATGAACATCACGAACCTCAAAGCCAGCTCTTTCTCTGGTTAAACCACCAGGTCCAAGAGAAGATATACGTCGTTTATGAGTAATCTCGGCTAATGGGTTTGTTTGATCTCCAAACTGTGATAATTGGCTTGTACCAAAAAAAGTATTGATCACCGTTGTCACCACACGTGAATTAATCAAGTCTTGTGGTGTAATGGATTCTTGCTCACGCAGATTCATACGCTCAAAAATGGTTCGCAACATGCGACTCAAAGCAATACTGAATTGATTTGTTAGTTGTTCCCCTATCGTTTTAACACGACGGTTACCCAAGTGATCAATATCATCAGGTCCACGTTCACCTTTGCGCATATCCACCAGAAATTTTAATACCTGGATGATATCATCCATAGTTAGAACTGTGTCTTCTACTGGAACATCAAGGTTAAACTGCTGATTCAAACGATAACGACCAACCTCCCCTAAGTCATATTTCTTGGGACTGAAGAATATTCGTTCGATGAATTTTTGGGCAGTTTCAAGATTAGGTGGATCACCGGAACGCAGCAATTGATACACGATACTCAAAGCCTGCTCAGTGTTATGAGTGGGATCTTTCCCCATAGTATTTAAAAGGAGCATTGCAGAAAAATCTTTATTACCATCCACAACTTCTATAGACTTGATACCTGCTTCTTTCAATGTATCAACAACTTCTTGATTTACTTCTACTCCACCTTCGAAGAAAATTTCACCTGTCAACTCATCAACAATATCTTCTACTAAAGTATGGCCGAATGAGCCTTCGATCTTCTTATCGGATAAACCAAATGATTTAATAGATCCAAAAGCTTCAAATATGTCACGGTTTGTTGAAAAACCGAGCGCTCTCAACAACATGGTTACAGGAAACTTCCTGCGGCGATCAATTATTGCGAATAGACAATCATTAATATCTGTAGTAAAGTCTACCCAAGAACCGCGGAAAGGAATAATTCTTGCCTGGAAAAGCTTTGTACCGTTGGGATGAATATTTTCATCAAAGAAAACACCAGGTGAACGCTGTAGCTGAGAAACAATGACACGTTCCGCACCATTAATAACAAAGGTTCCTTTTTCAGTCATACGTGGAATATTTCCGAAATATACTTCCTGTTCTATACTTTGAGAGAATTTGTTTTTGTCTTCTTCATCAGTGATATGAAGCACAAGTCGTACTTTTAACGGAACAGAATATGTTACACCTCTGTCAATACACTCTTCAGGTGTATATTTTGGCAAACCTAAAAAATAATTACTGTATTCCAGCACGTAATTGCGATGTGTATCTTCCAGTGGAAATACATTCTGAAAAACACTTTCAAGTCCGATGAGATTTCTTTCATCTTCCGCAACATTTTCCTGCAAAAATTCCTGAAAAGAATCTTTTTGCAGTGCCAGTAAGTCTGGCATATCTATAAATGACTTTATTTGCGAAAAGGAAATTCGTTCGGACGTACGCTTAGTTGTGGCTCCCAATTAAGCCTCCTTTGTTAAGATTGAAGAATCGATGGATTTGATGACGTCTAATTGAATTATTTCAATTCGACAGTTGCACCAGCTTCTTCCAGCTTGGCCTTCAATTCATCAGCTTCAGCTTGAGAAACACCTTCTTTGACAGCTTTTGGTGCTGAATCCACCAATTCTTTGGCTTCTTTCAACCCCAAGTCTGTCACAGCTCGGACAACTTTAATTACGCTGATTTTAGATTGACCGGTTTCAGTGATAACCACGTCGAATGCATCTTTTTCTTCAGCGGTACCAGCATCACCTGCTGCGGGAGCAGCGGCGGCAACGGCTACCGGAGCGGCAGCGGTTACACCAAATTTTTCTTCAATATCAGAAACCAATTCTGATATTTCAACCATGTTTGCAGTTTCGAGATAACTCAGTACATCAGCTCTTTTGACTTCAGCCATGTTTTTTACTCCTTTTAGTAATATTAAGTTTTCTGTTCTTTTAAATTATTTAACACATTTGCCACATTTGTTAATGGAGCATTTAGAGTATTAACCAGTTTACTCATCGAGCTCTGAAGCATAGCAACCAGCTGGGATAATAATTCAATCTTGCTGGGCAGATCAGCTAAACGCTTGAATTCTGAACCATCAAGAACATCACCTTCAAATAAAATCCCTTTGACTCTAGGCTTATCGTGAACCTTTGCAAATGATTTAATCACTTTCGCAGGACTCGTTGGTTCATCGTATGAAATAGCGATAGCTGTTGGACCAGTTAAAAATTCATCCAGTCCTTTAATTTTATTTTGTTTTGCAGCAATTTTCAGCAGGGTATTTTTGGCTACAGTGTATTCCACATCAGCCTGAAAAAATTGGCTGCGCAAATCGGTGATACTGCCAACATCCAAACCAAGATAGTCAGTAAAATAAATTGCCTTGGCGCGAACCAGCTTATCGCTTAATTCTGCTACTGCTTCAATATTTTTAGAACTTGGCATTGGTTTACCTTATTGTTGCTAAATCTATTTTGATTCCAGGCCCCATCGTTGAGGACAAGGTCATTTTCTTAAAATATGTTCCTTTAACTGATGCCGGTCTTGCTTTTATCACTGTATCATAAATAACACGAACATTTTCTATAAGTTGATTTGGGTCAAAGGATGTTTTACCACAAATAGTATGGATTATTCCGTTTTTATCTACACGCAGTTCAAGCTTACCGGCTTTGATCTCTTTGACAGCTTTGCCGACATCCATTGTGACAGTGCCGCTCTTTGGATTTGGCATAAGTCCTTTGGGACCTAAAACTTTACCTAGCTTACCCAAATCAGCCATCATATCCGGTGTTGCGACTATTTTATCTATTTCGGCCCATCCGCCTTTTATTTTTTCCATGAAATCATCATTACCGACATAATCTGCACCGGCATCCTGTGCTTCTTTTTCTTTGGGACCACGAGTCAACACCAGCACTTTTACTTCTTTGCCGGTACCATTTGGAAGACTTGTAGTTACGCGAATATTCTCTTCTGCATGACGCGGGTCAACTCCAAGATTTATAGCCATATCAATAGATTCATCAAAGTTAACATACTTCAATTCATCCATAAGATTTACTGCATCTTCCAATGAATACTCTTTCGTGTGATCAAAATGTTCTTCTGCTAATTTTCTTTGCTTGGATTTTTTCATTATTATTGCACCTCTAAGCCCATACTCCGGGCTGTACCTCGAATCATTTCCATGGCTTGTTCAATTGTATTAGCATTGAGATCTTGCATCTTGATCTCTGCGATATCTTTTAAGTCATTTTCAGATACTTTCCCCACTTTATCTCTATTGGGCTCTGCAGAACCTTTATTTATATTTGCAGCTTTTTTTAACAGTACAGCTGCCGGTGGTGTTTTGGTTATATAAATAAAACTGCGATCAGCAAATACAGTTATTTCCACCGGAATAATCATTCCAGGCTGATCTTTTGTAGCCGCATTAAATGCTTTACAGAATTCCATAATATTCACCCCATGTTGCCCTAAAGCCGGACCTACGGGCGGTGCAGGATTTGCTTGCCCTGCTGGAATTTGTAATTTGATAAAACCTATTTCTTTTTTTGCCATTTTTTACAGATCCTACTTTTCAAGCTCTACTTGTAAATAATTCAACTCAACTGGAGTCGGCCGACCAAAAATACTGACGGATACTTTCAGCTTTTGTTTTTCATCATTCACTTCTTGTACATAACCATTGAATTCTATAAAAGGGCCATCTGTAACTTTTACATGATCTCCGACACGATAAAGAGTCTTAATCACTTCTCTGGCCTCACCGCCTTCTACAACACCAATAATGCGATTCATTTCATCTGACTTTACCGGTTGCGGTTTTCCTTGCGGTCCCACAAAACTCATTACACCAGTAATATTTTCGACCAGATAGCGAGATTCTTTGTTCATATCCATTTTGATTAATAAATAACCCGGAAAGAAGACCCTATTCCTAATTTTCTTTTTGCCATCTCTCATTTCAATGATATTTTCAGAGGGTACAAGTATATCTGTTATTATTTCTTTAGACCCTTTTGAATCAACTTCAAAAATGATGTTTTCACGAATTTTCCTTTCCTTACCGGAAATGACTCTTAAAGTATACCATTCCATGACTAGAGTAGCACATTCATGATTCGTGAAAGAATAATATCAATGAAAAACAAGAATACACCAATCAGCAGTGATACAGTAATAACAACATAGGTAGACCCTTTTAGTTCGTCCCATGTCGGCCAGGAGACTTTACCCATCTCAAACTGAACATCGCTGAAAAATTGTTGTGTTTTCTTGATCATTTTTTAAATAGCTTTTGCTATCGTTGCAGGAGTGGCAGGAATTGAACCCGCAACCCCCGGTTTTGGAGACCGGTGCTCTACCAGTTGAGCTACACTCCTATTTGTGATTGAACTTTTCACCTCAACCGGTCCTGTTATTTCGTTTCTTTGAAGATCACGTGTTTTCGTACCACAGGATCGTATTTTTTATATTCAACACGATCTGGATGTTTGCGTCTGCTTTTCGTGATCGTATAACGATAGCCAGTACCAGCTGTACTTTCTATTTGGATAATGTCTCTTTTGCTGTTTCCAGCCATAGTTTACTCAACAATCTCCGTAACAACACCAGCGCCGACAGTCCGGCCGCCTTCACGGATGGCAAAACGCAGTTCCTTATCCATGGCAATTGATGTAATCAATTCT
>Ga0208391_1001414_pt1 | contig 11430 bp, 10 predicted proteins | sample Knorr_S23_td_Bot_FD_185612 | JGI IMG/M metagenome (GOLD analysis project Ga0208391, IMG submission 185612) | Marine microbial communities from Southern Atlantic Ocean transect - Knorr_S23_td_Bottom_ad_3770_LV_A (SPAdes) (version 2) | ecosystem: Environmental > Aquatic > Marine > Oceanic | place... | reverse complement strand
GTCTGGCCCAAGCATTGGTAATACACCGCTTGATTTGGCCGCGTCTAAGATGGATAACTTCCCACCCAAAGACAAAGCCGCTAAAAAAGAAACCGCCGATCTCCTCCGCAAGCACGGCGGCAAGACAAGGAAAGAATTGAAAGCTGAAGGGAAATGAAACACATACTAATCACAACAATCGCAGCCGTGCTGTTGTCATTATCGGTGCAGGGACAGGAGTCGCGCACTCCTCAGCTGCAGAAGCCCTCGCCAGTAAAATCGCAAAAGGCAAAGACGCCAAATAAAACTGAAACTGGAACTCGCATTAGCAGGAACCCGGTGGAGCTAATAACTCGCTGGCTTATTATGGATAAAAATGGAGATGGAAAACTCGCAGTCGATGAGACAACCGGTCAACTCAAAACCAGTTTCAACCGAAACGATGCAAATAAGGATGGCTTTCTTGACCGAGGTGAACTCGAGACCCTTTCAAAACGACTAATCCGCAGGCGCAGCCGGGGGCAGAGCCCGGGACCCAAGCCGACACATGCCGGGGTGCCTTATGGGACTGGGCAGGAGTTGATCGATATGTACCTGGCCAAAAGCAACCAGCCAACGCCGGTCTATATCTGGGGACATGCCAAAGGGCAGACTTACAAGCGTATTCCAACGAAGGCATTGTCGTTATGCAATAAGGCGGGCTTTTCATTTTTTAGCATTGAAGCCAATGATACTGATAATAGTGGATCACAGGATATCAGTGAGAAGGAGCCCTGGCTCAAGATGCTTGATTTCGTCAAGGCTAATGCCAAGAAATACAATATCGATACCCGGAATATTTTTATCGGGGGGCGCTCGCTTGGAAGCATGGGCTCCTTTCCAGCAGCCATGGAACGGTGGAAAGAGGTTCGGGGCGTCTATAGCATGCAAGCCCTTCCCAGAGGGGGAAAACTGCCCGCAGCCTTGGTGCACAAAAATTCGCCTCCCTCCTATCTGATTTACAGGAGTGCGCCAGGCAGCAACAACCACGATCCACGCAATGGATTGATGGTCCAAGATGCGTATAAGGAAGAAGGCATCGGCGATCGGATATCAATCAAGACCGAAATCCGGGATCAACTCTGGTTCACGTGGTTAATAGATTTCATGCAGACAAAGAGAGAAAGCAGTTCAGCAAACACGGCGGCAAAAGGAGTAGAGAATTGAATTGAAACAACTCCTAATCACAACAAGACACGCCATACGAACTATTACAGCCTTTTTCTTCGTGGCGACGGTGGCATTGCTCGTAGCCGCGGTTCTCCTCCGGTCATTTGGCGAGATCCGGCTGCAACTCCTACTGACGTTCATAGGATTCGGCTTCGGCGGAACTCTGCTGAATTTGCTGCTCGATTGCTATTCCGAGAACCGTCCGGTGGTGATCTTGGGCAGCGTCGCGCTCGGAGTCTCGCTGACGTTCTACCTCCTCCTCGTCTGGGGTTCGGGCTGGCGAACGGAGCCCACGATCTGGCGGATCTGGTGGGTTTCGAGCATTGCCACGCTAACCATTACCCACCTCGGCGTCCTAAAGATGATGCAGGCCTGGCGAAGCAACGGGATCGCGCGCGCCGCGCCGGCCTTTTCCGTCGCCACGGCTCTTCTGTTGGCCGGCCTCGCCGCCAGGGAGTTGCTGTCCAGTCCGGGGCCGATCTATCTGGGAGTCACCGCGGTGACTGGCGTGGGAGCCTTGGTCTTTTCGATCCTCGCTAGGCGCCGGTTTATCGGCGACCAGGTTAAACCGGCGAATATCTGGCGGCGCAGCAAGCTAACAGCACTGGGATTCCTGTTTCTGTGGACTTTCGCAATGGGTTACTACTTGGGGCACGTTTCGGCGCCTCAGCCGAGTCACGCCGAGCTATTTCCCTCGGTTCTGCGAGGCATGTCGCGGGAACATCTCGAAGCACAGATCAGGAGCGATCTGACACGTTTGAAGACGGCTTCCGAGGGCATCGAGGATTTGTCGCGGAAAGCCGAAGCCTTCCGGGGGGTCCGGGCGAAGAAGTTCGAGTCGGAGAACCGGGACTACTACCTTCCGGAAGAGGGCGACGAAATCCGCTCCCTGTTCGGAAGCTATCTCCGCTACCGGACGGCTCTGCTCAGATTGCTGGCCACCTACTCCGGTTTCCAGTCGGTGCGTGACCCCGACACTCGAGCACGGTGTTTCATGGTCGGCTTTGCCGCAGCCGTGACGGTATTCGAGAACAGCTTGAAGCTCGTCAACACTTACGGGGATGACGAGCGCGCCCAGCGCAAGCTCAACGAGCCGGAGCCTGAATGGGGTATTCCTGGGAATATTTTCAACACGCTCTACAAAAGCGTGAGCAGCAGCCGGAACATCAATGTCTCCGAGGAGATGGCGGATTACTTCAACGTCCATAGAAAGGACTGGCGAGAGAGGGCGGTCTGGTCCGAAACGAACTTCACTTGGCTCGAACAGCGCATCGACCGTGGCCTCGCGTCCGTGCGGCAACACTCCATCGCCCCCCACAAGGCATGGTACGACCTGCTGAAGGCCCGGGTTCAGGAAGACGTGTATACCCCGGTCTATGCGGTTCAGTCGGTGGCGTCGGAGTGGATCGGTGATATGCGCATCATTGAGCGAAAACCGTTCATCAGCATCCAACAGATCGAAGAGATCGAGTCCCTCCTGAAACCGGGAGACATCTTCCTCGAACGGCGCAACTGGTTTCTCTCCAACGCATTTTTGCCTGGTTTCTGGCCGCACGCCGCGCTCTACGTCGGTCGCATGGAGGATTTGCGGAGGCTGGGCATAGCGAACAGGCCGGAGATCAAGGGCAAACTGCGGGAGTATGGGGCAAAAGCGCCGGATGGCCACGATCACACGGTAATCGAGGCGGTCAGCGAAGGCGTCATCTTCAACTCGTTGACCCACTCCATGCACGCCGACTATGTGGCGGTACTTCGTCCCCGGCTTTCCGATCGTGAAATCGGAGAGGCCATCGTTCGCGCGTTCAGTCACCATGGCAAACCGTACGATTTCGACTTCAATTTCGAAACGGCAGACAAGCTGGTGTGCACTGAGTTAGTGTACCGCTGTTACCAGGGAATGCTGAACTTCACGCCGCTGCCTGAGGTGATGGGGCGGAAGACGCTCCCGGCGGTAGAGATTGCGCGCAAATTTGTGAAAGAGCGAAGCAAAGAGGATCGCGATTTCGATTTCGTGCTTTTTCTTGATGGGGACGCCACGACGGGCCATGCGCGGCGGCAGGTGGAGGATGAGTTTTGTGCCTCGGCCGAGCGATCTCAGGCTTCTTTCAACGAGTGAGAGCGTACTCCGCGTGACCGAGCAAAACCACAATCCACCCTCCGTCGACGCCCACACCCATATCTTTTGCTGGGGGGAAACTCCCGCCGATGGCTACCTCTCGGAGCGGACGAGAAATTCTTGGTGGACGCGATTCCTCCTGCAACTGACCGGCATCGCCCGCGAGCCCGGCGAGACGATGAGCGCCAAGATGCGCCATCGCCTGTTCCGGCACCTCAGGGAATCCAGTCTTGACTACATCATTGTCCTTGCGCAGGACGCCGTTTATCGCGCCGACGGTTCCCGCGACGACGGCTCGACTCACTTTTACGTCTCGAACAACTACGTTCTGGAACTGGCCAGGGAATCGCCGGCCATCTTGCCCGGCTGTTCGATCAACCCGGTGCGCGCCGACGCGATGGTGGAGTTGGAGCGTTGCCATGCCTTGGGGGCGCGCCTGGTGAAGATTCACACCGCCATTCAGGGGGTGGATCCGGATCGGCCGGAGTTCGATCCGTTCTACAAGCTCGCTCAAGAGCTTGGGGTCGTGCTGATGTTTCATACCGGCTACGAGCACTCATGTCCGGTGATCTCCCAGAAGTTTACTGATCCGTGCAAGCTGGCCCGAGCGCTGGACCATGGTGGCACAATCGTCGCGGCGCATTGTGGCACCTGTGCGTTCTTCGACCCGGAGAACTATTATCCGGGTTTCGTAGAGATGATGGCGAGATACGACAACCTCTATGGAGATACGGCGATCATGGCAAGCGTGATTCGCTGGCTCTCGCTAAAGCGTCTGAGTCGGGAGGAGGCCTCCATCAGGGCACGCATCGTGCATGGAAGTGATTATCCGTTTCCACCGTCCCGTCTGCCTTACCTCTTGCGGACCGGTCTGCTGCCACGGGAGCGGAAGAATCCACTGGACCTTGACCTGCGTATCAAGCGCTCTTTTGAACTGGGGAGCGGTTACGAGAACCAGATCCTCAACTTGATGGGGATCGCACCCAAGAAGCGATCTCACGAAAGCATACACCGGTCATCGACAAGCTAGGAATGCCCGGCCCGGTCCCAGCGAAATGAGTCACAGGCATGTCGCTTTTTCTGGAGTCGAAACCGCCGACCTCCTCCGCAAGCACGGCGGCAAGACGAGTGAAGAATTGAAAGCTGAAGGCAAATGAAAAACATACTACTCACAACAATCGCAGCCGTGCTGTTGGTGGGGTGTGCTACGACGCAGTCGCCAGAACCGCAGACAGCCAAAGCACCATACATCTTAATTATTGAAGCTGTCAGAAAAGGAAACATTGAAGCAGTCAAACAACACTTAGCTGCTGGGTCGGATGTGAATGCGAAGGATAAGTATGGAAAGACTCCTTTGTATCTTGCGGCTGAAAGAGGTCACAAGGAAGTCGCCAGCTTGAGGGAGAAGGTTGAGGGCCACCCGGCCTAGATTTTGATCCATCCATTTTTTCCGTTTTCTCGCCGGGGATTAAAGGGTAGTCTTCCGGCCATGCGTTTCCGTTTCTTTTTATCAACTGCGGTTTTGGGGGCCTCGATGGTCACGGCGTTGGCGGCAAAGCAGCCGAACATCGTCTATATCATGTCCGACGAGCTTGCGTATTACGAGCTGTCGCATATGGGAAATCCGTACATCAAGACACCCAACATCGACCGCTTTGCGGCGGAGGGCATACGGTTCACGTCGGCGTTGGCCGGGGCGCCGGTCTGCGCGCCGCTGCGCTGCAACCTGATGACGGGCAAGCACGCGGGACACGCCTCGGTTCGTGCGAACGGCGGTGGGACGCCGCTGCGGGCCGGCGAACCGACGATCGCCTCGATGCTCAAGGACAGTGGCTACGCGACGGGCGGCTTCGGCAAGTGGGGATGCGGTGGGCGCGACTCGACCGGCGTGCCGGAGCGGCACGGTTTCGACGTGTTTTACGGCTACTACGACCAGGTGCACGCGCATTCGTTTTATCCGCCGTACCTCGTTCGCAACAGCGAGGAGGTGAAGCTCGACGGCAACATCGGTGGTCGTTCGGGCAAAACATACTCGCATTATCGTATCATGGAGGAGGGACTCAAGTTCATCCGTGCGAACAAAGACGAGCCGTTCTTTTGCTACTTCCCGATCACGCCGCCGCACGGCATGTACGACATCCCGAGGGACGATCCGGCTTGGGAACTTTACAAGGGTGAAAAGTGGATTGACGATCCGGGCATTGCGCAGGACGTGAAGAACTACGCCGCGATGGTGAGCATGGTGGATTACAATGTTGGACAAGTGCTCGACCTGTTGCGTGAGTTGAAACTTGAGGACGACACGATTGTTTTCTTTACGGGCGACAACGGGGGGCAGGATCGCTTTCGAAGCAGCAAACAACCCCGCGGTTTCTTCGGGCCCAATGTGGATCCGAAAACCGGCGTCGAGTTTCGCGGCGGCAAAGGCAACCTGTACGAGGGCGGGCTGCGCATTCCGTATCTCGTCCGTTGGCCCGGCAAAATCAAGGCCGGGCAGGTCAGCGACCTGATTTTTTATCACCCGGACGTGTTACCGACTCTCGCTGAACTCACCGGCGCGAAGGCTCCGGGTGACATCGACGGTTTGTCGTTTCTCCCGACATTGATTGGAGTCGGAGAACAGAAAAAACACGAAATGCTTTACTGGGAGTTCGGCAGCCAAACCGCAGTTCGAAAAGGCCAATGGAAAGCCATCAAGGCCAAAAAGAACCAGCCATGGGCGTTGTACGACTTGAAAAAAGACATCAGCGAGACGATCGATGTGTCGGCGCGGCACCCCGGTCTGTTGGCCAAAATGAAGGCGTTCGCGGTAGCGGAACATGAGCCGGTTCGCATCGGAAAATATCTTGATGCCAAGCGCACCCGGCACGAGAAGGATCGCTTGGCCAAGTGGGGTGCCACGAAACCGCAACGCAGAACCAAGCGCCCAAGGAAGTAGCAGCGAGACTGATTTCTCGCCGGCTTTTCCCTGTTGCTTGGCCAAGCTGGCTGGGAGGTTTCCGCATCCGAAAATTAGACAATGAAGATCGTTAGATTTCTCAGTGACAAGGATGAGCCGCAGTTTGGGGCTCAACACGAAGACGGCTCGGTGACGCGGATCGAGGGCTGTATTTTCAGCGAACACCACGATACCGGCGACCCGGCCACGGTGAAAAAACTGCTCGCGCCGGTGCAGCCAACAGCCGTTTTGTGTATAGGCCTCAACTACCGCAAACATGCCGAGGAGGGTGGGGCGGACATCCCGGAACATCCGGTGCTGTTCATGAAAATGCCGAGCACTGTGCAAAACCCCGGCGACCCGATTTTGCTGCCAACCAAGCTCAAGAGCGACGCGGTGGACTACGAGTGCGAGTTGGCGGTGGTCATCGGCACGGACTGCAAAAACGTCTCGAAGGCCGACGCGCTCGACCATGTGCTTGGCTATACCTGCGCCAACGACGTCAGTGCGCGCGACTGGCAAAAGGGTGGCGGCGGCGGCCAATGGTGCCGCGGTAAAACGTTCGACACATTCTGTCCACTTGGCCCGGCGCTGGTGACGAGCGACGAGATTCCCAACCCGAACGCGCTCGGCATCAAGACCATCCTCAACGGCGAGGTGATGCAGGACTGGAACACCGAAGACATGATCTTCGACGTGCCGACGCTGATCGAGTTCCTCAGCGGCAGCACCCGGCTTGCCGCCGGCACGGTGATCCTCACCGGCACGCCGCACGGCGTCGGCTTCGCCCGCACTCCGCCGGTGCTGCTCAAGAACGGCGACGAAATCACGATCGAGATCGAGCGCATCGGCCAACTGACCAACCCAGTGAAAGACGAGTAATGTTCCAGTATATTGCCCAAGCGGACGACAAGCCGTGGCAGCCCGGCCCATACGATGGCGTGGAGTTGAAAATACTGCACAAGGACGAATCGACCGGCGCGGTGACGGTGCTGCGGAAGTTCGCAGCCGGCGCGATCATCCCGGCGCACACGCATCCCCTGGCCAACGAGTGGGCCTACATTCTCTCCGGTGAGTGGGAGGAGTCTGAAAAAGTGTACACGCAAGGGACTCTGTTTCATGCACCCAAGGGAGAGCGCCACGGCCCGCATAAGGCCAACACCGAGGTGATCAGCCTCACCCACTTCGACGGCCCGCTGACCGTCGAGTGATTGAGCCTCCCAAGTCTCAACCGATTCTTGACGGAGTGAAAACTTGGGGTACATTGTTTCGCAAGTGATCACAGTGAATTGCAGCGCCTGCGGCGGCCAACCGCAGTTTGACGACTCCGAGGCGGGCAAGGAGGCACTGTGCCCATTGTGCCACGAGATGCTGCTGGTCACCGCAGCCAAGCCGGTCGGCGAGTTGTCGGTGGAAGAGCAGATGGCCCAGTACGAGGAATCGCTCAAGGAGACCGACTGGGGCCATCAACCGTGCTGAATCGTGCGTCAAACAAGATAAAAACGAACATCCACTCGCGCTTGGCCAAGCGCTTGGCCGGCGGCTTCACGCTGATCGAGTTGCTGGTGGTCATCGCGATCATTGCGATTCTGGCCGCGCTGCTGCTGCCGGCCCTGGCCAAGGCCAAGAACAGCGCCCAGGGCGCCGGCTGCCTGAACAACATCCGGCAATTTGCCATTGCCAACGCCCTGTACGCGAACGACCACGACGACCAAAGCGTGCCGTTGATTGAGATCGACAGCAGGACCGGTGGGCGGCACGTCTGGATGGCGAACATGTCTTTCCGCAAACTGATCGGCTACGACAGGAAGGGCAACTCGATGGTGCAGACGCCAACTGATTTCCGCTGCCCGGCCGACACCCAGATCTGGCGGCCATCCAAGTACGCATATGCCAACAATCCGAATCTTTCGGACAAGGCCAACACAGGTACTCTGACCAGCTACAGCTACAATTTCGAAGATTGGTTCCCATCCGACGGTCGGTCGTGGACGATTGCCTTCAATGAACACGCCGGGCATCGGCTCAGCGCGATCCGGGAGCCGTCGGCCAAGCTGATTTTTCACGATGGCCACGACTGGTGGTCGCGCTGGAAGGGGGCGAACTACAAGAGCGGTTGGGACAAGCTCGGCCAGACGGGAAGCGTGCAGACATACAAGAATTTCGGCACCGGCGGGCCAACCATGTATCGCCACAACGAGGGGGCAATCATCGGCTTTTATGACGGCCACGCAGCACGCATGGCCAAGGAGAAGATTTGGATCGCGAAAAATTTCACCTCCAACCCCAAGCAGCCCGGCATGTGGGTGGCCGTGCTGGAAGTGTGGAACAAGAACCGCTAGGCCAGCAACCACGCGCATCACGCTTGGCCAATCTTGGATTGAGCCACTCGCGCTTCAGCGTGGCCCGTAGTGCAGGGCGTCGTTTCCCAGTTCCAGGCTGTAGTTGTAGTTTGCCCTCTTGATGAATTCCACGTGTGCGTCGACGAACAACACGTTCTCGCCATCGACGCCGTGGTTGTCGCCCTCGTCCGGATAATTGTTCATCGCGCCGGGATACGAATAATCGGCCTCCTTGATCAGCCAGATCTCGGATGGCCCGGTCACGTGTCCCTTGAGGCCGAACCCGCTGTTGGCGTGGACATAATTGCTGACCACGGACTCGGTTTTTAGGATGCCCTGGCAGCCGGTCGGCCCGACATACGGGAACCCCTTCGTGTAGCGCCTGTTCGGTACCCCGTTCCAGTTCATGCACCCAAAAATCTCATAGCTGATTCCCGGTTTCGTTCCCTTGTCGGCGGCGAATCGTTGCAGGTCGGTGTAGATTTCCGTCTGACCATGGAGCCGCTCGATATAGCGCCGGTCGGTGACGCGGACGGCGAGGTTCCTGCCCCGTTTGTCTTGGGTGCGGATGAAATTTTGAGTGTCGGGACAGGTCACCGACTTGAGGTTGGGCAGGAATGCCGGGAACAGCCAGTTCATGTCATCGTCACAGGCGGCGTTGAATTTGGGGCCGTTCCAGTCCACGCCCGAGAGCACTCCCCGTGGATCATCGTTTGCGTAGGATTGGCTGCCGATCCCCATCTGTTTTTCGTTGTTCATGCAGGAGATCTGCTTGGCCTTCCATTTGGCCCGCGACAACGCCGGCAGCAGCAACGCTGCGAGTATGGCGATGATCGCGATGACCACCAGCAGCTCAATCAGCGTGAATGCCTTTTTCAGGCTGGGCTTCATTTTTTACTCCGACTCGAATAGCTACGGTTGTCCTGTCGGTCTTCAATGGCAAGTAAACTTTTCAATCAACCAAGCGGAAGGTAGGGAGTGCTGTTCCCAGCGCGCGGGGTAACGTCGGCCTCGCCGCGTGCGGTGATTGATCAGTCGCGGACGGCTGTCCCAGCCGTCCCCACCTTGGCCAAGCGGTTAGTTCAGGTCGCCGGGCGGAATTTCGTTGAGCGTGTAGTAGCCGACCGGGTGCAGGATCGGCAGGCCCTTGGCCGAGCGCACTCCCTTGGCTCGCAACTCGTGGACGTGCCCCTGGATGAGCTTGTCCACGGTCAAGCGCACGGTCTTCGGGCCTTTCACTTCTGCGCCGACAATCTTGGGCGTCGTTTGATCGACGACCGGGCTGCCGTAGTCGGCGCGGTAAATGTAGGTGTAGGCGCTCATGCTGTAGGAGGCGGGATCAGCGGCGGTGATGGCATCGATCTCGTGGGTGAAGGTCAGCTCGAAGCCGTCCGGCTTGGCGCGCATCTCGTGTATCTCGAACGGCACCTTGCCGGTCCACGTGACGCGGTCGAGCGCGAAGCGCCTGCCGCCACGGGCGCCCCAGCCGCGGTCGGTGCCGCCGACGAAGAGCGTGCCGTTGGGTTGCATGTGGGCGGCGATATTGCCGGAACCGAAGCCTTTCAAAAACGAGAACGCCGCGCCCTGGTAAACGCCGTTGACCTTCTCGAGAAAGGCGCGGTTGACCACCGAGAAGGTTTGGTCGCAGACGAGCAACTGGTTCTTGAATGGGCCGAATTTGCCGTTGCTGTCGTAGGCAAAACCGGCGGTGGAGTTGCCCAGGATGCCGTGCGGAAACACGATGGCCGAGGGCACCAACTCGGGAATCTTGGGCCGCTCGGCCACCCAGCGGCTGTTGGTCTTGGGCTGGGTGGGGCGCTTGCCCATCGACGCCTTCGCGGCCGCAGTGTCATACCAGCGGAAGCCCCCAGGGTGGCCCTGGAACGAGCCGTGCGAGAGCGGCTTGAGCGAGCTTGAGCCGTTCCACGGGCCTTGGTTGTCGGCGTAAAAAACTTCGCCGAGGTGGTTGAGGCCGATGCCGCCGGGGGAGCGGATGCCGCTGGCGGTCGGGATGAGTTCGCCGTCCTTGGTCACGCGCACGCACCAGCCGCGATAGTCGATGTTGCTGTTGAACGAGCCGGTGAGGCAGAGGACGATCCACGTGTCGCCGTTGGCGTCGGGCCGGGTGCCGAAGGCGTACTCGTGGTAGTCGCCGGTGATACCCCAGCCGTCATTGACGGTCTGGAAAAGATCGGCGCGTCCGTCGCCATCGACGTCCTTGATTTGGGTCAACTCGCCGCGCTGGGTGCAGTAGAGCCAGCCGTCGTTGAACGAGAGGTTGAGAGGCTCGTGCAGGCCCTCGGCGTACAGGCTCCACTCGATCTTGGAGGGGTCGCCGTACGGGTTGCTGAGCATGTAAATGTCGCCGCGCCGGCTGCAGATGGCGAGCTTGCCGTCGGGCATCATCTCGATGCCGCTGGTCTCCATCACGATGCCGTCGGGAACCGGAAAGGCGTCGATTTTGTAGTAGTCGGACTCGACCGGATCGGCGGCCGCTTGGCCAAGCGCGAGGACGGCGAGCAGCGTGAGGCGTGTCAGTTGTTTGATCATTTTCAAAAATCTCCGTGGGCGGCGGGTTACAGTTTCCATTCGTACTGCTGCTGGATGCTCGCCTGGCCAACGACATCGAGCTTGATGAGCAGTTCCTGGCGGCCGCCATTGTCGCGGATGATTGGCTTGGCACCCAAGCCGGGGAAGCTCACGCGCAGCATCGAGCCGCCAATGTTGTAGCCGCCGTTTTCCTCTGTGATGGTTTTGGCGGCGGCGGCGAGGTACCAGACTTCGCCCGTGCCGTTGACGCCGAGCATGCGGATAATCGACGGCAGGGGGCCCTGCCTCGGAACGAT
>Ga0208391_1001412_pt1 | contig 11444 bp, 10 predicted proteins | sample Knorr_S23_td_Bot_FD_185612 | JGI IMG/M metagenome (GOLD analysis project Ga0208391, IMG submission 185612) | Marine microbial communities from Southern Atlantic Ocean transect - Knorr_S23_td_Bottom_ad_3770_LV_A (SPAdes) (version 2) | ecosystem: Environmental > Aquatic > Marine > Oceanic | place... | reverse complement strand
CGAGGCATCTCGCACCGCCGGAAACAACCTGTCCTCGCCAGCAGCGGTCGCCACAGCAAGGTGCTTTTTCTCGTAGCCGAACGATCCTGCCATACCGCAGCAGCCGGCCGAAATTTCAGACGCCGTGTAGCCTGGCGGAATGTTGAGGGCCACTACCGAGTCAGTAGTGCCCTCGAGCGCTCGCTGATGGCAGTGGCCGAAGAATTTAACCTGTTTTTCGAGATTCGACCACTCGATCTGCTGACCGTCATCGCCCCGGGTTCTCACAAGAAGTTGCTCGATCGTGACAACCGCCGCAGCCACTTCCCTGGCCCGTTCATCGCCCCCCAGGAGGTCGGGCCAGTCGTCGGTCATCGCTGAGACACAACTCGCCTCACAACCAACTATTTTCGTCCCGTTATGAACATAAGGGTGCAGCAGGTCGACGTTGTGACGGGCGTTTTGTCCAGCCTCGTCCAGCAGGCCCTTCGAGATCATCGGCCTTCCGCAGCACTTACGGTTGTTGAGCACCACTACTTCGAAGCCGAGCGCTTCCAGCAGGCGAGTGGCCGAGATGCCGATGCTCGGGTGGTTGAAATTCATGAACGTGTCGTGGAACAACACGATTTTTCCTCGCGTGCTCGACAGCCGGTCCGTTGATTTCCTTTTGTCGAACCACTTCTGGAAAGTCTGGCGAACTACCTTAGGCATCGGCCGGGACCTGTCGAACCCCGCGATCTTCTCGAGCACGAACCGCACCGGGTACGAGCGGTTCGTGGCATTCGCGATCGGTGCCACAGGTGCCGCCAGCGCGTTCATGCGGTGGATGTTGGAGACCAGGCGCGAGCCAAGCGGTACGCGCCGGTTCTTGTAGTACTGGTAAAGGTGCTCGTACTTGATCTTGGCCATGTCGACTTCGGAAGGGCACTCCGACTTGCATGATTTGCACCCGAGACACAGATCGAGGACCTGCATCATTCTTTTCGATTCGAGGGCCTCAAGCGGAAATTTTCCCGAAAGCGCGAACCGCAGCGCGTTAGCCCTTCCACGGGTCGAATGTTCTTCCTCGCGAGTCGCCATATATGAAGGGCACATCGCTCCAGCGTGCAACTTTCGGCATGCGCCCAGACCGTTGCACATCTCAACGGCCCCCGCGAATCCGTTTTCCGCGCTGAAATCCAGCCGCGTCTTCAGCGGATGTGCCCTGTACGACCCGCCAAACCTCAGGTTGTCCTTGATGTCTGGAGTGTCAAAGATCTTGCCCGGATTCATGATGCCGCCGGGATCAAAAACCGCCTTCACGTCCCTGAATGCCTGGGTCAGCTCTGGGCCGAACATCTTTTCGGTGAAAAATCCGCGCACGATACCATCGCCGTGTTCGCCGGAATACGCGCCTTCAAACTCAAGGACGAGGTCGGAGATATCTCTCGCAATCGCCTCCATTTTTTCGATGCCATCGCGCGTCTTGGCATTGATTACCGGGCGGATGTGCATACAGCCAACGCTTGCATGGCCGTAGAACCCGGCCACTGTCCCGTGGCTTTTTACGATCTCGTCGAACCGCTTTACGTATTCAGGGAGTTTTTCGGGAGATACCGCCGTGTCTTCAACGAAAGGCAAGGGCTTTGCATCACCCTCGATGTTCATAAGAAGTCCGAGATTGGCGCGTCGGAACTCCGTAACCTCGTCCTGCTGGGCAGTCGTGTAAAGCTTTGTCGTGCCGAAACCGAGATTCTTGCGGTCCAGGTTCCTCACCATCTGGTCGAGCCGAGACTTTACCTCTTCAGGGTGGTCGCCACTGAACTCCACAACCAGGATGTCGCTTGGCTCGCCCTCTAAAAACCCCAGCGACCGTGAAAAACCCAGCGAAAGGCGTGCCTGCTCGAGGATCATCGAACCAATGTGCTCGATGGCCGATGGCGACTCCTCAAGAATGGCTACCGTTGCCTCCATCGCCTCGTTCAGGCTGTTGAAATGGACCACTCCGAGCACCTTGTGCCCGGGAATGGGAACAAGGTTCAACTTCGCAGCTGTCACGGCCGCAAGCGTGCCTTCCGACCCGACCATCATCTGGGTCAGGTTCAGCGAATTAGGGTCCTGTGTGCGATCGATGTTGTAGCCGCCTACACGCCTGAGAATTTTAGGAAAATTTGCCGCGGCCGCTCCCGCAGCCCGCGCCGAAATTTCCCGGACGCCGCGATAAATATCGCCTTCCAGCCCACTCAAGGCCAACCGAGACTCCAGGGACGCTGCGTCGCGCAGACCGAAAACCGTCTGCGATCCGTCCGACAATGTCACGTCCATCTCAAGCACGTGGTCGACAGTCTTGCCGTAGATTATCGAATGGGTACCGCATGAGTTGTTGCCCATTGCGCCGCCGATATTCGCGCGGCTCGAGGTACTGGGGTCGGGTGTAAAAAACATCCCGTAAGACTTCAATTGTCGGTTCAACTCATCGATCGTGACTCCAGGCTGAGTCCGCACCCAATGCTCTTCGCGGTTGATCTCGAGGACGTCGTACATATATTTTGAAAAGTCAATTACGACCGCGTGGTTCACGGTCTGGCCCGAAAGACCAGTCCCGCCACCTCTCGGTAACACCGCGACGCCATTCTTGCCCGCTATTTCGATTGCTGCCTGCACATCAGCTGCGTCGCGTGGGATCACAACTCCAACCGGTTCCATCTGGTAGATAGAAGCGTCGGTCGAGTACATGTTCCGGGATATTGTGTCGAAACGTACCTCGCCGCCAACTGCGGCGCGCAGGTCGGCCTCGAGATCTCCGGTGGCGGAATCAATCGCCAGTTTTGATGTAGAAACCACCATTAGTTATCCGTTTCCGTACTTCCCACGATGTGAAGGGAGTTTTCATCAATATCGTCGTCATCGTCGGGCAGGATTATCGACAAAAGTACGCTACCGATGAGGATACCGAGAATTATGACGAGAGAAAGATAGATATCTTCGAGTTTGCCGATCACGTGAAAGTCTTCAAACGCCGTCTCGACGATCATCTTCAGGCCGACGAAGCCAAGAATCGCGGCCAGCCCGAACTGCAAATAACGGAATAGCTTGACCATCCCGACGAGCAGGAAAAACAGGGGTCGCATTCCCAGAACCGCCATCGCGTTCGACGACCACACAATGAACGGGTCGTCCGTGATACCGAATACAGTCGGTATCGAATCGATGGCGAACACCACGTCCGTGGTTGCCAGCACAATTACCACGAGCAGGAACGGGGTGGCAGCCCGAACACCGTTCATGCGGGTGAAGAATTTCGTCCCGTCAAACTCATCGCTTACGGGCATCAACTTACGGAATAGCCTCACCGCAATGTTTTTACCGGGATTGACTTCATGGTCGCCCACAAAGGCCAGCTTGTATGCCGTGTAGATCAGGAACGCGCCGAGGACGTACAAGAACCACGCAAATGCCGATATGACGGCCACTCCGGCTGCGATGAAAACCGCCCGTGCCAGCAATGCCCCTACAATGCCAAACAAAAGCCCGCGGGCCTCGTACGATTTTGGCAGCGAGAAGTATCCAAAGATGACAATAAAAACAAACAGGTTGTCGATGCTGAGCGCGCGTTCGGCCACGTAGCCAGCAAAGTATTCACCACCCTGCTGTTCGCTGCCTGCAACGAAAATCCACACACCCACTGCGCCGGCCACAAGAGTCCAGAATGCGGTGAGCCACGCTGCTTCTTTCATTCCGACAACGCGACTTTTGCGCGTCAGAATCAGCAGGTCGAATATCAGCAGGGCTACGAGGACGGCATTAAAAATCAACCAGTGGTTGAAAGTTTCGAGCAACGAGAGATTACCTTTCTATCTAAACGACTTGACCCGTTGACCGGCCCGCAACCCTGGCCCGTAGCCCGGCGTTATTTCGAAGATTTTCATGGCGCGAGTAGCCGGAATTCGGTCCATTACTGAAACCCCGGACACCTTCGCCAGCAAAAACAATCGAGCCGGGGAAAGGCTATCGCACGGGGCGGGTTTCCCGCTAGGAGGTCTTTACGATCTTGTATACCTGTTGACCCCTCGGGGTTGTTACGTTGACCTCATCGCCAAGCTTATGGCCCAGAATTGCCGAACCGACCGGGGATACGATTGAAATCTTCCCGGTGAGCGGGTTTGCCTCGTTGGGTTCGACCACCTGATACTTCAATACCTTTTCTGATTCAGTCTCGGTGATCTCGACCTTGGAACCAATGTGGACTCGTTCGCTGTCCTGCTCTGTGGCATCGATTATGACCGCGACCTTAAGCGTTGCTTCGATCTCTCGGATTTTGCCGTTCGTCATTCCCTGGGCTTCGCGGGCGGCCTCGAGGGGGGCATTTTCTCGGACGTCGCCATCGGAAGCGGCCTTCTGGATATCTACGACGATCTTTATGCGCTCGTCTTGCAACTGAGAAAGCTGCTTCGTCATTTCGTTATAACCGCTCTGGGTAAGGCGAACGCTGCGAGTCGGGTCAGCTAACGTGATCGCCCTTGATGCCGCGGTCCGTGACTTTCGGAGTCGCAGATGCTGGGCCAGATTAATTTCGATATGACCCTTCTTCTTCAAGAAGGCCAGAAAGAGTTTTACCGCGCTAAGTCGCTCGGTGGCATCTCGTGTGGCAGTGCGGGCACCAAACACCTCGTTGTATTCGCCAATCTCTGATGGGATCAGAGTGTTGATGGTCCGCTCGCCGCCTATCCACCTGACGAACTTGGCGATTTCAGGCTGCGCGGCCCTCTTCACATCCTGTGGCAACTGTCTTACGTATGTCTGAAACGCTATGTTGAGCGAAAGTGCTTCCTGTTCTTCCTGAATTTGGTCGGGTGCTTCAGACGTAGTTGCCATGTTGTGCCTTACTCCGTGGGATTCGGTATGACCTGTTTCCCACCAATAAAATTCAGGAGGACAATGCTCTAATGATAGTTAGCTTTTTTTGAGACCGTCAAATAAACAGTTCAAAATCGTTTGACACCCTGAGTCTCTCGAACTTAAAATTGACGCCTACCGTTCTCCCGGATTCCACCGACCCACGCACCCGGTTGAGCCGTCCGATCAACCGAATCGCCCCAGGGCTTCCCACCACCAAATATGCCAAAGCGCACCTACCAACCAAAAACACGACACCGTGCCCGCGTGCACGGTTTTCGTTCACGGATGAGCACCAAAGGCGGTCGTGCCGTTCTGGCACGTCGTCGCGGCAAGGGCAGAGTACGGCTAACCGTTTAGTAAGTCGTATCAATTGGCCATCCCCACCAAGCAGCGAATTCGACGCTCGGCGGAGTTCCGCCGAGTATTTACGCGCGGCAAGCGGAAATCTGGCGATTATGTGAACGTGGCCGTACTGCGTAACGACCTCCCCTTTTCGAGAATCGGACTCTCTGTAAGCAAACGAGTCGGTAACGCCGTCAGCCGAAACCTGATCAAACGACGATTATGCCAGGCCTTCTCCGATATGAATATTGCCGACGGCTGGGACGTAATCATCACCGCGAAACCCGAGGCATCTAACGTTTCGTACCCGATACTCGATGAAACGATGCGCCAGTCGATGGGCCGCCTGAGGATTCAGTTCAGTGCGTCAGCCACGGGTAGCGCGAGAGAGGACAGGTGATGTCCAAAATATTCCTGATGCTCATCCGGGTCTACAAACTGGCGATATCACCCTACTGGCCAGGCCAGTGTCGGTACGACCCGACATGCTCGGAATTTGCAGCAGAGGCGATCCAGACTCATAGAGCGTTTGCCGGTTCGTGGCTTGCAATACGCCGTATTAGCCGGTGTCATCCCGGTCGGGCGCGGGGTTTCGACCCTGTCCCTGCCCCCGGAAAAAAACCTGAAAGTTCTTCTAAATAATCCATTTTGATCGCGGCCTGGTGGTTTATTTCACCGTTAGCCCACGATCAGTCCAGAAAAGCCTGGAGGCACATGACGCCATCGTCATCAGTAGGCATGATTCGCAGTAGCACTGGCGGGTTGAAGCCCGAGAGACACATTCGAAGCAACAGGAAACGGTTGCCAGTTCTATTCGCGATCATCTTTGTGATACTCGCGAGCGCTGCGTGTATGAACGACCTGACGCCGCAGGGCGGTTGGTCGGCACCAGTCGTGCAAGACGATATGCTGCTCGTCGGGAACCGCGACGGAAATCTGGTCAGGTTCGATCCGTCAACTGGAAACCTCGACCTCGACTGGCGCTACCCGCGTGAGGACGGGCTGGGTGCAATATACGGTAGCCCGGTGATAGTCGGCGACAATGTTTACGATGCCGGCTACACATGCCGGGGCGACAATTGCGACGGTGAAATCTTCGCCGTGAGCCTGGCCGACGGCTTTTCGATCTGGGGTCCAACGGGCCTGGAACTAAAGACCAAGCTCGTCGGGCAGATCGCGGTGATCGGAACCACGTTACTTGTCGGGACCAGTGCCCTCGGTGAAGAAAATGATGGGGCCGACGGTTATCTCTATGCCTTATATACTGCGCCGGGATCACCCCGGGTTAAATGGCGTATCGCTCTCGACGGAAATGCCTGGAGCGGTGTTGCCGTCGAAGGCTCGACCGCATACGTTGCCACCCTGGCGGGTACGGTCTACGCAATAAACGCAGCCGACGACGAGCGGTTCGATTCCGACCCGTCTTCCCGTATCCAGTGGACATTCGCAGCAGATAGCGCGGTCGCCGGTCCGATCCAGGTTGAGAGTGGCAACATATTCTTTGGCGATCTGGGCAGCAACGTCTACAAGTTGAACACGACATCCCGCTCGGCGTCCTCGAGTGACTCCGATGTAAATACCGGCAACGGTGAGTGGAAGACCGATGTTGGCACCTGGGTGTGGGCGAAGCCGTTGATCGAGAACGGCGTGGTTTTCGTTTCAGGGTTGGACGGTTCAATCCACGCGCTTGATGAAATCACCGGGTCCGAACGATGGTCGACCTCAATCGAAGGCCAGATCGTCTCCGCTCCAACCCTGTTCAACCGCAAACGCGGTGACACGCGCGAACGGGCACTTGCAGTCCCATCAAGTGAAAAGAACGTCTGGGTGGTTTCAGTCATCGACGGGCAGCCCCTTGGCGTTTTTCTCACCGACGAACCGGTCAAATCAACCCCGTTGATTTACGGCGACAAGCTCTACGCCCACGCACTGAACGGCGACCTCAAGTGGTTCACCGTTGACGATACGAACCAACGCGGCTGCGTCGATCTGAAAGACGGCGGTCTATGCGACTGATCACCATGCCGTCATCAATCCGTAAGCCAGTCCGAAGGGAGGCCAACTAAATGGAGATATTTGGCATCCTCTGGCTCGAAGTGATCATGCGCCCGATGATTAACAGCCTCGCGCTACTGTATAAGCTGCTTTTCAACAATTTCGGACTCAGCATCATCGTCTTCACTATTCTCATTCGCCTTGCGATGATCCCCCTGACTGTACGTCAGACCCGCCAGATGAAGAAGATGCAGGGCATCCAGCCGAAGCTGAAAGCGATTCAGGAAAAATACAAGGGTGAAAAAGGCGATGCACGGCGCGCCATGTCGACCGAAACCATGGCGCTTTATAAGACCGCCGGCGTAAGCCCGATCGGCTGTCTCGGCCCCATGATTGTCCAGATGCCGATCTGGATCGGGTTCTACCGCGCGATTCTCCGCACCATGCCATCGACGCCAGAGGGTCTGGCGAACCTTTCAGGCCTGTTCTACGGCTGGAACCCTGCTATTTCATCGGTCCCGTTCGATAGCCAGTTCCTCGGCATATCGCTCGTGGACCTTGTTTCTGCCGCGGCGGTGCCGTGGAACTACGCCCTGCCGCTCCTGGTGGGCGCATCGATGTTCCTGCAGCAGAAGATGACCACGAACCCGACGTCGGATCCGCGGCAACGTCAGACCAACCAGATGATGCTGTGGATGATGCCGATCATGTTCGGCGCGTTCACCTGGCAGTTCCCGGCTGGTCTGGCCGTCTACATCCTGTTCTCAAACATTGTCGGCGTGGTAATTCAGTACTACGTCGGCGGCAAGCAACCAATCGAACTGTTCGGGCGATCGTTCCTGGGTACGGAAACGAGCAGGGCTGAACGGGCGGCGCAGGTCGCGGCCGAAGCCAATGCACCAAAGGGACAAACGTCCAGTCCGAAGGAGTCAGATGACGATGACAAGAGCACGGAAGTTCTCAGGAAAGACGGTCGACGAAGCAACCGAAACCGCTCTCGCCGAACTGCGCGTAGAACTCGAAGACGTAGACATTAGGGTAATTAGGCCCGGTCGTTCGGGGATCCTCGGTTTCGGTGGCGAGACCGCTGAAATCGAGATCTCCTCACTCGACGAGAACAACCCGGCCTTTGCTATCGACGAGCTCGAAGACGTCGATGAGCCTGCGGTCGCTGAAAAGGCGTCGTACGAACCGACCGATGGTCGTTCGGAAAACGATGGGGATCGGAGCGAAACCTCCAGTGAACCCGAGGAGGAAGGGCGCAGTGCCCGTGGACCCGGGGGCAGGAGCCGCGGCAGGGGCCGGGGTCGTGGCCGCGGCCGCGGACGCAACCGAAATGACCAGGGCCGGGGCGATGAGTCTCCCCGCACCGAGAGCGAGCAACAATCACGTGCTGGCGAAGAGACCGAATCTAAAGAGCGACGTGATGAGCGTGGGTCCTTTCGATCAACTGCGCCCAGGGATTCCTCACCGCCGGTCCCGCGGGAAAAAGACGAGGAAGCTGAACAACTTGTGTCAGAACTCCTCGACTACTTCCTGGGTGCAATGGGCGTTATTGCCGATACTTATGTCCGTGATGACGATGAAGAGGGATCACTTGTTTTCGAAATCGAAGGCCAGGACGCAGGACTGTTGATCGGCAGGCGCGGTGAAACACTCCAGGCGCTCCAGTTCCTTATTCGCATGATTACCAGCCGCCAGTTGGGCCGCAAAGCGTACGTAGCGATAGATATTGAAGACTACCGGGAACGCCGCTATCAAATGTTACGCAGGCTCGCCCACCGAACCGCGGGACGGGTGGCATCGAGCGGACGGGAAGACAGCCTTGAGCCGATGTCGCCGGCCGAACGACGCATCGTCCACATGTCGCTGGCCGACCACCCCGAAGTACGTACCGAATCGGAAGGCGAAGGAAACCAGCGCAGGGTAGTAATCTTCCCACTGGATTAGGTGCTACAGGCAGGTGACTAACAACTCCCCATCACCCAGCTTCGTAGCGATCGGTCACCTTTCGTTCGATGTAAATATCGTCGATAACGGTCCGCCGAGTCACCACACGCCGGGCGGAGCAGCCGCCTACGCCGCCCTCACCGCCAGGAAGCACGGCTTCAGCACCGGAATCCTCACGGCTGTCGATCAGGACTACCCGGTGCGGGAAGTCCTCGCCGGTATCGATGTCCGTGTCACAGAGAGTGAACACACATCTACATTCGCCAACTACTACGATTCTGGTGAACGATCGCAGGTGCTGCTCGCATCAGGCAACAAAATACCGCAGGTATCCTTGCCGGAAAGTTGGACACAGCCAGACATTCTATTTGCCGGACCGCTGCTCCACGAACTGCCAACCGACTGCGTGAGCTGGTTTAATTCCGGACTGTCATGCCTCATCCCTTCCGGTTGGCTGCGCAGATGGGGACCCGACGGTGTGATAACCCACGGCAACAGCCTGCCGTCATCGCTGGCGGGTGGTCGAAAATGGAATGTGGTCGTCACATCGGAATCCGAAGTCCAAGACCTGCCCGAGCGGCAGTTGTTCGATCTAGGCGAGATCATTTGTATTACCCGCGGGGCGCTGGGGGCAAGAATCTGGCAATCCGGAACATGGCTCGAAGCGCCAGCGATTTCCGCCTCTCCCGTTGACGTCACAGGGGCCGGTGATATCTGGGCAACCGCGTTTGTGATTGCCCTCAACGAGCGTAATCACCTTGAAGACGCAGCCCGCTACGCGGCAGGGGCGGCAGCAGTCGCAATAGAGTCCGAGGGCATGACAGGTTGCCCGTCACGCGAAGAAATCACTGCGCGTCTTGATCGGAATTAACTTCTATTACCCGGTTTCCCGTCTCTTGCGGAGGAATCTCTGTGGATGTGCCCCGTCATTTCGGTAAATATCAGGGGTGAGGATCCTCTGGCGAATTCCCGTCTACTGTGAGTTCAGGGCTGCGAGCGCATCCCCTTTTTTCAGCAAACCGCCCCCCTGGCGCCAAATTACCTCGCCGTCACGGCCAATAACCAGGAACGTGGGCGTTATGTAGGCCCTGTAGTCGCGAACCAACTGGTTCACAATGGCATCCTGTACGTTCAGCTTGAGAAACTGAACCTCGTCGCCGACTTCGCCCTCGAGTGAACGAATGATCGGTTCTGATGCCAGGCAAACGCTTCAGGTATTTGAGAAAAACTCCACGAAAACAGGCTGCCCGTAAACGATGATGTCCCGGGCCTCGGCATCGCTCGCTACCGTGCTGTCGCCGGGCTGCAGAACGAGCATTGCTACTACCCCGGCGATCGCGACCCCGGAATAGAGCGGGATGCGCCTGCGCCAGCTTCTGACGGGCAGCAATGCGAACATTGCCACCAGGAATCCCGGGATGGCGATGACTGCAGAATACTGGTTGATAGTTTCGAACAATGTGATTTCCTGTATTACCGTTTCCGATTAGGAGTTCAGTTACTGGTACGCCGGGTTAGATTCGTCAGATGCGAATACGCCGCGGCTCATGTTTCAGTTGCGGCGCCGAAGCGCGGTTCGCCAGAAAAAATTATCCATGTAGCGGCCCGTTCAGCAGCGCGCCAAGTGAATGTTCAACCTCGGGCCGGCCATCGAGCTCCAACCGATGCGTACAGAGCGTTACATGGTTGTGGTCGCAGGTCGCTAGCACCTGTTCGAAGCGCTCGGCAGTCGTGTTTCCAAACAGCAGCAGCAGGGGCAATACGTGTCGTCGCTCGGCCTTGAAGATCGCTGCCTGGTACCACAACGCCTGCCTGAGACCCTCCGACCACGAATCGGCGCGCTCGACCTCGATTACATGAGTCGGGAACTTAGTACTGAAGCCGATCAGCAGGTCGGCCCGCTCCAAATCCTCCGTCGGCTGGTACCCAACCCCCTCGAGTAATCCGGATAATCTCTCACTGTCGTGAACATTCATTTGACAACCGAACGTTTCAACCAGATACCTCTTCCCCACAGCTACCGCCTTTCGCCTTTCGCTTTCGCCTTTCGCTGTGTACTCGCTACCAACATCTCTCGCGCACCTGCCCTTGCAGATTCCGAGTCCTCACCGGTCATTAGCTTAGCGAGCTCCTCAACCCTGCCCTCTTCGGCGAGAGACTGAATCCTCGTCACCATCCGCCCTGCCCTAGTTACCTTTGATACCGTGAAATGATTGTCACCGTAGGCCGCTATCTGAGGCAGATGGGTTACACAGATTACCTGAAACGTCTGACTTAGTCTTTCCATCAATGCGCCAACC
>Ga0208391_1001402_pt1 | contig 11485 bp, 10 predicted proteins | sample Knorr_S23_td_Bot_FD_185612 | JGI IMG/M metagenome (GOLD analysis project Ga0208391, IMG submission 185612) | Marine microbial communities from Southern Atlantic Ocean transect - Knorr_S23_td_Bottom_ad_3770_LV_A (SPAdes) (version 2) | ecosystem: Environmental > Aquatic > Marine > Oceanic | place... | reverse complement strand
TTTCTTTCTAGTAACCTCACCTATAGCCTCAATATCATTAATTACTCCAATCTCATTGTTTACGTGCATAATTGAAACAAGAATTGTTTCTTCTGTAATTGCATTTAACACCGACTCAGGACTGATAATTCCAGATCTTTTAGGATCTAGGTAGGTAACTTCAAAGCCTTCTCTCTCTAACTGCCTACAGCTATCTAAAACGGCTTTGTGTTCTATTTTTGAGGTAATAATATGATTACCCTTCTTCCTATAAAACCTGGCAGCCCCTTTAATCGCCAAATTATCTGCTTCGGTGGCTCCAGAGGTCCACACAATCTCTCTATGATCACAATTTAATAAAGAAGCAACATTTTCCCTTGCTTCCTCTACAGCTTTTTCAGCTTTCCATCCGAATTGATGAGATCTAGAAGCAGGATTACCAAAGTTCCCTTCTAGGGAAAGGCATTCTTGCATCTTAGTAACTACCCTAGGGTCAACAGGAGTAGTAGAAGCATGATCTAGATATATTGGCAGCTTAATCATAATTAACCTGTAACAATTAACCCTTCTTGCTTCCTAGCTAAAGAAGTCCTTTTATTTTTAATTACATCTTGCAGAGATTTATTTAATAAAAAGCTTTCCACTTGTTCGTTTAGCTCTGTCCAAAGATCATGCGTAAGACATCTTTTTCCTGAATTACAATCAGTTGCTCCTCCGCATTGAGTAGCATCCATTTTATCTTCTACAGACGCCACTACTTCTGAAATATTAATTTCCGTACTCAGTCTGCTTAGTCTATATCCTCCGCCTGGTCCTCTTGCCGATTCAACAATACCTGCTCTCCTCAAATTTCTAAACAATTGTTCTAAATAGGAAACTGGCATTGTTTGTCTTGATGCTATTTGAGAAATTGAAATAAACTTTTTACCCGATTGGTATAAAGAAAGATCTAATAAAGCAGTTACAGCGTACCTTCCTTTTGTAGTTAAGCGCATAATGATCGGTATTCTATAATCCCGACCAATTTTGTCAAGATTTTAATATATGTACCTTTATTATATTTTTAAAGATTTGTAAAGACCTAATTTATATAAAAAAATACATAAGAATTTTGTACAAAAAGCTTTCAATACAGGTTTTTTTATGTACCATACGAATCAAAGTAAGGTACAGTTAGCTAAAAGAGAGATTAAAAAATAATAGGTATGGATACTCGTTACCTTTTTAAAAGACATAATACTTGGTGGGTAAAAGTTGCAGTTCCAAGAACTTTGCGTAATCAACTTGGCTATGACCTTAGACAATCTCTAAAAACCCATAATCTAGAAGAAGCCCAAGACTTAAGATGGTCAGTTATTGATTCCTTAAAGGAAAAAATAGAGTTAACAAACCAAGCACCCCTAGAAGATCGTAAAATTGAAGAAACAAGTACTGCTGTAGAAACTTTTATGCCCATTACTGATGCCAATAACCCTCAGTATTACCATAAAATAGTAGATTGCCAGTACGCTTGCCCTTCTCACACTCCGGTTCCTGAATATATAAGACAAATCTCTCAAGGAAACTACACAGAAGCTTATATGATCAATTGGGAATCTAATGTTTTTCCGGGCATTCTAGGAAGGACTTGTGATAGACCATGTGAACCGGCTTGCAGGAGAACTAGATCTCATGAAAAACCAGTAGCAATCTGTAGACTCAAAAGAGTTACTTATGACTATAAGGAAGATATAACTCATCTTTTGCCAGAAGTTCCAGAAGAAAAAACTGGTAAAAAACTTGCCCTTATCGGAGCAGGTCCAGCTTCACTTACCGTAGCTAGAGATCTTCTTGTCCGAGGTCATGAGTGCGTAATATTAGAAAAAGACCATAAAGCAGGCGGACTTATGAGAACTAATATACCTGCATTTAGATTGCCCGTTGAAGTTTTAGACGATGAAGTAGACCAAATTATCAATATGGGTATTGAAATGAAATTCAATTCTGAAATCGCAAGCATGAAATCGTTACTTGAAGAGGATTTTGATGCCATATTTGTTGGAACAGGCGCTCCTAGAGGAAGAGACCTTAATGTTGAAGGCAGGCAAGACGCAGCAAAAAATATACATATTGGTATAGATTGGTTAACAAGTATTGCTTTTGAACATACTGACTCTGTAGGAAAAAAGGTAATAGTACTCGGAGGAGGAAATACGGCTATGGATTGTTGCAGATCCTCTCTACGTTTAGGAGCCGAGGACGTCAAAGTTGTTGTAAGAAGTCCTTTTGATCAGATGAAAGCTTCCGAATGGGAAATAGAAGAAGCTATGGAAGAGAATATTCCTATATTTGAAAATCATGTACCTAAAAAGTTTCTATTAAACGAAGGAAGACTAGTAGGCATGGAGTTTGAAAAGGTAGATGCCGTTTTTGATGATAACGGTAAAAGATCATTGGTTCCTACGGGCGAAGACCCTGTAATTTTTGAATGTGATGATGTCCTGGTTGCAATTGGACAGGATAATGCTTTTGATTGGATTGAAAGAGATATAGGAATTGAATTTGGTGAATGGGATATGCCTGTTATTGATAAGGTTACATTCCAATCAACTCATCCTAAAATTTTCTTTGGTGGAGACGCTGCCTGGGGGCCTGAAAATATTATATGGGCTGCAGCGCATGGTCATCAAGCTGCTATCTCTATTGATAAATTTTTTAATGATCTCGATCTCTACGAAAGACCTGAACCAACTACTAACCTTGTTACTCAAAAAATGGGTGTTCACGAATGGTCATATGATAACGATATTTCGCAAGCTAAAAGATTTCCGGTACCTCATGCAGACCAATCCATATCCTTAAAAGACTTAAAGGTTGAGGTTGAACTAGGTTTTGACGAAAAAATGGCTTTTGAAGAAGCCCAAAGATGCCTCAATTGTGACGTACAAACTGTATTTACTGAAGACCTGTGCATTGAATGTGATGCCTGTGAAGACATTTGCCCAGTAGATTGTATAAATTTTATTGATAACTCTAATGAGGAAGACTTAAGGAACAACTTGAGAGTCCCAGCCTTAAATCTTGATCAAGATTTACTTGTGTCAGACAAACTAATACAGACTCAGAGAGTGATGGTAAAAGATGAAGACATATGCCTGCACTGCGGACTTTGTGCTGAAAGGTGCCCTACTGGGGCATGGGATATGCAGACTTATCTTTATGAGGAAGCTAAGATTTATTAATGACCCAGATAGTAAGCACTAATGAGTTTGTAATAAAGTTTGCAAATGTGAATGGCTCTGGGTCTGCAAGTGCAAACCAGATGTTTGCTAAAGGAATTTTTAGATCCGGTGTACCCGTGAGTCCTAAAAATATTTTTCCCTCAAACATTCAAGGACTTCCTACTTGGTTTGAAGTAAGAATTAGTGAAAAAGGATATCTAGGGAGAACGGAAGGAGTAGATATAGCTGTAGCTATGAATCCTCAATCCTATAACGAAGATCTTAGAGAAATAAATTCTGGGGGCTATTTAATTTATGACTCTTCTTGGAAAAGAGACTTTGAAAGAACAGACATAAATATCATTGAAATCCCTCTTACAAAACTTTGTGTTGAAGAATTTTCTAACCCCAAAACAAGGCTTTTATTTAAAAATATTGTCTATGTGGGAGCGCTTTCTTACCTTTTAGGAATGGATAAGGAAATCTATGAAACTCTTATTGCTGAACAATTTAAAGGTAAAGGAAAACTGATAGCCCCAAATATAAAGGCACTTAATATTGGATACGATTATGCTTCAGAAAATCTGAAAGGAAGCTGTGAAATTAAGGTCAATAAATCTGAAAAAACAAAAGGAATGATTTTAACAAGTGGCAATGATGCCTCTGGACTTGGCTGTGTTTATGGTGGAGCAACTGTATGTGCTTGGTATCCAATAACACCATCTACCTCTTTAGCTGAAGCTTTTACTGATTATTGTGAGAAGCTAAGAATAGAAGAGGAAACAAACAAAAATAAATATGCCGTCATTCAAGCTGAAGATGAATTAGCAGCTATTGGTATGGCTATAGGTGCCAATTGGAATGGAGCAAGAGCTTTCACAGCAACAAGCGGTCCAGGTATATCCCTTATGAACGAGTTCTTGGGTTTGGCCTATTTTGCTGAAGTTCCTTTGGTTGTTTTTGATATCCAAAGAGGTGGGCCTTCTACTGGAATGCCTACTAGGACTCAACAATCAGATGTTTTGTCTTGTGCTTATGCTTCTCATGGTGATACCAAGCACGTTTTATTGATCCCTTCAAACCCCAAAGAATGCTTTGAATTTGCAGCGGAAGCTTTTGACCTAGCAGACAGAATCCAGACACCAATTATTATTCTTTCTGACTTAGATTTGGGAATGAATGACTGGTCTTGCCCGGAGTTTGAATGGGATGACTCAAAAACCTATGATAGAGGAAAAGTTCTTCATGCTAAAGATTTGGAAGAAATTGAGAATTTTGGAAGGTATTTAGATGTGGATGGAGATGGCATACCCTATAGAACCTATCCAGGTGCTCATTCAGAGAAAGGAGCATATTTTACTAGAGGAACATCCCATGATGAATATGCTAGATATACTGAAGATGGAGTAGTGAATGCAAGAAACTTATCTCGTCTGCTCAAAAAATATCAAACAGCATCTGACATGGTTCCAGGTCCTATTTTTAACCAAGAAACAAATTCAAGTCCTCTAGGAGTCATTTACTTTGGAAGCACAGAAGCTTCAATGCAAGAAGCTCTGGATAAACTCCATGAAGAAGGAATAGTTCTCGATGCAATGAGAATAAGAGCTTTCCCTTTTAACCTAGAAGTCTGGGAATTCATTGAAGACCATGATTTACTTTTTATAGTAGAGCAAAACAGGGATGGTCAAATGAGAACTCTGGTTATGGCAGAAGGAGGTATCATCCCAGATAAGTTAGTTTCTATCCTGTGTTTTGACGGTCAACCTATAACTGCAGACTTTATCTCAAACAAAATGAGCTCTCATATAACAGGTAGTCCTTCGAAATCAGCCTCTGGAGGTAAATAAACTGACCTACATAATAAAGCCAAAGAACCACCACCCTGATCTTGAACGAAATGAACTTGGGCTCACAAGAAGAGACTATGAAGGCTCAATTTCTAGTTTGTGTGCAGGTTGTGGACATGACTCTATAAGTGCAGCAATTTTAGAAGCTTGTTTTCAACTTAATATTTCAGCTCACCGTGTAGCAAAATTATCAGGAATTGGTTGCTCTTCAAAGGCGCCAGCTTATTTTTTAAACCAGGCTCATGGATTTAATTCAGTTCATGGAAGGATGCCGTCCGTAGCAACTGGAGCAAATTTGGCCAATCATGAATTAATGTATTTGGGAATTTCAGGTGATGGAGATACTGCCTCGATTGGCATAGGCCAATTTGTTCATGCCGCTAGAAGACAATTGAATGTTGTGTATATAGTTGAGAACAATGGAACTTATGGACTAACTAAAGGGCAATTCTCAGCAACAAATGACCTGGAATCAAAAAGTAAATATGGAGAAGATAATCTTTTTCCTCCAATAGATTTAGCAGCAATGGCTATCCAACTTGGAGCTAGCTTTGTAGCAAGAAGTTTTTCGGGTGATAAAAACCAGTTAATCCCGCTCTTAAAAGCATCCATGAAGCATAAAGGCTTCTCTTTTCTAGACGTCATTTCTCCTTGTGTTGCCTTCAATAATCACAGCACTTCCACAAAAAGCTATGATTACATTAGAGAACACAATGAGTCGGTCTCTGAAACAGACTTTGTACCCTTGGGTAAAGAAATAACTGCAAGTTATGATGAAGGTGAGAGCGTTCAAGTTCCCCTACATGATGGCTCACTGATCTCTTTAGAAAAACTCTCTAAAGATTTTGATCCTTCTAATAAGTCTTCTTCATTGGCAAAAATTAATAAGGCGGAAGAGGAAGGTAAGGTATTAACAGGTTTGCTCTATATAAATACTGAAGCTAAGGATCTAAAAGAGATACTTAATGTAGTGGATAAGCCTTTAAATCAATTAAATGAAAAGGACCTGTGTCCTGGAACTAAAAAATTAAAAGAAATTAATAAAGATCTTAGTTGATCTGTTCCATACCTAGTTTCTTTGCGATTATCTGGTATGACTCAACAACATCCCCGAGATCTTGCCTAAATCTGTCCTTATCAAGCTTTTCTCTTGTCTGGGAATCCCATACCCTACAGCCATCTGGGGTAAACTCATCACCTAAAAGTAATTCACCCTTAAAAGAACCAAACTCCAACTTATAATCTACTAGTATCATTCCAGCATCTGCAAATAGATTCTTGAGTATTTCATTTACTTGAAATGTCTTCTCCTTCATTTGATCTACTTGATTTTCAGTAGCCCAATCGAAAGATTCAATATGATATTCATTAATCATAGGATCATGAAGCTCATCGTCCTTATAAAAGAACTCAAAAGTAGGTGGATTTAGATCCAAACCTTCCTCTATTCCAAGCCTTTTACAAATACTTCCTGCTGCTATATTTCTAATTACACATTCAACGGGAACCATTTCAAGCCTCTTGACCAAACTTTCATTTTCAGAAAGTAACCTTTCAAAGTGAGTAGGTACACCTTCTTTTTCAAGAAAGTCCATAATAAATGCATTAAATTTATTATTAGTAGCACCTTTTCCCTCTAAACTTTCCTTTTTAACGCCGTCAAAAGCTGAGGCATCGTCTCTGTAATGCATAATGTAATAATCTGGGTTGGGACTCTCGTACAAAGATTTTGCTTTCCCTGAGCTTACTAATTTACCTTTTTCAAAATCTTCCATAAAAGCAACTATGATAATGATTGGTTAATCTCAGAGAGTAAATCTCTTTCAAAGTTCTTTCCTGCCTCACTAGCACTATCTACGGTAATGGTGCATTTATTTTGACCGATTTTTTTAACGTAAATTTTAAAATCTGGATTCTTGGAATTTTTATTTCTTTTAAAAAGCCTTCTAAGAAAACCCTCTTCCTCTTCTTGAGTGAAACTAACAAAAAATACTCCATTTGTACGATCCAAATCATTAACTGTTATAAGTGCTTCTTTAAGCGCCCTATCGACTGCAGCCCAAGCCCTAGGAAATTCTAGATTCATTTCAATAAAGTTTGAGCCATCCTCAGATTGTTTTAGAACTGCTTTTTGTCCAAGATTGAGGTTTAAGGCTACCAAAGAAGTACCTCCTGTTGATGGAGCATCCGATAAAAAATCTAAGGCGTCTCTTAAAACATCATCTTCAAGGTTGTCTTCTACTGGAACACGAATCCAGTTATTGTCTGTATTTTTAATTAAATGAGAGAGAAAGATTTCTGAGCTGGCTTGCCTTATACCATGTTCAATTTTCATCTGAAATTTTGTTTGCTTTGAATTTACTTGTAGTTCCTGGCTTTCAAAAATACCTGAATTGGGGTCTTCGTAGGATAAACCGAAATTACTAGATTCCCAAAAATCTTTCATCAATGGCCATACGCTGCTAGGAAGAGTTTCCACATAAAGCCATCTAATTTCACCTAATTTATGCATCCTTATTTCGTTAGTTGACCCGGAAGAGAATACTTGGGCAGGTAGTGGGATCTCATAATAATCCCCTACAAGATCTTCTTCAGTTCTAGGAATTGGGTAAAAATCTATTATGGGTCTTGTAGATTGTTCAGAAGAGATTTCTATGGGCTCAGACTGTTTCTCTTTTAAGTAATCATATCTATGATCTTCCAATATCCATCCACAGGAGCCCAGAATTAAAGCTAACGTAAATAGAACTAGATATTTTTTTCCGCTAAGAATTGTCATTTAATTTGTAAGACCTAATTTATTTAGTATTAGTTCAATCTCGGGAACATACTCTTCATCTAGAATGGTAAGTGGAAGCCTAATGCCTGGAGGAATCCTTCCCAGTCTGTTCAGCACCCATTTTACAGGAATCGGGCTTGTTTCAATAAATAATGCGTCATGAAGGCTAGTTATTTCAGAATCAACTTGCTGTGCTTCCTTGGCAAGCCCACTTAATGCCAACTCACATATCTTAGAAATTTTTTCAGGTACTACATTTGCAGTTACCGAAATAATTCCATGGCCTCCCCTATTGAGGAACTTGCAGGCAGTTAAGTCATCACCTGAATACAAAATAAAGGACTCATCATGTATTTGATTTTTTAATTGAGATAATCTCTCAGGATCGGGTGAAGCCTCTTTAATTCCCACAATATTCTCTATTTTAGAGAGGTCAGCCACCGATTCTGGTAAAAGATCACAAGCCGTTCTTGTTGGAACGTTGTACAAAATTTGGGGTATATCTACTTCCGAAGCTATTTCAGAATAATGTTCTATAAGACCTTTTTGAGTCGGTCTATTGTAATAAGGGGTAACAAGAAGGACAGCGGATGCGCCTGCTTCTTTAGCAGCTGAAGTTAGGTACGTTGCTTCCTTGGTAGAATTGGCTCCAGTACCAGCAATAATAGGGATTCTGCCTGCAGAGTGATTTACAGATTGTTCTATTACTTGAATATGTTCTGCAACATCCAGAGTTGCAGACTCTCCTGTAGTGCCTACAGAAACTATTGCTGAAGTTCCAGAGTCTATATGCCAATCAATTAGATCAAATAAAGACTGCCAACTAATATTGCCATCTTGCTCCATCGGAGTAACTAAGGCTACTATTGATCCTTTTACATTAAACATAACAAACTAATCGGGTAACTTATTCTGGTTATTTAAATAAATTTATAATAAATTAATTATATCAACAATAAGGAGAAAATATGGCAACACCTAAAGTAGGGAATAAAGCCCCTGTGTTTAAAGGAATTTGTACTGGAGAAGAAAATGTAGATCTCTCTAAACTTAAGGGAAAGAAAGTAATTCTCTATTTTTACCCCAAGGACAGTACTCCAGGATGCACAACAGAAGGCCAAAATTTTAGAGACCTTTATAAGCAGTTTAAAAAAGAAGGTACCTTAATTTTTGGGCTATCAAGAGAATCTTTAAAATCCCATGAGAATTTTAAAACCATGCAATCTTTTCCTTTTGAGTTAATTTCTGACCCAGATGAAAAAATATGTAACCAATATGAGGTGATTAAGGAAAAAAGCATGTACGGAAGAAAGTACATGGGAATAGAAAGAAGTACCTTCCTGATAGATGAGAAAGGGAAGCTAGTGCAAGAATGGAGAAAAGTAAAAGTTACTGATCATGCCCAAGAGGTACTAGACACAATAAAAGCGATGAAATAAAGTTTATTCTAGAGTTTGTTGGGGCCAAGAGTTAATTATTGCTTTAACAAATGTTGCTAATGGAATAGCAAAGAAAAGTCCCCAAAACCCCCAAATACCTCCAAAAAATAGAACTGAAATTACAATTACCACTGGATGGAGTTTATTTCTAGCAGAAAAGAGCAAAGGTACCAGGACATTGCCATCAAGGGCTTGGATAATTCCGTATATCCCTAAAAGCCACCAGAAGTCTGCAGATATGCCCCATTCATACAACCCGACAAGTAAAACTGGAACAGTAACTAAAATAGCACCAAAAAAAGGAATCATGACTGATAGACCTACTAACAAAGCCAGTAAGAAGGTATACGGGAGTCCTAGAAAACTAAAAGCTATATAGCTAACTAAAGTTACTATAAAGATTTCTATGAGTTTGCCTGTTACATAGTTGTAGAGCTGATCATTCATTTCATTAAAAATGGAATCCATCAAACCTTTTTCTTCTGGAGCAAAGAAACTAATAAGCGGTAGAAGAGTATCTTTATCTTTAACAAAGAAAAAAACCATTAACGGAATCAAAATGGCATAAATTAAAGCACTAAATGCGAAACTTATAGTCCCAGCAATTTGACCGAGAGCTTGTGCAAGAAGATTATTTAACTGAGAGCTTAAGTTAGCAAAAAGGCTAGGAATCTCATCTTCAGAGAAGAATTCTGGGTATGAGCTTGCTAAGTTGGAAAGAGCCTGTTGCAGAGCTTCAACTATATTAGGAAGGCTTTGGATTAAAGAGTTAATTTGGGATCCTATTGAAGGAAGTATCAAAAAAAGACTGGTATATAAAGCAAAGAAAACTAGTAACGAAGTGGTCAGAGACAACCATCTTGGAAATTTTAAATTCTCTAAAGCTTGGACTAATCCGTTTAATAAAAAGGCAACAACTAAACTAATAAGAATGGGTAAAAGAATTCCACCAAAGAAGAAAAGAAGTAAAAATGCCCCTAATAAAAAAAGAGCAAAATAGACAGTTTCTTCGCTGAAGAAGAACCTTTCAAGTAACCTCTTTAAAAGATTTAGCATTAATTATTTCTTTTCTATTCTATAAACAAACTTCCGGTCCTTTTTTTCAGCATGAATAAGCTAATAGCCTCTCTTATTTTCGCATAAGAAGCAAAATCTTCCCATGACGTAGGGACTGTAGCTGTTATTTCAAGGATTTCTCTGCTGTTAAGTTCAGACAGTGATAACTTGGTCTTCAACAAAGGCAATGGACAATCTAAATCGTTGGCATTCAAGTATTTCTTTAGCATATTTAAGGATAGTTTTTGAACTGATTGCTATTATGTAAGTCAATAATATTATTAAAGACCATTATAAAGATATGATAGAGAATAAATCTTTAAGTTCAAAACTAAAGAAAAATTTAGTCTTGATGATTCTACTTACATCATCTTTTAATTTCTTTTCTGAAGAATCTTTACCCGAACTTGGAGACACTTCTTCATCTGCAATTTCATTAGATTCTGAATATAGATTAGGCAGACTCTATATGGCTCAATTAAGGAGATCTGTACCTGATCTAAAAGACCCGCTAGTGCAGGATTATTCTGAACATCTTATTTACAGGTTAAGTGAGTACAGCCAACTGGAAGACAGGCGGTTAGAAATAGTCCTGATAGGAGACAAAAACATAAATGCTTTCGCTGCTCCTGGAGGAATCATAGGAATATATTCAGGTCTTATTTACCACTCTGAAACTGAGGGCCAATTAGTATCAGTTTTATCTCACGAATTAGCTCACTTAAGTCAAAGACACTTCGCAAGAAATCTTCAAAGACAGCAAGACAGAAGTTTATCAAATGCCTTAATTTTATTAGCTAGTATTGCTATCGCAGCTTCAACTAGCCCAGAAGCTATAATGGCTGGACAGCAAGTTCTAGCTCAACAAGCCTTATCTTATAGCCGAAGTAACGAACAGGAAGCTGACAGAATAGGATTTTTAACGATGATTTCTGCAGGTTTTGATCCCGAAAGCATGCCTCAAATGTTTGAAAAGCTACAAGCCCTTAGTAGATTAAGTGGAGCTAATGAGCTTGAATTTTTAAGATCTCACCCCCTGACAAAGAAGAGAATAAGTGACTCTAGAACCAGAGCTAGAGAAATAAAGGGTTCAAATTATAAAAACAGCTTAGATTTTGCATTAATTAAGCAAAGAATTTCTATTGGTTTATTTAAAACTTCACGTCAAGCAGTTATGCAATT
>Ga0208391_1001390_pt1 | contig 11562 bp, 10 predicted proteins | sample Knorr_S23_td_Bot_FD_185612 | JGI IMG/M metagenome (GOLD analysis project Ga0208391, IMG submission 185612) | Marine microbial communities from Southern Atlantic Ocean transect - Knorr_S23_td_Bottom_ad_3770_LV_A (SPAdes) (version 2) | ecosystem: Environmental > Aquatic > Marine > Oceanic | place... | reverse complement strand
TCCTTGAACAGCCCGGTCGGGTTGAGCAACTCGTCAGGGATGATCGCGTTGTGCATGCCCATGCAGCCCTCGTCGAACACGCCCATGATCGCCTTGCCGTCGCGCAGCCGCCGCGCAGCCGCTTGGCCAAGCCGCACCTCGGCGGGCGGCAGCTTGAGCAGGTCGAGACTCCGCACGTGGCTTTGGTCATGCGTCACCCCCCCCTCGCCCAGCCATTGTCGCAGGCCGTTGCGAAAATATTTATCGGTGAAATTCTCGCTCCACAACGTGCTGTATGCCACGCCCATTTTGGTGAGCGAGCCGTTCAGGTTCAGCATGCCGACGAGGCCCGGCCACGTGCCGCTCCAGTTGGCCACCGTGAGAATCGGCCCGCGATGCGTTGAGAGCCCGGGCAGGATGTGCTGGCTGTATTGCCAAACGCACTCGGCGACGATCAGCGTCGCGTCGGGATCGATCGTGCGAAACACCTCCAAGCCGCGCTTTTGCGAGTCGATGAAGCCGTGCTTCTTTTTGCGATCGAACGCGTGGGCGCGCACCGCCGTCCAGCCCTCGGCCTTGAGCGCCTTGGCCAGCGTGGCCTCCATTTTCGATTGCTCCGCCCAGCAAACCTGATTGGCCGACAACCGCAAGTCGCCGTTGGCCACGATATAAACCTGCTTCGCCTTTAACTTTTTCACTCGGCTCATGTTCCGCCGCAAAACGTACGGGCGAGCCCGCACCCGGCAAAGTCCAAAATGATTCGCCCCCCCGGTTGGCCAAGCGATATAGTGGCCGCGTGCGCACTTTGATCATCGGATGCGGCTACGTCGGCGAAGCGCTTGGCCAACGGTTGATCGCGCTTGGCCACGACGTCACCGGCATCCGGCGCAGCAGTGAACACAACGACCGTCTGGCCAGGCTCGGCATCCGCCCCGTCAATCTCGACATCACCCGCGAGACCGAATTCGAAAAAAAACTCGACGGCCAATACGACTGGGCCGTCATCGCCGCCTCATCCTCGCGAGGCGGCGAGGAGGCGTACAGAAAAGTCTACGGCCTTGGCTCGAAACACGTTGCTCAATGGCTCAAGACGGCGGGCACCCAGTCCGTCGTGTTCATCAGCAGCACGAGTGTTTATCGGCAAACGAACGGTGAATGGGTTTCCGAAAATGACGCCGACACCCCACAAAACATCACAACCAACATTCTACTGGAGGCTGAACAGAATATCTTGGAGGCCCGCCCAGCGGTCGCCATCCTTCGGTCGTCCGGGATTTACGGCCCGGAACGCGGCCACCTGTTCCGACAATTCATGAACGGAACCGCCGCCATCGAGGGCGACGGAAAACGATTCCTCAACATGGTGCATCTCGATGATTTGGTGGAGGCTATTATCCTGGCACTTGAACTCGTCGGGCGGCGTGGCATTTACAATATCACCGACGACGAGCCGGTGACGCAGTTAAATTTTTTCAAGTGGCTCAGCGAAACCACAGGACGTCCCATGCCGCCCTTCGTCCCCGAGTCGAACCCCTCCACCGCCAAACGCCGCATCACCAACAAACGCGTCTCCAACAAACTCATCAAGAAAACCTTTGGCTTACTACACAACTACCCGACCTTCCGCGAAGGCTTCACACAGGAACTTGATCGCTTGGCCAATGGCAAAACGCGGCAGCCGCTTAGCCCATGATTTGGTAGCCGCAGTCGACGTAGATGACCTGGCCGGTGATGGCCGCGCCGCCGGAGCTGGCGAGGAACACGCCGGTCTGGCCCAGTTCCTCGGCGGTGACGTTGCGCTTGAGCGGTGCGTAGGAGGCGTGATGACTCATCAACTTGGTAAACCCGGCGATGCCGCGCGCGGCCAGGGTGTTCACCGGGCCGGCGCTAATGCAGTTTACACGAATTTTCTTTTCACCAAGGTCGGCCGCCAAATAACGCGTACTCGCCTCGAGCGCCGCCTTGGCCACACCCATGACGTTGTAGTGGGGAACAACTTTCTCCGCGCCGTAGTAGCTCATGCCGATGATGCTGCCACCAGCGGCCATCAACGGCTCCGCCCCCCGGGCCAGGGCCACCAGCGAATAGGCGCTGATATCGAGCGCGGTGGCAAACGCCCCACGGGTGGTGTTCACGAAGCGACCCTCAAGCGCTTCGCGCGGCGCGAACGCCACGGAGTGCAGCAGCATGTCGAGTTTGCCGTTGAAGTGGTCTCCAACCTCGGCGAACACGCGGTCGATGTCCCCGTCCCTTGACACGTCACACTCGGTGATCAGGGTGTCATCGCCAAACTCAGCGGCCAACTGCTCGACATTGCCCTTGAACCGGTCGCCCTGGTACGTGAACGTCAGCCTGGCCCCGGCCTCGTGCCATGCCTGCGCGATGCCCCACGCGATCGATCGTTTGTTGGCAACACCAAAAACAACCCCGGTTTTTCCTTCGAGCGGTTTACTCATCCGGCGGGCATCAGTAAGGAAAATCCCCCCGCTTGGCAAGCGGGAAGAAATTGCGCTTGCGGTTTTAAGCAGGCGGGCGTCTCATTCGTCTGGTTAACCAGTCACTTCAACAAATGAAAATCAAACCCACCTCCCTGCCTCTCCTCGTCATTGTCGCCTCGCTCGCGCTTGGCCAAGCGGCTCATGCGCAAAACAAGCTGCTCGACGTGTTGCAGGACGAAAATGCCCGCGACGCCGATTTCTGGATTTACAACGATCTCGCCGCCGCCCGCGCCGAGGCCAGGCGCACCAACAAGCCTCTGTTCGTCACGTTCCGCTGCGTGCCGTGCGCCGACTGCAAAGGCTTCGACGCCGAGGTGGCAAAGAACAATCAGCGCATCAAAAACCTCGTGCAGGAGGCGTTCGTCGCCGTGCGGCAGGTGGAAATGAAAGGCGTGGATTTGTCGCAGTTCCAGTTCGACTACGACCTGAACTGGGCCGCGATGTTCATCAACGCCGACGGCACCGTGTACGCCCGCTACGGCACCCAGTCGGCCATGGGGGCGGACGCCTACAACTCGGTCGAGTCACTCGAGAAAACCATGCGCCGCGTGCTCGCCCTGCACAATGGCTACCCGGCAAACCATGCCGCCCTCGCCGGCAAACTCGGCAAGCCGAAGCCGTACAAGTCCGCGCTGCAAATGCCCGGCATGAAACATCGCAGCAAGCTCGCCGGCAGCACCGCGCGCAACAACTGCGTGCACTGCCACAACATCCACGACGCCGAGCATGAACAACTGCAAGACGCCGGCCGGCTCAACCACGACACACTTTGGCGCTACCCGCTGCCAGACAACCTTGGCCTGCAACTCGACCCCAGCGACGGTCTCGTCGTCACCGCCGTGCAGGCCGACTCTCCCGCCGACAAAGCCGGTCTCCACCCGGGCGACGTGCTCACCCGCGCAGACGGCCAAGTGCTCACCTCCATCGCCGATCTGCAATGGGTGCTGCACAACCTCCCGAACACCCGGGCCAGCGTCACGCTAAAGGCGACTCGCGGCGATAGTGCGATCGAAAAGAAACTGACGATGAATGCCGGCTGGAAGAAGACCGATATTTCGTGGCGCGGCTCGATTTGGTCGATCAAGCCGGTTTTAGCCACGTGGTGCGCGCCGATGAAAGAAAAACAGGTCAAGCTCCTGCGCTTGGCCAAGGGCGTGAAGCCGCTCGAGGTGCGCTGGATCAACACCGGCCGACCCGAGGGCCGCAACGCCAAGCGCGCCGGCCTGCAAAAAGGCGACATCATCATCGGCATGGAAGGCAACCCACTACGGATAAGCTCCGAGCATTTCAACATGCACGTGAAGCTCAACTACAAGGTCGGTGACAAACTCCCGCTGACCCTCCTCCGCAAAGGCAAACGCATCCACTTCGATTGGCCCCTGACCGACGGGGATTAGGCCAGCGATGCCTTGAGGGATTCGGCGGCGCGTTGGTTTTCCTCCGCCGTGCCGATGGAGAGGCGGATCCACTCCGGCAAACCGTAGCCACCCATCGGGCGCGTGATCACGCCCTGCCGCTGCATCGCCTCGAACACCGCCTGCCCGTCGCCGACCCGCAGCATCACGAAGTTGGCGTACGACGGCACGAACTCGATCCCCTGCTCCACGCAGAGCGCCTCAAAAAACTTCAGTCCATCCGCGTTGGTGCTGCGGGTGGCGGCCAGGTGCGCGTCGTCGTCAAGCGCAGCCATCGCGCCGGCCTGCGCCACAGCGTTGGTGTTGAATGGCTGGCGAACTTTCTCCAGCGCGGAGACGAAGTCGGGGTGCCCGATGCCGTAGCCGATGCGCAGCCCGGCCAGGCCGTAGATTTTCGAGAAGGTGCGCATCAGAAGCAGGTTCGGCTTTTCGTTGGAGCGCACCAGCGGCAACAGGTCGACCGGCTCTTCGAGGAACTCGTAATACGCCTCGTCCATTACCAGCAGCACGTCGTCTGGGACCTGCTCGACGAGGGCGCGAACGTCCCTCGGCTTGGCCAGGGTGCCGGTGGGATTATTCGGGTTAGCCACCCAGACAATGCGCGTCGCCGGCGTGATCGCCTCGAGCATTGCCTGCAAATCGTGCTCATGCTCGACCGCGGGAACGGTGTTGACCTTGGCTCCCATTATCATCGCCACCAGTGGATAAATGGCGAAGCAGTATTGCGACACGACTATCTCGTCGCCGGAACCAAGCAGCACGTGCGACACGAACTCGATGATTTCGTTGGAACCGTTACCGAGGATGAGGTTCGCCGGCTTGATGTCCAGCTTGGCCGCCAGTTTATTCTTCAGGTAAAACGCATTGCCATCCGGGTAAAGGTGGCTTTGGCCAATAGCGGTTTTCATCGCCTCGACGGCGAGAGGGCTGGGGCCAAGCGGATTCTCGTTAGAAGCGACCTTGATGACCTCGTCACGCTCAAGGCCGAGCTCGCGTGCGACCTCCTCGATCGGGCGGCCCGGCTGGTACACCGGCAGGGTGTTCAGCGCGGGGTTTAGCTTGTCGGAAAGCGACATCAGAAAATCAAGCCAAGCGCTTGGCCAGGCGGCGAGTTACTTGAGCGACTTGAGGAACGCCTTGTAACGCTCGGCGCAAAGCTGGTGCGACGCCTTGGCCTGCGCGTCGGACTGCTTGGGTGCGTTGGCCGGTGCATCAACTTCCTCAATGGCAAAACGGAATTTCAGGTTGAACGGTTCGCCCTTCTTCAATTGCTTGGGCAGAAAGTAGCCGAATCGGCCGTAGTCGCGCCACGACAGTTCCTTGACGCCATTGGCCGGTGTGTTCATCTGCTGGGCCGTGTACCAGCGCTTGCCAATCGGAAAAAGCAGACGTACCCACTGGTGGTTGTCATCGATAACCTTGCCCTTTCCAGCGGCATTGGAAGGTTCCCAAAGATAGCCGGTCTCCTTGTTACGCGTAGCCACCTCGGTGTGGGCGCGGAAATGCACGCCGGCATGTTGCAGGTCGCCCCCAAGGCTGACATCGCGCTCGGCCTTCAGCTCGAAGCTGGCGTCCACCTGCGTATACATGCCGCCCGGACGCGACACGTTGAACGTCCGACGCTCGGTGAGCATCACGTCGCTGCCGGTGGCATCCTTCTGCGTAGCGCGCCACTTGATGTGCGCGACGATCGAGGCGGAATTCTTGGTCGTCGTGTTTTCAAACTTCACGATGTCGTAACGGCCGTTGCCCGGGCCGCCCCGATGCCACATGTCGTATTTGCCCAGCTCCGACGAGATTTTGTTCCAGCCGATGAAGATGCCGCGGTGATGGCTGTACAAACCGGCAGCGTTGCCCTCCTTGTCGATGCCGGGATTGGTCACCAACTCGCCGCCTCCACCGAAGATGTGGAGGAACGGCTTGATCTGCCCGTCGCCGTGCACGAGCCGCGCAACCGCCTTGCCGTCGTGCAACACATCGACCGCCTTGCCGAGGCCAAGCGGATTGGGATGCTCGACGACTTTCCAGTCGCCCTTGGCCAAGGGCGCGGCGGCAACGAAGGCCAAGCCCATGATGAGTTTGATAAAGATAAAATGTTTCCGAGTCATGGTGGAGATGCCCAACATTTGGGCGACGGACTATGCGGACACCCCCGCCGCTTGGCGACAAAGAACTGCGCCTGGCTAGGCTGGCTGGACGCTTTGATAAACTCGAGGCGGTGGAGCAATGTCTTGCGCTCCAATCCAAGGGGTTATTCCTCCGGATTTTTTTGAATCTCGGGGCCTTCGTTGCCCTGCAATTTCTTCACCGCTGCGGCGGCGGCTTTGACCTCGCCGGCGTTGGCCAGGATTGCGAAGTTCAGCTCAAACGTGCGCGACTGTCCCGCGCCAAGCTTGGGCACCCGTCCATATTTACGCTCGTAGCTGCGGTTGTGCGGGAAGCCGGTGCCCGGCTCGATGCCGGTCACGTAGCCGGTCGTCTCCGCCGCCGTGTTTTTCCACTGGGTGAGGTACGGCAGTTGCGCGACCGGCCAACGAACCGTCACGCCGCGGTCGCCGGCCGGGTTCACCAGCACCGCCGTCGCGTTGCCGTCGCTGTCGGCCTTGGGGTAAATCTTGTAAACCTCCTCGGTGAAGCCCTTGGTCGGCGCGGCGTAAACCGCCTGTTGACCGATCGCCTTGGCGGCGTTGGCGTTGAACGGAACAATCTTCTCCGAGGCCGCAAGCATCTTCGCTCCTTTCCCAAGCAGCGGCCGGCCGAAGTTCGCGTGGTAAATAATCTGGAACTCCTCGTCGAACGTGCCGTTGTTCGTCAGCACGTCGCGGATGCGAAACTCGCTCGAGCCCGGTGTCGTGCTGATCTCCGTCCAGATTTCGAGGTTCGGCCCGTAAAAGGAAACCTCGTGCACGCGGCCCCGGATGCGGATGCGGTACGGTGCTTCCCTGTCCACCGCCACGATCACGTCCGACGCCGGGATGTTGCCGACCTTGCCGTGCAACGTCAGTGTCATCGTCGCCTCGTCGCCGACGTTGTTGATGAACTTGTCCTCACCCGGATGCCCCGCGAACGACAGGCCGCAGCGCACCAGCCATTCGTTGAAACCGTCGAGCCAGCCCAGGCCGCCCCGGTCGTGCAGGTTGATGTGGCTTGGGTGGACGACCTCCTTAACCGGCGAATTCCAGCCCAGACGCACGTCACCCAACTTGACATCGAGCACGCTCATACCGCGGGTCGGGATCACGCGAAACTGCAGCTTGCCGTTATCAACCTCAATCAGGTCGACGCCCTCCTGTTTGCCGCCGTGGAGGGTGCGCTTGTTGATCGACCAACGGACTCCGCCCCTGTGGCCCGGGAGATCGGCGCTCGTTAGTTGCCAGCTCTCGGCGTGCGTGTCACGCTCGGCACTCGTCAAGACCTGATAGTGTGTAGCCGCCTGCGACGATGCCGCGATTGTCAACAAACCGATTGCAAATAAATGTTTCATGGTGCGGAGCGGAGGGTAGCGCCTGCCCGGGAATTGCCAAGCGCCAACTCTTGGCCGACACTCCCGGCGACGACGAGTCGCCATGATCATCCGAACCCTCCTCGCCCTGTTACTCGCCGCCGCCGCGTTGTTTTGCGCGTTCGGTTTTGCGGCGACGTTCGAGCCGATGCCCGCCCAGTCGCAGTGGGTTTTGCGCGGGATTTACGGGCTGATATTCACCGGAAACGTCGCCGGGCTGGCGCACCTCATCCGGGGTATGATCCGTCGCTGATCCGCCGCCGCTTGGCCAAGCGACCCGGGGGTTGCATCGCCGCTTGGCCAAGCGTAGCTTCCCGCTTCAGATGAAAACGACCGTGAAAAAACGCCGCTTGGCCAAGGGGTTCACGCTGATTGAGCTGCTCGTCGTCATCGCCATCATCGCGATTCTCGCCGGGTTGCTGCTCCCGGCGCTGGCCAAGGCCAAGAACAAGGCCACCGGTGCCTACTGCATGAGCAACTACAAGCAATTGCAGCTCTGCTGGACCATGTACGCCGGGGATAACAACGACAGCATGCCGGAAAACTCACAACTCCCCGGCGGCGGCAGCCGGGCTGCCTGGTTCAGTCAGGGGCCGACGTGGCTGCACGGCAACGCATGGACCGATATCGATGACAGCAACATCCGCAAGGGCGTCCTCTTCAAGTACAACGACTCGTCCGGCATCTACAAGTGCCCCGCCGACAAATCGACCGTCAACGACAAGGGCAAAATCCCGCGCGTGCGCAGCGTGTCGATGAGCATGTACATGAACTTCCGCTCCAACCCGGAGGATGGGGATTACAACAAATGCTGGCACAAGGCCAGCGACATCAAGAACCCCTCCGCCTCGGATGCCTTCGTGTTCATCGACGAGCACACCAAGAGCATCCAGCAAAGTGCCTTCGGCGCGAACGCCGGCACGTGGGCGCTGTTCGGCACCGCCAAGTGGACATGGATCAGTTTCCCGGCGACCCGACACAACAACGGCACGGTACTGTCGTTCGCCGACGGCCACGCCGAGTCATGGCGCTGGGTCGAGAACAAGACAATGGAGACCGCAGCCAAACCGATTCCATGGCTCGTTCTGCAGCCGGGCCAGCGCGGCGGCGATCGCGATCTTCAGCGCCTCTTCAACGCCATCCCCCAGACGATCCCGGTGAAGTAGGGGGAGGAGTTTCAAGTTTTCGATTGAGTCCTCGCGTGAGGCTGCTTGGCCGGACGCTCAACCCGTCAGCTTTTGCCGATGCAATACAGGCGGCTGTTCGTGCGGATGAACAGGCTGCCGTGCGCGATGGCGATGCTGGCGCGGGTCTGGTCGTCGCCCGCTTCCCCCATCTCGGCCCGGTGCAAAATCTTGCCGCTCTTGGCGTCAATGACATGCACAGTGCCCGCGTGGTTCATCACGTACAATTTGCCATCCGCTCCGGTTGGCGAGCCCCGGAAGAGCGGGCGGCTCTTCAGGTCGATCGCCCACTTGGCCTTTCCGGTTTTCGGCTCGATCCGGGTAAGCATCTTGTCACGCCCCTCGCCGTACAGCACAAAAAAGTCGTCCTGATAAAACAACGGCGTGCAGACATCGCTGCTCACGCCGTCGCGGCTGCCCTCGCTGTGCCACAGCATGCCGCTGCTGCTGACGTCGCCCTTCGCGCCGGCTTTGAGCGCGTACACCGGCGCGCGCTTGGGCGCACACGCCAACACCACTCCGGCACCAGCCACCGGCGAGGGCACCAGCCGCCAGTGGCCGATGCGCGTCGGGTTCCACGTGCCCCAGCGCCAGAGTTCCGCGCCGCTCCCGGGGTCGTGCCCCGTGATGCAGTCGCCGCCGGTGATGAGAATTTCCTCCCGCCCGCCGTGCGTAAACGGCACCGGCGTGCTGTACGCCTCGAGCGACTCGGCCTTGGCCTTGGCCGGGCGGTAAACTTTCCACAGTTGCCCGCCGGTTTTCGGGTCTAGCCCCAGGATGTACGACTTGCCGTTGTCCCGGCCGCGGCCGTGAACCCTGGAATTCCGCTGCAACACCTGCAGATACAGCGTGCCGTTGTGGAGCAGCGGGCTGCTCGCAGGAGTCCATTGATACGCAAACTCGCCGTGCTCCTTCTCGATGTTCCTGGCCCACATTTTTTTGCCGTCCGTGGTGTACGTCGCCAGCGCGCCGTTGCCGTAGTAAAAACTCACGAGTTGCCCGTCCGTCACCGGCGACGGCGCGGCGTAGTTGCTGCGCCTGTCCTTGTCATGGCCGTGCGCCACGACATGCTTCCACTTGAGCGCGCCGGTTTTCCGGTCGTGGCAGCTCGCCATCAACTGCCGTTCCCCGGGGTTCGAGGACGACACAAAAACATGATCCCCAAAGACAACCGGCGTCGCCGCGCTTGGCCCGGGCATCGGCGCGCTCCAGAGCACGCCCTGCGTCTTGCTGAACTTGGCCGGCAAATCCTTCTCCTCGGTGGAGCCGTTGTGGTTTGGCCCACGCCAGTTCCCCCATTCGCCGGCCTGCACCCCGGCCAACGACAGCCCAAGCGCCACGGCCCATAGCATATTTTTCGCGATTTTCATGATAACAGTTTAACTAAAAAGTCTTCAGGATCGGGCGAATGCTGCCATCCGCTTGGCCAGGTGACCAGCGCAAAATCATCCTTAACTCCACTTAGCCAGGCAGTCGACGATTACGGCTTGGTTCCGGTGAGGACGGCACAATGCACCAGAGTATTCACTATCTGCCCATCGGTGATCAGTCCGGCAGCGTTCAGCATCGCTCGATACTCCGCTGCGCTGTACGCCCTGCCCTCCGTCACTGAGAACAGCGCTGACGAATAAAGCGCGATCGGCAGCGGCCCGTCCATTGTGTCGTTCAGGAACACATCGTGGATCAGCATCCGACCACCACTCGGTAGCTTGGCGGCATACCGAGCCGTCAACTCGCGGCACTCCGGTTCGTCCCAATCATGCAGAATATTCGAAAACAGAACCATCTGCGCAGCCGGCAGATCGTCGATTCGAAACATGTCTCCCTCGATGATCTCCACCCGATCGAGCAGCCCCTTTTCCCGCGCAAACTCCTCGGCGATCCGGACGACCTCCGGCAACTCAACAATCACCGCGCGCAGGGTCGGGTTCGCCTGCAGCAACGAGTAGCTGTACAGGCCAGTTCCGCCGCCGACGTCGAGCAGCGTCGTCACCCCACCCATCGGCACGACCTTGGCCAGATATGGCGCAACATTCTTCGCGCGACCGCAGAGCGACAACGTAAAGTGCCGCGCAAGCTCCTCGCTCTCCATTGCCGAACGTTTGCCTTCGCGATAAATAAACGCCACACCGTCGTCGTTATCCGAGCCAAGCGGACGATTGCTCCGAAGCAACTTCACCATGTTGACGACTCCCGGTGACGCCGAGGCCAGACCGAGATAGTCCCCCATGAAAAACGCGCCGTCCGGCAACAGGTGGTTTCGCGCCAGATCAGTCAACTCCAGTTTGCCTGCAGCATTCACGCGCAATAGTTCCATCGCCCGGAGCGCGGTGAATAGCACCACGCTGGGCCGCCGCTCCAGGCCAAGCGCCTGGCCAAGCGCAGTTTCGGTTTGCGGCTCGTTGGCCAGGCGGCCAAAGACATTGAAGTGCGCCGAGGACGCGACCAGTAACTCGGTGCCGTAGCCGCCGCGGAACAACTCAAAGATCGGCGTGGGATCGGTTGGCGGAAACACCGGCTGCGATTGGTGTGCACTCACTTGGCCAAGCGCTTAGTCGAGCTTCTCTTTTTCAAAGTCGGTGGGGCGAACCCAGCCGGCCCGCACCTTCTCGCCGCCCATGTAACGCCGGTAAAAATTGTCGGTCGACTCGCCGGAGTATGGATAGTTGTCGAACACGTCGCCCTTGCCGAACATCCTCGGGTCGCCCTGTTCGCGCAGTTCGGCGAAGAGCTGCTCCTTGAGCGCCGCCTTCAGTTCCGAATGAGAGCCCGACTTGGCCAAATTCTTCACGCAGTCGGCGTCGCTGTTCAGTTCGAACATCTCCTCTTGAGGCCGTTTGCCGAAATTCAGGTTCCAAAAATGATACATACCCTCGCGGCGCTGTGTGAGGATCAGCGACTTGGTCGGGCTGCCGTCGCAGTTCAGGTAGCCGGTCTCCGGGTTGCCGCCGGGCCAGCGGTCGGTCTTGAAGTTGTGCAGGTAC
>Ga0208391_1001386_pt1 | contig 11598 bp, 8 predicted proteins | sample Knorr_S23_td_Bot_FD_185612 | JGI IMG/M metagenome (GOLD analysis project Ga0208391, IMG submission 185612) | Marine microbial communities from Southern Atlantic Ocean transect - Knorr_S23_td_Bottom_ad_3770_LV_A (SPAdes) (version 2) | ecosystem: Environmental > Aquatic > Marine > Oceanic | place... | reverse complement strand
ATTTTCGGGAAAGAACCGAACAAAAGTGTAAATCCTGATGAAGTGGTTGCATTAGGTGCTGCCATCCAGGGTGGTGTACTCTCCGGTGATGTGGATGACATCCTTCTTTTGGATGTGACACCGCTTTCTTTGGGTATTGAAACATTGGGTGGCGTTTCCACGAAACTCATTGAACGGAACACGACAATTCCTACAAAGAAATCACAGGTGTTCAGCACAGCAGCTGATAATCAAACTACCGTTGAGATCCATGTGCTTCAAGGTGAAAGAGAAATGGCATTGGATAGTAAGACCATCGGTCGTTTCCATTTGGCGGACATTCCGCCGTCACCCCGTGGTATTCCACAGATCGAAGTTTCCTTTGACATCGATGCCAATGGTATCCTTAATGTGAATGCGAAAGATAAGGCCACAGGCAAGGAGCAAAGTATTCGAATTGAAGCATCAAGTGGATTGTCCGACACTGAGATCGATAAAATGGTGAATGATGCAAAAAAACACGAAAGTGAAGACAAAGAAAAACGTGAAAAGATCGATCTGGTGAATCAGGCAGAACATTTGATCTATGAAACAGAGAAAAATGTGAAAGAGCATGATGATAAATTGGATAAGGGTGAAAAAGAGGGTTTGACTGAAAAAGTTGAAGCACTGAAAAAAGCAAAAGATGGCGGCAATACTGAAGACATTAAATCATCCATGGAAGACTTGAATGCACTCTGGAGTACGGTTGCATCAAAAATGTATGATACTGCAAAGCAGGAAGATGGCGCTCCAAATGCAGATCCTGCAGGCGGACCAGAAGGTAAAAAGAAAAAAGAAGGAGAGATCGAAGACGCAGATTTTGAAGTCGTCGATTAAGCTTTCCTTTCTAATTATTGATAAAAAAAGCCCTGCATCTTCGGGGCTTTTTTTATATGTGGAACTCGCTTCCTAAATTGGTGTTCACTTTGTAATGTTTCTATGATGGTAAATCGAAAAAAATATATTCTCAGCGTAAGTGCCGTACTGATCCTGTTTCTAATGATCTTGCTTCGGGCTGCGGTATGGGGAGAGTTCATCCAAAAAAAGATCAATGAAAAAATCGCACCCAGCGGTTGGTCTATCGATGTTGGGAAATCATCCGGCACACTTTTTGGGACGATGCACCTCCAGGATATCACTTTAATTCAACAGGACGGTCCCCAAGTTCTGATTAAAAATTCGTCTGTTAATTTTGGATATGTGGCGTCACTTTTCGGAGAAATAACTTTCGATATGTTGACAATCGAAGGGCTATGGACCCAAATCGATAAAAATTGGACCAAAGCAGATTCTGGAAAAATTGAGAGAAAACCAGTCAATATTCCATTCCATGTTAAATCATTTTTTGTTTCAGGACAAATTGTGTCAACACTCAATGAGCATTCATACCATTTGAACTTAAAAGTTGGTGGTGAATTTGATGGTGGAAATCAACCCATCTTGAATTGTGATCTATTAAAATTATCTTTGGAAGAGAATCCAAAATTCGCTGTAGACCTGCGCAGGCTTGTATTGGGATATGATGGTTCTTCCTTTTTTCTCAATAAAGTAAACGGGGTTATTTTTGGACTTCCGATCAAAGGTGAAATGACTTTTGATGACCAGCGCCCCTTTTTGTCAGGAAATGTAAGGGTGAGTAAATTTAATATTCCTGATGAATTATTCAGTAAGCTACCGTTAAAAACCAAATTTTCTTCTTTTGCAGGGAATTTTAATTTTGAATCTGATCTAAAATATTTCTCGGGAAAATTGGTTCTTGAAAATGACCTTGGATTGGATATGACAGGGGAATTTTCAGTTGGTCGAGAAAAAACCGCGTGGGTTTTAAAAACGCTTCAATTGGCTGGCGAGAGGTCCCAACTTAACATGAGTGGAATTTGGCTGGCTGGGGAACGAGTCAGTTGTACTATGAATCTCACGAACTTGGATTTGAGTCGATGGATGACAGGACAAAAACCAACACAATTATCAGGATTAGCGATTTTAGACGGTGGATTAACAAAAACAGGTTCTTTAGATCAAATTGATCTGACCCTGGAAATGATTGAATCCAAACTATATGACCAGGGAGAAATATCCATCCATGGCCAGGTGTCCTACCAGGACAGTATTATTTCGACTGTATATCCGGTCATGGTCACGGTGGGGGACAGTTATCTTACCATCGAGGGGGAAGGTAGTTTAAAGGACAAGACTATTAATATCCTCGCGGATATGGAACGGGCGGATATCAAACTGGTGAACCAATTTCTGCCGGGTGATTTTGTATCGGGCCGGGCAACGGGGCGAATCAAGGTTCAGGGCGATTTCTATTCACCATCAGCCAATGCTGAATTGATTTGTGAGGATATAAAAGTGGATGATTTTCATTTGGAATCTCTCGAATTCAATTCCCAAATGTCTGTTACAGATACCTTAACGTCAAGCTTTGTTGAAATGAAAGTAGGTGCAGGGTCCTGGAGAGATCGATCCTTTGAGAGCGGTACGGTGAATGCCAGCATCCGGAATAGTGAAGTGTTGGTTGAGAATTGCCATTTTAAATCCGGAAAAGATTTTCTCCAGGCGTCCGGCAAATTTGACGGTGAAAATCATTATCAGATTGATCGGTTACAGGTCGCCTATGAAAATCATTATTTGGTGAACGCCCGGCCTGTCTCCTTTTCATTTCAGGATTCCATCCTGATCGTAGATCCGTTTGAATTTCATATTAATGACGGCATGATGGAAGGAATTATCACCGGTGGAGACCGACCAGAAGGGCGTTTCAAAATGTCCAATTTTGACGCAGAAATTCTATCCCAATTCCTGAAAGATAAACGGCTTCAGGTTTCCGGAATTGTATTTGGGGAGATCTGGGTGCAATGGGTGAAAGATGCGCTGGATGTGGATGTGGATTTGTCATTGAAAAATGGTCGCTATATGGACGAACCCTTCGATGAAATGACACTTTCATTTTTGTATAAGAATGGTATGCTTCACATGGATGATATTTCCATGACCAGGGGGGAATCCATGGGACTCCAGGCAAATGGGATCATTCCACTGGGAAAAAACCGCGTGGGAAGAACACCCATTTCATTGAGATCAACTTTTTCCAATCTTTCTTTAGGGTTTATTCACAAATTTATCCCAAAATTTTTTACTTTGGGTGGTGAAGCATCCGGTTCGCTCCATTTACAGGGAATTCCTAAAAATACCCAATTCACTTACGATCTGGATATTCAAAACGGATTATTTGATGTCATCGAATTAGGCCATGTAACCGCGAAAGGGAAATATGATGGTCGCTGCCTTTTTGTAGAAACAGCTGAAGCCATCCGCCATGATGGAAAAATAACTGCCTACGGATCAGTCCCATTTGATTTCAATATCAGTTCACCCAATATCGGTCGATTCTTTCCCGGAGACTCATTGGATTTTCATACAACGGCTCATATGGAATCACTGCCATTTTTATCGCCCTACATAGCAGATCTAGATTCAGTTCGAGGAGATATGGACATTTCTTTATCCTTAACGGGCCCAGTAGAATCAATTCAACGTAGGGGTCATATCAGAGTGAAAAATGGGAGGATCTATACTCTCTTGGTCAGTGATCCGGCAACTTCTGTAGAAGGGGAAGCCTATATGAATCATAACCAATTGGTGATACAAGATATGAAGGCAACGCTGCATCATTCAAATGGGAAATATCCAGAACCGAAAAAACAGAATATAACCTTGTCGGGCTTCATGGATTTTACCCACTTTTTTGAACCCGGTTATGATTTGCACGTAAAAGGGAAAGAAGTATCTTTCAAAACGCTTTACATGGATATCACAGCGCAAAGTAATTTGGATGTAACAATTACTGGGCGGGATACGATTACCATCGCCGGGACGATTGAAACATTGGATGCGAACATTTTTTACGAATTCGCCACAGAAGATGTAGGGACAGCCCTTTCCAAAGAGACCAGTACAGTCATGGCCTATCAAATCAACATACCTATCCGGGGAACAGCATTATTTCAGAATTCCCAGATAGATGCAATCGTGACCGGTGAATTGAGTTTATCCCAAATCGGGCACCAGGAAATGGATTTTGGGGGCGAGATCTTTGTGGAAGACGGAAGCGTCTTTTCCTACAAGGATATTTTCAAGGGACTGCAGGGTTATGTGAGTTTTGACAATAAAGGATTCAACCCGTTCATAGATGTGAATGCCTATACCATGATCGATGATGAACGGATTGATCTTCGGATTAATGGCGGGATTGATGACCTGGATATTGTGTTGGAATCCGTAAGTGGATTTTCTGAAAGCGATATTTTAGAATTACTCACTTGGGGAAAACGATTTGAAGACCAGGAATTAACATCAACGGGTTTCGGGAATCAAACTGTTTCTATTCTCGGCTCACTTCTCGAGAATCAATTGGAAAAAAACCTGAAAGGTTCTGAGTTTGGCAAATTGGGGCTGGTGGATGATATTGCCATATCGGGCGCTGCTGGATTATTTCAGGGCGTTGAAGAAGATTTTAAAGTGACTGCAAAACGCCAAATTGGTGACAAAACTTTCTTAAATTTATCGTATAAAAGGTCTTTCTCTTTGACGAATCCGACCCAATCACAGATCGGTGTGGAATATAAATTAAACCGATATTTTTCTGTGGTGGGGAATATAGATGAAGATGGGAAATTGAACCTTAAATATCGCTACCGATACGCATATTAATTATCACGTGAAACCAATTTATAAAATTCTTTTATGTCTTCTGGCATGGACGGCTGCTGTACGCCCGCAATCCGATAACGTTGTGATCAAATCTGTTACCATGACTGGAAACAAGCATGTTTCCATGAATGAAGTGCTGTATATCATTCGCCAGCGTCCGCCCAACTGGTTTTTCCGCCTTCCCGATTTTAATTCTCGTCTTTTAAAACTCGATGCGTTGACATTGAAGAATTATTACCATTCCAAGGGATTTTTAAATGTTACAGTGGAAGAGTCTTATTCCATTGAAAATAATTCCGCCAATATCGTTTATAAAATAAAGGAAGGGAAACAGTATTTTGTATCAGGAATATCCGTAAGTGGCAATCGTTCTATTTCGGAGAAAAAAATAAAAAAATTACTGGGCCTCCTTGAGAGAAAACCATACAACCCTGTTTTTATCAATGACAATTTATTCGCAGTTGAAAATGCGTATCATCAAATTGGGAAATTATTTTTTACCATCAATGTCATCGATGATATCTCTGATTCGGTAAAAGTGAACGTCAATATCACGGAAGGTAAGGATGTCCAGATCAAAAAGACGTATTTAGAGAAATTAGGCAGTATTGACAGTTCCCAGGTTTGGCGCGAATTGACCTATGAATCCGGAGAAATTTATTCTAAAAAAAATATGGATAATACATCCCGCCGCCTTCGGGAAATGGGTGTTTTTTCTATGGTGAATATGATTCCAGTGAAGGTGGCAGATTCAGATTCGCTTGTGAATATGGTGATTGAATTCCGCCGATATAAACAACGGGAATGGATTTCAGATGGCGGATATGATCCCATTCGATTTGCTGAAGGTGCCGAACCTTTACCCGCCATAAGTGGAACATTAGAATGGCGGAATCGATCCTTTTTTAACACACCAACCCAATTCTCCACGAAACTATTAGCCGGTGTGCCGATGGAAGAACAATTTGTACTGCCCCGTCTCAGATTTGATGTGAGTTTTGCCAGCAGTTGGTTTATGGGAATCCGGTTCCCATCGAAGCTCACTGGATTTTATGAAACATTTATCGAATACAAGGATCAGATCGAAACGATTGAACGATTTGGGTTAAACCTTTTACAACATGTTCGGTTTGATAAACGCTCCTTTTTTGAGACTAAATCCGTATGGGAATCTTTTAGCGATCGATCAGGATCAAAGGATAACATTGAGAAAAGGTCCATTGCCTTTAAGATCAATATTGATAAAAAAGATGATCCCATTTTTACCCGGAAAGGATATTTATTTTCCGCATTATTTAAATCCGCAGGGAATGTGTTGGGTGGCGAACGGGATTACCTGAAAGCAGATTTCACATTCCAATCCTATATATCGATCGGTAAAAAATCAGTTTTAGCCAGCCGGTTTAAAATTGGTCAAATCTGGGGCTGGAATTCACTATTCCAGGATTACAGTTATGAAAAATTTTATCTCGGTGGAAGTACGTCTATGCGGGGATGGGAAGTCCTGCGATTTGAAGAATTGAAAGGTGAACCCATGGGCCAGATCATTCGTTTTATGACCAATATTGAATACAGGTTTCCCGCCTATAAATCGTTTGGGTTTACGGTATTCTTTGATGGTGGTTTATTAGCAGACCATACGAAGAATATTTCTTCAGATCTGCTGAAATGGGATTCCGGAGTAGGACTCACGATCAAAACACCCCTGGGTCCGGCACGTTTGGACTATGCTATTCAGGTAGATAATCCGGGAAAAAGAAAAATACAATTAGGGATCCAAAATCTCTTTTGAGTTTAATCCATGAATTGTGGAACCGATAAATCATTTATGCATTTAAAACCAGACCAAACCCTTTTCAGGAAGAAAAACCGGCATTAATTTCCGCCGCTTTAAAACTACAGGAAGACAATGAAAACTAAACTTTTTCTATCATTTTTAGGATTGCTATTGATCACCGGCTGCTCTAAATCAGCAGGTGAACTTTTTGAATTATCCAATGAAAACATAAAAAATAATGAGACCGATCAGGCGATTAGGGACCTGGAAACACTGGTCACAAAATATCCCCAGGATAGTTTAGCCTCCCAGGCTCAATACAAACTGGCTTCCATTCACTTGAATTGGAAAAATGACCTGGCAAGTGGATACGCATCGCTCCAAAATACTGTGAATAATTATGGTGGCTCAATTCACGCCACACAAGCTCAAAAAGAGATTGACCAGTTCCCCGAATATATCCTGAATAAGGCTGAATCGCTTCGAAAACGGAAAATGGTGAAAGAAGCCGTTGAGCATCTCATGTACATGACAGAGAAATATTCTCAACATGAATTCACACCGAAAGGTCAATATATGCTGGGCGATCTTTATATGAATGAATTCCGTGATTTTACGACCGCAATCCAGGAATATCGAAAAGTGATTGAGAATTATGCCGGCTCATCGCAGGAAGCCCACGCACTATTCATGATCGGGTATATCTATGCGAATGTTGTGAATGACCCTAAAAGTGCCGAAATCGAATACAAAGAATTTCTAAAAAGATTTCCAAACCACGAATTATCACCCTCTGTCAAATTTGAGATTGAATTCCTGGGAAAAGGAATTGAAGAAATTCCCGTCTTGAAACACATTACATCCTAATATATTTAATAATATGAGCGATTTCAGTTTAACAGAGATCAACGAACGGATCTCCAAAACTTCTGTATTTGTCGATGACTTGAAAAAGGGGATGAACCGGATGATTATTGGTCAGGATGAATTGATCAATAAGATCCTGATCTCCATGTTAGCGAATGGCCATATCCTATTAGAAGGTGTTCCTGGGTTGGCAAAAACCATGACGGTCAAAACATTAGCGAAACTCATTGCTACAAATTTTCAACGAATCCAATTCACACCAGATATGCTCCCGGCTGATTTATTGGGAACATTAATTTATAATCAGAAAACGGGGGACTTTGATACGCGAAAAGGTCCCATCTTTTCTAATATTATTTTAGCAGATGAGATCAACAGATCACCGGCAAAAGTCCAAAGTGCCTTGCTTGAAGCTATGCAGGAACGGCAAGTGACCATCGGTGAAAATACATTTCTATTAGATGCGCCGTTTTTGGTCATGGCAACCCAAAACCCAATTGAGCAGGAGGGAACCTATCCATTACCGGAGGCACAGGTGGATCGTTTCATGTTCAAATTGATCGTCGATTATCCCGATCTCGATTCAGAAAGGCTCATTCTTCGGCAAAATACCAAATCGGTGAATGTTGATGATTTGGATTCGGTTGTCTCTTCTCAGGCAATCCTGAATGCACAATCTGTTATTCATGATATTTATGTGGATGAGAAGGTTGAAGATTATGTCCTGAATCTCGTTTTCGCTACCCGGAATCCGGCGGAACATGGTTTAAATGATTTGGAAGGGATCATAGAATATGGCGCATCACCGAGAGCGACCATCAATTTGATCCGTGGAGCAAAGGCTCGTGCATTTATTGAACATCGTGGCTACATCACGCCGGAAGATATTCGTTATAGCGGTGCGGATGTTCTTCGTCATCGCATCATCCTGACCTATGAAGCAGAAGCGGAAGAATTGACCACGGAAGATGTGATCCAACGATTGTTCGAAGTCGTCGAAGTGCCGTGATTCATAAGACTCTTTGATTTGCCATTTAATCCCTACGCTTTTTTTGTTGAAAATATTGGGTGCAATCATCGCCGTAATTATGTAAAACGTAATTATATAAGGCCTTATGAATTACGTTTTAAATAATTTCGTTTTACTTATTTCCTTTGACTGTAGTTTGTTTTCCGGTGACACCATTCATTCAATTTTGAATAATAATTTCAGAGCGAGCTCAAAATGATTCCCCGTCAGATCCTGCAAAAGGTGAAGCGAATCGAAATTCGCACCCGCGGACTTGTGAACGATCTTTTTGGCGGTGAATATCACTCCGTTTTCAAAGGTCGTGGCATGACTTTTTCTGAAGTGCGTGAATACCAACCCGGTGATGATATCCGTCTTATCGATTGGAATGTAACCGCCCGAACCGGATCCCCATTTATTAAAATATTTGAAGAAGAACGGGAACTCACCGTTTATCTTCTGGTGGACATTTCTGCTTCGGGTGAATTTGGCTCCGGACAACAATTGAAGCAGGAGATCGGTGCAGAGATAGCAGCGGTTCTTGGTTTTTCCGCCATTAAGAATAATGATAAAGTTGGACTCATTCTTTTTTCAGACGAAATTGAAAAATATGTTGTTCCGAAAAAAGGAAAAAGCCATGTGCTTCGGGTGGTAAGAGAACTCCTTTATACGGTACCTGAAAGAACCGGAACATCCTTGAAAAATGCCCTGGATTACCTTTTGAAAGTGGCGAAACGAAAAAGTGTAGTTTTTATCATTTCTGACTTTTTGGATCAGGAATATTGGTCATCATTGAAAGTCGTGAACCGGAAACATGATGTCATCGGAATTCATCTCTATGATCCAGCAGAAACGAACATGCCTGACATGGGTTTGGCCAAAGTGGAAGATCCGGAAACGGGCGAATCTTTTTGGGTGGATACTTCATCAAAAGACGCACAGGACAGATTGAGAAAAGAGATTCAGACGCGACAGGAAAAATTCAAGAAAGATGCCCAAAAAATTGGGTTTGATATGATTCCCATTGCTACAGATCAGGATTATGTGGAACCGCTCATGTCCTTTTTCAGGATGAGAGAAAAACGGTATTAATGCAATCTTTTCCCATATTTCTTTTTTCCTCTTTCCTCTTTGCCCAAAGCTTGTCCGTTGTCTCTGAACTGGATACCACGAATGGATTCATTGGCGATGTTTTTCAATGGACAGTGAAAATTGATGGAAATGAGAACGAATCCATTCAATTTCCGGAAATGGGAGAAATCAATGACACGATTTCCATACGAAGTCAAACTTTGATCCACGAAAATGGAAAATTGACCGGAATTGAATTTGAGATCATGGCTTGGGATACAGGACAATTTGTGACTCCGGATTATGCCATAAATATCCTGAAAGAAGACGGATCTGTTGATTTTTCTCTTTCTGCAACTCCCATCCCTTTTTCTGTGGGATCCATTCTCGCCGTCGCTGAGAATCAAGATTTTCGGCCTATTAAAGGACCTGTCCCCGTTAAAGGAATTTTTCCAACAAAAACAGTTTTATTAAGCATGATTTTACTCTTCATGCTGGGAAGTATGATCTGGACATGGCAGCAAAGGCAGGATGTCCTCTATCAGAAAATTGATTATACCATCATAGATTCACCGGAAGACCGGGCAAAACGGCGCTTGCGGGATTTGGATATGAATGGACTATCAAAAGATTTTTATGCTGACCTTTCTCATATTTCACGAGAATACCTAGAAACAAAATATTTCATCCGAGCTTTGGAAATGACCACAGAAGAGATCAATGAATTCCGGTCTTTGTTTCCCTTGACAGATGATCTTTTTTCGGACTGGACTCGATTTTTGTTCGAGGCAGATATGGTGAAATATGCTCGGGAGATTCCAACTTCGGAGAAAATGTCTGCGGATAAAGAGAAGATTTCTTCTCTGATCCAATCGGTTTAGAATATCCGACTAACCACTTAACCAGATAACGATACACCAATCAACCAGCCAACCACTGACAAAATTAAAATACCCCTCGTTTGAACAGGCGAAGACCCATCGTAAATTTCGGGCTTGAATTTTTAATCATTTTAGGACATTCATGGCAACAACAGCAGATATTCGAAACGGCGCCGTCATTTTCCACAAGCATAAGCGGATGAAAGTGGTTGAATTCCAGCATGTAAAACCGGGGAAAGGTGGTGCATTTGTCCGCACCAAACTGAAAGATATTCAAACAGGGAAGATCTTTGATGAAACGTTTAATGCAGGACGCAAACTTGAATTCATTCGTGTGGAAGCAAAAACAATGCAGTTTCTTTATGATGATGGTGAATCATTTGTATTTATGGATAATGACACCTATGATCAACTTAATATCCCCGCAGAATCTGTGGGCAATGGTAAAAACTTTATAATCAGTGGTATGAATGTGGACCTGCTCTTTGATGGATCGGAAGTATTGGATGTTCGCTTACCGTCCCATGTCGTTTTGGAAGTGACTAAAACGGAACCGGGTTTTAGAGGCAATACAGCACAGGGTGCAACCAAACCGGCTACCGTTGAAACCGGTTATACTTTAAATGTCCCCCTCTTTATAAATGAAGGGGATAAACTCAAGATTGACACCCGCAACGGTGAATATATCGAACGGTCAAAAGATTAAAATTGATGGGGTGAAAATATGTGGCAGGATAAATTAAAGGAGATCATTTACATTCTTGAAAATTCAAATGTGAATGAAATTGAAGTCAACTTTTGGGGACGGAAATACCGCGTTTCAAAAGGTTCGAGTATGACTGCGACTCCAGTAGCAGCAGCGCCTGTGGCTCCTGTTGCGGCACCAGCGTCAGCACCGGTGGAAGCTAGCGCCCCTGAATCGGCACCCGCCGAATCTGCTGAACCCACCGCGAAAGGGGAAGATCTTCTTTCGCCTATGCCAGGCACATTTTATGCTTCGTCCACACCGGACGATCCACCTTTCGTCGCAAAGGGAGATTCGGTGAAAAAAGGGCAAACCCTATGTATCATTGAAGCCATGAAGATCATGAACGAGATTGAAGCAGAATTTGATGGTACAATTACGGATATTAAGGCCGAAAATGGCGATCCTGTTGAATATAACCAAACCTTGTTTATTATCGATCCTTCTTAACCTTAAAAATTTATTAGCCACAAAGATCACGAAGTTTCTCGAAGGAAAAATAAATAAATGC
>Ga0208391_1001385_pt1 | contig 11604 bp, 15 predicted proteins | sample Knorr_S23_td_Bot_FD_185612 | JGI IMG/M metagenome (GOLD analysis project Ga0208391, IMG submission 185612) | Marine microbial communities from Southern Atlantic Ocean transect - Knorr_S23_td_Bottom_ad_3770_LV_A (SPAdes) (version 2) | ecosystem: Environmental > Aquatic > Marine > Oceanic | place... | reverse complement strand
AAAATAATTTTAATCTAATCCTTGTTTAGGTCTACCTGGTTTTTTCTTTGTTTTAGGTCTACCAACTTTACGTTCTTTTCTAATATTTTTTGTTTTTTCTTTAAAATCCATTCCTTTTTCAAAAAATTCCCATATCAAAATTTTTACTAGCTTTGAAATTTTTTGTTCCAAATTTTTTTGATAACCTAAACTGTTTAAAATTTCTCCCAAATTTTTTCCACCAATTGTGATATCTTTTTCTTCAAGTGCGTCACCAACTAGCTCTTTTGCTAATGTCAAACCTACATAGAATTTTACACCAGAACGAATAATTTCATTATAACTTAATCCATATTGTTCTTTTATTCTCTCTATTTCATCAAATTCATCATCTGGAAATCTTGCTCTAAGCGTATTCCATTCTGTCATACTTTTGAAATGTTTTCTATACTAATAACTTCTTAGATACTATTTTTAAAAAATATGGTTGGAACTAGCACCATCAAAGTTTATTGTAACGCCTGTTAGGTATTTTACATTATTTTCAATTATCCCTTTAACAAAATTTCCAATCTCTTCAGGTTCTCCTAATCTTTTCATAGGTAATGTTTTTTCAAATTCCTTTACATTTTCTATTAATTCTTGAGTTCTATCTGTGTTGATAGGACCTGGTGCAATGTTAATACAACTAATGTTTCTTTGAGCATATTCTTTACTTAATACCTTGAAGACTTCTGAGAATGCAGCACGATATGCTGACGAAATAATTAATTTTACATTTGGTTCTTTTATCACATTAGAACTAATCAAAAAGATATATCCACCATCATTAACTTTAATTTTTTGTAATATGGTACAAAACCCTACAAATAATTGATTGTGATACTTGTTCCAATCCTCTTCAGTAATAGTTGAAAATGGTTTTGGTTCAGGACCTCCTGTATTTAGAATTAAAATATCTGTTTGATTATGTATTTCTAAAAATTTTTTAACACTATCTAAATTTGATGTGTCAATATCACTTTTAGATGCAGCAAAAACATCAATTTCTATTGATTTTAATGAATCAGAAATTGCTTTACCTATTCCACGTGAACCTCCTAAAACAATTGCTTTAGTCATACTATTATGAAAAATTAGTTATAATTAAATTCCTTTATATCTTAAATTAGAATTATATTTTTTAAATTATAAAAATTTAGAATATTGTAATTTTATTTAATAAAATTACATTGGTCCATGTTGCCATGCCTGATTAAATTTTTTGATAGCTTCTTGATATGCTGTAATTGATTCATCACTTGTTGCTGTAAGAAATTTTTCCCACTGATCATTGAATTTTTTTATTGATTCAATATTGGTTTCTTTGAAAATACTCTCAATCATTTTTGTTTGCTGTTTGATGTATTCTGGACCAATCTCTTCCCAAGTTTCTTCCCAACTTGAACTAACTTTTTTCAATAATTCAGTATCTGATCCTATTGCTTTTTGACATGCATCATGATACGTCATCAACGTTTCATTTGTAGCATTTTGCCATTGTGCTAAAGATTCTTTCCAACCACTTAGTGCGGAATTATAATTTTTCCATGCTTTTTCAAATTCTGGATTTTTTGTAGATGGTTTTTTTACTATTTTTGGCTTAGAACTTGCTTTTTTTACAATTTTCTTCTCAATTTTAGATTTTTTTTTGACAGCCATATTTTAGGTTTAATCTAATAGAAGTTAAATCTTTTAATTATTTTTGAGATTAAAAATCTCTTAATTTATGTCAAAATTTTGATGCTTTAGAAAAAGTTGGAATATGAGTTTCATCTTTATTTTTAAATAATTTATAATGATTTTTACATAAATTCCTGGTTTCTTTAAAACTAATTTTTACAGTTTGAATAGCTTTTTCTTTACATTCTGAAATACTGCACTGCAATATTGTAAATAATTGATATTTCTTAATAAAACTTTGAAATTATACAATTACCACTACTAACTTTTTTATGATTGTAGTATCTTGCAAAAATTATGAATGATGATGAAAAAGGGAGAGAATTTTTAAAATTAATTGATGATCAAAATACTGTTCAATGGAATATTGTTGCAAAATTATCCTCTTTAATCAAGGTAGAATGGAATTCAACTGAATTAAAAAATGAACTTGAAACTTTAGTAAAGGATCACTATAAAATCACTAAAGATCTTAATAGTTTAGATACTGATAATAGTATTTTATAATGCAGAGTCTACCATTAATGCAATAAATAATACTGCCAAATACGGACTAGAAAATTTAAACAATGTCCATGCAGCTTTCTCCATAGGTTTTACTGTAACCCAAACTGATAGTGCTAGCATTAATGCTCCTGATGCAACTGCAGTCCATAAATATACATCACCTACCATGTCTTCACCAGTTTCAGTTGTTATGAAAAATGGTGCAATTGAAAATAATACCATTACAACAGTAGATAGTGCAATAACCCTTGCTGATGTTTTTTCAGATTGTACTGCAGTTAGCATTGGAACATTTACTTTGTTATAATCTTCTTTGAAATGTAATGTTAAAGCCCAAATATGCATTGGAATCCAAATAAATACTAGTCCTGCCATTGCAAGACCCATTGTCCATAAATCTGACATACTTACAACTACCCAACCTATCATAGGTGGAGAGCCTCCACACAATCCTCCTAAAATAATGTTAGTTCTTGAATTTCGTTTTAGTATATATGAATAAACAATAATGTTGTTTACTAATGCAAATGCAATGAATATTGTTGCCCATGCCCCTTGTTCTGGTGTTGTAGTAAATGAAATTGCATAAGCCAACACTAATGATATTCCTGCTAATGCTAATCCAAAGTTCCTTGCTTTAACTGCAGGATAAATTCTCTTTGAAGGAAGAGGTCTGTCTTTTGTTCTTTCCATAATTGCATCAATATCTCTATCATGATAATTTGTCAAAGTATTAGCTGCTGCAGAACCTGATGCTACTGAAAATAGCATTAAAGCCCAAGTTTCTATGGATATTGGAATGTTGTAAATATTAGATGCTGTTAATGCTGCTCCAAATGCAGTAAATACAAGTAAATACCAAATTTTTGGCTTTGTTAATTCATAATAAACTGCAACTCTAGAGCTAGTTTTTTGTTTTTGCAATACTAGTCACCGCTATTTGTTGGCATATATGGCATTGCTTTTCTTCGTGATTTCATTTCAATAAATGACTCAGATGATTGAATTCCTTCAATTCTTCCTATTTTTTCAGAAACCATTTTATGCATTTGATTCAATGATTTTGAATACATTGTCACAAGTATGTCAAATCTACCTGTAACTTCTGCAACTTCTCTAACTTCATCAATACCAAATAATTTCTCAATTACATTATCTCGTTGTTTTGTATCAATGTTAATTCCTGTTAACGCTTTAACTTGATATCCAAGTTCAGCATCATTAACCTCTATTGTAAAGCGTTCAATTAATTTTCTTTTAACTAATCTTTTGATTCTTGAATAAACTACTGAAGAATTTACATCTATTTTTTTTGATAATCGCGGAACTGAAATTGAAGCATCATTAGATAACTCTGATAAAATCTGTAAATCTAGATTATCTATTTTTACCGTCTAAAACACCTAAATCGATCTAGATTTTTGGTTCTTATAAAGTTATTATTGTAAAAATTACAAAAAAATCTCTAAATCTTGCCTTTTTTGTATAACATTTCTGCTAGCAATACTGCCCCTTTTGCTGATCCCATTTTTTTGTTATGGGAAAATAACATGTATTTTAGTCCATGATCAAACAGTTCTTCATTTTCTACTCTTCCAATGGTTGTAGTCATTCCACCTCCAACAGTTCTTTCCATTCTTGGTTGTGGTCTAGTAGGATCTTCATGAAATGCATAGTAGTCTTTTGGAGCTGATGGTAATCCTGCTACTGAAATGTCTTTGTTACTTTGATTGTATGTTTCCTTTGCTTTTTGTGGATCTATTTCTTTTGTCGTTTCTACAAACACCGATTCAGTATGACCATCTATTACTGGTACTCTAGTACATGTACAACTAATTTTAATATCTGCATCTTCAATTTTTCCATCTTTTAGTTTACCTAAGATTTTTCTTGTTTCAATTCTTACCTTTTCTTCTTCTTTTGGAATGTATGGAATTATGTTATCTGTAATCCCCATTGCAGATACGCCTGATTTTCCACCTCCTGATATTGCTTGCATTGAAGTCATCAGAACTTTTTTTGCACCAAATTTTTCCAGTAGAGGTTTTAATGTAATTGCTAAACCTGTAGTAGTACAATTTGGTAAAGGAGCCACCCAACCTTTCCAATTTCTATTTTTCTTTTGTATTTCTAATAATTCAGATTGTTCATCATTAATTCCCGGAATTAGTATTGGTACATCTTCTTCATACCTATAAGCAGAACTAGTTGAAATAACTGGCAAATCTGCAGCCATTTTAGTTTCTATGTCTCTTGCAGCTACAGATTCAACTGCAGAAAATACAAAATCTAATTGAGAAACGTCTAATTGATCTACTGATTTAACTGTCATTTCTTTGATATATTCTGGAATTTCTCCACCTACATCCCATGATATAATTCCGCTAGCATCTTTGATCGCATCAAGATATTTTTTTCCTGCAGAGCGTTCTGATGCAGCTATTTGAGTAATTTCAAACCATGGATGATTATCTAATGATTGTATGAATTCTTGCCCGACAGCACCTGTAACGCCGATAATTGCAACTTTTTTCTTTCCCATAATGTGAGTATTGATCGGGTTCAATTAATAATCGTTTTCGGAATTACCAAAACATACTATATTAGCCAATTCTATTTGGAACTGTGAAAATACAAATAAAACCCTCTATTCTTCGACATATTCCCGTAATTCATGGTGGTAAAATTTTTTTAAAAAATAGCGATCTAGATATTATAGATTTTAGTTCTAATATTACCCCTCTAGGAATTCCAAATTCTGTTAAATTAATTATTAAAAAAAATTTAGATAAAGTCCAATTTTATCCTGATCCAAAATCTGAGAATGTTACTTCAAATCTAGAAAAATATACCCATCTACCAAAATCAAATATTATAGTTGGAAATGGCGCAATTGAAATTCTTTATAATTTTTGTTTTGCATTTTTATCAAAAACAACCAAAGTGTTAATTCATGTTCCCACATTTCAAGAGTATGAAACTGCAGTTAAACTTAGTAACTGTAAAATTTCATATTTTAAAACATTGAATTTATCTAAAAATATTGATTTATTTATTTCACAAATTCCAAAAAATGGATGTGTTTTTCTTTGTAATCCTAATAATCCTACTGGAGAATTGTTATCAAAAAAACAATTATTATCTATAATTATTGCAGCAAAAAAATTAAAAACTATTATTTTTGTTGATGAATGTTTTATAGAATTAGTCCCAGAATCTGGCGAATCTGTAATATCTTATGTCAAAAAATATGATAATCTCTTTATTTTAAGATCTTTAACAAAATCATTTGGCTTACCTGGTTTGAGAATTGGATATGCTTGTGGTTCTAAACAAATAATTAAAATTTTACAGAATATAAAAATTCCATGGAGTGTTAATTCTTTAGCACAAGATGCAGCAAATGTTGTTATCAAAAATACATCCCATCTTAAAAAAACTAATTTAATAATTAAAAAAGAATTAAAATATTTACAAAATGCTATTTCTAATATGGATGGATTTGAATGCAATTATTCATCTACTAATTTTATTTTAATTAAAACAAAATATGATTCTACAAAATTGCAAATGAATCTATTAAAAAACAAAATATTAATTCGTGATTGTAAAAATTTTAGAGGATTGAATAATCATTATATCCGAATTGCAGTAAAGTCTCATAAAAATAATGTAAAATTAGTACGTGCGTTGGAGAAAATAAAATGAAATCCTTAATGATTCAAGGAACCTCTTCTGGTGCTGGTAAAACAACATTGGTCGCAGCATTGTGTAGGATTTTTTCAGATAAAGGTTACAGTGTTGCACCCTTTAAATCTCAAAATATGTCTAATTTTGCATATATTACACCTGATTTTGAAATTTCTCGTGCCCAAGCAATTCAAGCTTTTGGTGCACGTTGTAACATTACACCTGATCTGAATCCAATTTTGTTAAAACCTGTTGGAAATTATTCTAGTATTGTTTACTTGAATGGTAAGCGTTTCAAAAAAATGCATGCTAAAGAATACTATGAAAAATTTGTAAATAATGAGGGAATTAAGTTAGCCTCAAAATCATTGAAAACTTTGCAGAAAAATTTTGATTTAGTAATTATGGAAGGTGCAGGTTCCCCTGCAGAAATTAATTTACAAAAATATGATATTGCAAATATGAAAATTGCTAAAAAAGCAAATGCAGATGTATTGTTAATTACTGATATTGATAAAGGAGGATCTTTTGCAAGTATTGTTGGAACCATGGCATTAATTGAAAAAAATTATCAAAAACTTGTGAAGGGATTTATTTTTAACAAATTTCGTGGTGATATCAATGTGTTAAAACCTGGATTTAAAAAATTAAAAAATATTACAAAAATACCTGTTATGGGAACTATTCCATTAATATCATTAAATTTACCAGAAGAAGATTCCCTTAATGCAAAACCTAAAGATATTGCTTGGACTAAAAAAAATATTTTAAAAATTAATGATGAACTAGATAAATTATCAAAAATTGTTAAATTAAATATTGATATTAATTCAATTGAGAAAATGTTACAATGATTTTTGAATCTATCTCTGTTATTGGATTTGCAATTTTAATTGATTTGATATTTGGAGATCCAAAAAATCGTTATCATCCAACAGCTTGGATTGGAATGTTAATTGCAAAATTTACCCCTATTGTAAAAAATCAAAATCCTATATATGAAAAAATCGGTGGCGTGTTAATAATTTTAATTATTTCAAGTATTGTTGCTTTATTATTATTAAGTTTAGATGTTGTAATCTCTTTAATTTCCACTGATTATGTTTCTATGATTACATCTGTGATTATTGGCGCATTATTGTTAAAGACAACTATTGCTATTCGTGGAATGGAAAAACATGCAATCAGTGTATTGGAATCCCTTGAAAATAATGATCTCGATATGGCTAGAAATTATCTATCTATGATTGTCAAAAGAAATACCACAAATTTGGATAAAAATCATGTAATTTCAGGCGTACTTGAAAGCATTAGTGAAAATACCGTTGATGGCATAACTGGTCCAATGTTTTATTATGCTTTTTTTGGCTTACCTGGAGCATTTATCTATAGAATAATTAACACTGCAGATTCGATGATTGGATACAAAAATGATATTTTTAAAAATATAGGTTGGTTTACCGCCACTTGTGATACAATCTTAAACTATATTCCATCGCGACTTACTGGATTACTGATGATTTTTTCTGCAGCTATTTTACAAAATAATTGGAGACATTCCTACAAAGTAATGATTCGAGATGGTAAAAAAACTGAAAGTCCAAATGCTGGATATCCTATGGCAGCATTAGCAGGTGCTCTTGAAACAAAATTTGTAAAAATAAATCATTACAAATTAGGCGATGGTGAAATTATACTTACAAAACAACATGTAATATCTGCAATTAAAATTATGAAATTAACATCAATTCTTTTCTTTGGAATTATTACTATTCCAATAATTTTGATTTTATCTTTCATTGGATGGTGGATTTATGTTTAAACAGATTGGATCTATTTTTTCTTTTTTAACAATTTTTCCATCATCAAATTCCACATTAGAAAATATTGCAAAATACATGTATCTTTTTCCTATTGTTGGAATTATTATTGGAATTTTAGTTGGTGCTTTTGGATTTGGATTATCTTTCTTTTTGGATCCAATTATAGTTAGTTTTCTTGTAGTCACATCAATTGTAATAATAACTGGAATTCATCATGCAGATGGCTTAGCTGATTTTGCTGATGGTCTTATGGTGAAGGGTAGTAAAGAAAAAAAACTCAACGCAATGAAGGATCTTTCTACTGGTTCAGCAGGAATAGTTGCAATTGTTTTGTATCTTATTGGTTTGGTTATTACGATTTCCCTTACAACTGGATTTGATTTGTTTAAAGCAATCTTGATTAGTGAAATTCTAGCAAAATTCTCGATGGTTTTGTTAGCAAGTTTGGGAAATTCAGCATCATTAGGCTCAAATTCTGCTTTTATCAAAATTATGAAGGATAAGAAAAAATTAATGGCTGCATTCATAATTATGATTATTCCAATTGCTTTACTTGGTGAAACTACTGGGCTTGTAATGCTTGGTGTAACTGTTATTGTAACATTGTTTATTTTGGCATTATCTACTCGTAGTTTTGGTGGAATTACTGGTGATGTTCTTGGCTCTACTAATGAATTAACTCGTTTAGCATCATTGATGGTATTTGTATCAATATGATTGGTTTTGTAATGGCAGGTGGTAAAGGTACTCGTATGAATTTGGATGATGAAAAATTATTACTCAAATATAAAAAACCAATAATCCTTCATGTAATTGATTCTTTAAAAGATTCAAATTATTTTTCAAAAATTTTGGCAATTACTAGTTCACATTCTCCAAAAACAAAAATCGTATTACAAGAAAATAATATTGAAATATTTCATACTGATGGAATTGGTTACGCTGAAGATTTAAGCTTGGCACTTCAATCCATCAATGATTCTGTTTTAGTTACTTCAGGTGATTTACCGTTATTAGATAAACAAATAGTACAAGAAATTGTTAATCATTATGATCCTGATAAAATTTGGACAAGTATACTTGTAACTAAGAAATTTTTAACTGAACTTGGATTCAAGTCTGATTATTCTATAAATTTTAATAATGAAATATGTCATTACACTGGAATTTCTTTAATCAATGCAGCAAAAATCAATTCATTCAAAAATTTGGATGAAAATTATATTATAATTGATGATAAAAGAATTGCATTTAATTTAAACACAAAAGAAGATTACGAATTACTCGGCACTGCCTGAAATTTTACCATTTATTTTGGCTTTAGAACCTGTTGGCTCTGAAATTGTATTGCCACATGAATTACATGCAATAACTGTTGATGCATGAGAATATACTATTTGTAATTCACCACATTCATCACAATTAACTTTTTGAAACTTACTTGATGGTTTTGGAATCTCGATATGATCTTTCTTCATGCTGCTACCAACTCAAATTTCTTAATTCTAACGCCTTTTTTATTGTATTTCTTTTTACAAACAGTACATGTCATAATAGGAGTAACTTTCTTAGTGACTTTGGCTGGTTTAGCAAGTTTTGGGAATTTCTGTCCACCATACCCATGTTTACGTTCAGCATGACGACGTTCACCTCTGGCAGAACCACGTCTTTTTCCAGCCTTGTAAATGGAGACCTTTTGTTCTGTATGTGTATTACATTTTGCACAATACTTTCTGATCACCTTTGGAATGTTCATATCAACAAAACCTCTTCAACCGTAATTTAAGCATTGAACCTATTATAGTCATAAATTCAATTATTAGTTATGAATTCAAGCCTAGCATCTTCAATTAACACCCTAAATTCTGCAGCACTTGGGGAGAAGAAATCTAGTCTTGTTCTTAAAAATTGTAATTTACTCTCAGTTTACACTAGAGAGATTATTCCAAAAACTCAGATCGCAATAATTAATGATCGGATTGCATATGTTGGTCCTGATGCAAGTCACACGATAGGATCAAAAACAAAAGTTATTGATATTCATGATAAATTTGTCAGTCCTGGATTTGCAGATCCTCATTTACACATTGATCAATTTGTATTGCCATCTGAATTTGCAAAACAAGCTCTTCTTTGTGGCGTAACTTCTCTTTTCTCTGATCCTATTGATATTGTTAGTGTTGCAGGCTACAAAGGCTTTCAAGAATTTCTTAAACTAGGAGAAAATTTACCAATTAGAATATTTCAAGTAGTTCCTGGAGGACTCCCTGTTGATGCAAAATTTAGTAACAGTAAATCTTTAACATTATCTCAAGAAAAATCTGCAATAAAACATCCACATGTAATTGGAATGGGAGAAGTTTTTTCATGGACTAAAGTAATTTTACGTGAACCTAAAACAATGAAATCACTTTCAACAATGTTAGAATGTGATTGTATAATTAATGGACATACAGCTGGAGCAAGTGAAAAAAAACTTAATGCATATGTTTCCTCTGGTATACTCTCTTGTCATGAACCAATTAATTTTGATCAAGTGTTAGAACGATTACGTCTTGGAATGTGGATAATGATTAGAGAAGGTTCGATACGTCGTGATTTAAAAGAAATTATTCCACGTGTATTGTCACATGGAACATATCTGAATAGATTGATGTTTTGTTCTGATGGTCTAAATCCATTAGATATTTCTAAATTTGGTCATATTGATTATTGTATACGTGAATCTATCAAACTTGGTTTAGACCCAATAGATGCAGTTACAATGGCATCAAAAAATAATTTTGATTATTATAATATGGGAAAAGATCTTGGTGGGATTGCACCTGGAAAATTAGCTGATATCTTAGTTTTTGATAATTTAAAATCATTTAAACCAAAACATGTTTTTGTTGGCGGAAAACTTGTAGTTTCAAATGGAATTATTGTAACTCGTTTTAGAAAAAATATTATTTCTCCATGGATCAAAAAAACTGTTAAATTAAAAAAATTCTCTAAAAATGATTTTATTATTAAATCCAAAAAAAATGATATAATTGCAAATACTATTTTTATGCAAAATGAAATAATTACTAAATTAGGTACATCTGAACTTCATTCAAAAGATGGTCATGTTTCTGCATCTTTAGATTCTGATGTTTGGAAAGTAGCAGCGTTTGATAGAATTCATGGAACAAACCAACATTCTATTGGATTTCTTGAAAATTTTGGTGCTGATATAGGTGCATTTGCTTCAACATGGAGTTTTCATGAAAATGATTTGATTGTAATTGGCTCAAACGATTCTGATATGGCAATAGCATCAAATCATTTAATCAAAAATCAAGGTGGGCTGGTTGTAGTTAAATCTGGAAAAATTCTTTCTTCACTTCCTTTACAATTTGGAGGAATCATTTCAACTGATTCTTTTGAAACTGTTTCATCTAATTTTGAAAAAATCAATAATTCTATTGTAGATTTAGGATGTAAATTTAATCGACCTCATCTGATCCCTTTATTCTTACCCTTCCTAGCTTTACCTTCTGTTAGAATTCTTTCAGGTGGAATTGTTGATGTTAAAAAGCGATCTTACATACCCGCCATCAATTAGGCAATGTTAAAAAGGGGGATTTAGAGAATCGAAAATGAATCTAAATGGCATCAATTCAACAAGGACCAAATGGACCAGTTTTAGTTCTTAAAGAAAGTGCATTACAGCAAAAAGGCAAAGATGCACAACAAAACAATATTGCTGCAGCAAAATTGGTTGCTGAATTAGTTAAAAGTAGTCTAGGTCCACGTGGTCTGGATAAAATGCTAGTTGATTCCCTAGGTGACGTTACTATTACAAATGATGGTGCTACTATTCTTAAAGAAATTGATGTTCAACATCCAGCAGCAAAAA
>Ga0208391_1001380_pt1 | contig 11655 bp, 6 predicted proteins | sample Knorr_S23_td_Bot_FD_185612 | JGI IMG/M metagenome (GOLD analysis project Ga0208391, IMG submission 185612) | Marine microbial communities from Southern Atlantic Ocean transect - Knorr_S23_td_Bottom_ad_3770_LV_A (SPAdes) (version 2) | ecosystem: Environmental > Aquatic > Marine > Oceanic | place... | reverse complement strand
TCGTGTAGCAGCGGGGACCGCGAGCGAGGAGTAAGAGCCTGTCTTGGCGCACCGGAAGGATCGTCTACAACTGTGGGTGCAACGGTCTCCTCAGGCTTGTGCGTCCTATGAGCGATCTTTCACGGATGGTCTGACGGATGACCCACCTTATGAATCGAAAATCCCGCACGTCGAGGACGTAACATGAGCTTTTCCAGACGCACACTGAGCTTGGCCACAGTGGTGCTTGTCCTCGCTGTCCTCGGCGCCGGAGTTTGGTGGCGCCTTGGCGGATTCTCTCAGGAGGCGGAGGCCGGCACAGTCGCAGAGGACAGTGAAGTCGAGCTGCCTGAGACTTCCAGCGGCAGCCAGTTTTCCGCCAATATGCCACAGCCGGTAGGTGGCGCCGAGGTCATGCTGGACACGCTCTGGATTCGCGTGGGCGCGGCCGGGCAGGCGGAAGCGTTTCGCAGGACGACTCTGACGGCCCAGGTCGCCGGCATCGTGCAGGCACTCCCGATCCGGGAGAACCAGCGCGTCGCCAACGGCACGCCCTTGGTGCGACTCGATAGCACAGAGTACGCTCTGGGCGTTGACCAGGCGCGCGCCGACCTACTCGCCGCGGAGACCGACTACCGTCAGCTCGTCCTGTTCGATGACGAAATCGAGGACCTGGCAATCCGCGCCGAGCGCGAGCGTATCGCACGCACACGTAGCGGCCTCGACCAACGCAACGTGGCGCTTCGCCGGGCCGAGCTGGAGCTGGAGCGCTCTCGCATCGTAGCGCCGTTCGGTGCGAGGATCGCGGACATCCGCGTAGTGGAAGGTCAGTACGTGAGCGTGGGGACGGAGCTGCTTACCGTCGTCGATCTCGACCCGATCAAGGTCGAGGTTCAGGTTCTCGAAGCAGAGCTCGGATTCCTGTCCGAAGGGCGGCGCGCCGAGGTCCGCTTCGCGGCTTATCCCGGCGAGGCCTTCATCGGCTCCATCGAGACGATCAATCCGGTCGTCGATCCGGACAGCCGCACGGGGCGCGTGACCGTGCTACTTCCCAATCGCGAGCACCGCATCAAGCCGGGAATGTACGCCGAAGTTTCGTTGGACGCGGAGGCATTGCCGGATCGCGTATTGGTTCCGCGCTCGGCCATTTTGGAGCGCGGGCAGGGCGTCCGACGCACGATGCTCTTCGTCTATGAGCCGAGCGGAAACACGGGCGTGGCCGAGTGGCGTTACGTCAACACAGGCCGCGAGAACGACACTCACGTTGAGATCCTCAGGGAGGGTCTCGAGCAGGGCATGGTCGCGCCCGGCGAAGTCGTGCTCATCGACGGCCACCACTATTTGGCGCACGACACTCCTGTGCGGCTCGTCGAGAATGTAGAAGCCGAGGGCGGGAGGCCGAGCCGATGAGATTGAAGTCCATGGCGGGTGTACTCATCGCCCTCGGGACCGTTGCCCCCGGGCTTGCCGCTCAATCAGCGGATTCGGTGCAGCTGACGCTGGCGAGAGCGCTGGGCATCGCGGAGGGCAACAACCCCACGTACCGGCAGGCGAACAACAACGCACTGCTGAACGGCATCGAGATGCGCTCGACCTGGTTCGATGAGCTATTGCCACGGGTGAACCTGTCCCTCTTCGATACCGGGTTCCGCGGCAACCTGCAGCGCATCGGCTTCGACAACTTCGGCAATCCGATCGCCAACCCCTCCGCCGACTGGAACTACTTCTCCACGACTACCCAGGCGATGTCCCTCAACTGGAACATGCGCGGTCGGTCGCTATTCCAGGCGCACCGTAGGCAGTCCATCACAAACGAGGACCGGGATCTCAGCGTGGTCCGGGCGCTTACGGGGCTCCAGGTCCAGATCCAGCGGCTGTACATGGACGCGCTCGAGCAACGCGATCTCATGTTCGCCGAAGAGGAGTTGGTCGAGGCGCGGCGGATCGACATGACCGTTGCCGAGCGACTGTTTTCCCTGGCTCTGCGCACACGCGTCGACGTGCTAAACGCGGAGCTCGCGGTGGAGCAACAGTTGCTCACGCTTCGGCAGCAGCGAGCGGCGTACGAGCAAGCGGTGCTCGCCCTGCGCACGCAGCTCGGCCGTGAGGAACTCGTGTCGCTGTCTCTGGCTGATGAGGAACTGCCGATTTTCGACCCGTCCGTTCTCGATGTCGAGGAGTTGGTCGCCTCGGCGCTGGTCGTGAATCCCGAGCTCCGGCAATCGAGATTATCGGTACAGTCGGCCACGCTCGGAGTGCAGGAGACCCAGAACTCTTGGTGGCCCTCTGTGTCGGTGGGTGTCGACATTTATCGGCGATCTCAGGCACCCCAGACGGGGTCCGTCTTCGACGTCGGTATCAGCGAGCCGCTGGACGCGCAATTCCGCGTGAATTTCTCCATCCCGATGTTCAACAACTACTTCCAGAACCGTCAGGGAATGGAGCAGGCTGCGGTCCAACTCGACAACGACCGTGAAGCGGAACGCGAGGCCAGGTTGCGCATCGAAGAGACGGTTCGCAGCGCCGTGCTGGAGATCTCGAATCAATACGAGTCGCTTCGTCTTGCGGGACGCTCATCGGAGATCGCGCAGGAGGCTTTGCGGCTCGCACGTGAGGAGTACCGCATCAGCGCCCGCACCTTCGAGGATCTGCGCGCGAGCTTCGACTCCGAAGCGACGACTCGACGCCAAGTAATCACGGCGCGCCATAGCTTCGTCGACGCTCTGCTGAGCCTCGAGGAGGCGATAGGCGTCCGCGTTCGAGGCGGGAGTCCGCCGCCTAGTGCATCCGCCTCGGGAGGGAGCTGACCAGTGTCCATACCCGGTGCGTCGACCAAGCGGCCCGTTGCGGTGTGGATGCTGTTCTTGGCGATTATCTTGCTGGGCGGCATCTCCTATGTGAGGTTGCCGATCGACTTGCTGCCTGATGTGAGCTACCCACGTTTGGTGATCTACACGTCGTACCCTGACGTCGCGCCCGCCGAAGTGGAACGCCTCGTCACGGAACGCATCGAGGGGCAGGCGGCGGCCGCGCCAGGGGTGGAGCGGGTGACCTCGGTATCGCGCGAAGGCGTGAGCCTGGTCACGCTGCGCTTCGCGTGGGGCACGGACATGGACTTCGCCATGCTCAATGTGCGTGAGCGCATGGACAACGTGCGCGAGTCGCTGCCCGAGAGCGCCTCACGGCCAGCGATTCTGCGGGTGGATCCCGAGTCCGATCCCATCATGACCTTGTCGGTCTCAGGCGGCATCGATCTCTGGCAGACCAAGGAGCTCGCGGAGACGGTATTCCGGCGTCGGCTCGAGCAACTCGACGGGGTCGCCGAGGCGGCTGTCACCGGGGGACTCGATCGCGAGATCCAAGTCGAGGTCGATCCCGGGCTTCTCGACTCCTACGGGCTGACGATCCAGGAGATCTCGCAGGCGCTGGACGCTGCCAACGTCAGCGCACCGGGCGGCACCATCCTACAGGGCCGGTATCGCTACCCGCTGCGCACCTTGGGCGAATTCCAGACTGTCGAAGAGATCGCGGACGTGGTGGTCGCCCGTCAGGCGATCGGTGGCGGCGCCACCAGCGAAGGCTACAGGGTGATTCGTTTGCGCGACGTGGCGCGGGTAGTCGATGGCTTCGCGGAGCGGGAGACGATCGCGCGCTACGCCGGAGAGGAATCTGTCGGCGTGCTCGTCTTCAAGGAATCTGGCGCCAACACGGTGACCGTTGCCCGGGCCGTGGAAGATGTGCTCGAGCAGTTGCACGACGAGTATCCGGCCATGCACATCGACTTGGCGGACGACCAGGCCGGCTTCATCGCCGACTCGATCACCAACGTCTTCCAGGCGCTCGTCTTCGGAGGCGTGCTCGCGTTCCTGGTTCTCTTTCTTTTCCTGAGGGATCCCAGGTACCCGGTAGCGATCGCGCTCGCGATCCCCATTTCAGTAGTGGGCACGTTCGCGCTCATGGATGCCGCCGGCGTGAGTCTGAACATCATGAGCCTCGGTGGGCTCGCACTCGGCGTCGGCATGTTGGTCGACAATTCCATCGTCGTGCTCGAGAATATTTTCCGGCATCGCGAAGAGCTCGGGAAGGATCCGGTCGCGGCGGCGGCAGCGGGTGCCGAAGAGGTGCAAGCGGCGATCACGGCGTCCACGCTGACCACGATATCAGTCTTCGGTCCCATCATCTATGTCGAGGGCGTGGCGGGCGAGCTGTTCAAGGATCTTTCACTCGCGGTCACGTTCTCACTGCTGGCTTCTTTGCTGGTGGCCCTAACGCTCCTACCGTCTCTGGCGGCACGCTTCGCGGGTGGCCGTGAGGAGCGTACGAGCTTGGAACGGGTTGCGGTCGAGCGGCCATCCGGCTTCTTGCGGATCACGCTCTGGGTCCTCAAGGGCATCTGGTTCGCTCCGTTCCGTCTCATCAGCGGCGGCGCGCGATTGGCAACAGCGCTCTTGCGCTTCTGGGGCGTCGGCATCGCCCGGTTCCTGGGCGTCGTGTTCGGCCCCACGCTACGCCTGTTCGACCGCCTCTTCGACGGTTTTTCAGCATGGTATCACCGCGTCCTGGAATGGTCTCTGGATCATTCAGGTCGGGTGCTCGTAAGCTCGGGAGCCGCGCTGGCGGTCACGTTGACCCTCGGCCTCACGCTCCAGCGAGACCTTCTGCCCGACGTGGATCAGGGTGCCTTCAACATCCGACTGGAGTTGGACGAAGGGACCGCGCTCGACGCCACGCTCGAGGCCGCAACGCTGGTGGAGTCGGCGGCATTGGCGGATCCGGACATCGAGGCGGTGTTCAGTAATGTCGGGCGCGATGTGCGCGCCTACGCGGCCGGGGAAGAGGCTTCTGGACTTCACACGGCGACCTTCCGGGTGCGCGTGCGCGACGGCGTGGCGAGCGCTCCCGTGGCCGACCGCATGCGGGCATTGGCGTCGACCTTCCCGCCTGGGGCACTGTCCGTGCAGACGGGCCAAGCCACCGCGCTGGGGACTATGCTGGGTGGATCCGAGGCGGATGTCGCGGTGCGGATTCGCAGCGAAGATCTGGACGCCGCCTACGTGGTAGCCGAACGCGTGCAGGCGCTTCTCAGTGAGCTGACCGGTGTGGGCAATGTTCGTATCGGGACCGAGCTCGGGCAGCCGGAAATCCAGATCGAAATCGACCGTGCCGCGTGCGCGAGCTACGGCATCGATCCGCAGCTCGTGGCGGGCACGATCGACCGAGCCATGCGGGGGGACATCGCCACAGAGTTCGTGGACTTCGACCGCAAGATCGACATCGTCGTGCGCTATCCGGATGCTCTGCGGTATTCGCGCGCGACGCTCGACGGGCTGCGTGTCCAAGGGGTTCCGATTCGCGAGCTCGTCCATGTGCGGGAGGCTCTGGGGCCCGCACAAGTCCGTCGCGAAGAACAGGCTCGCGTCATCCCAGTTTACGCGGACGTCGTGGACGGCGGACTCGACCAGGCGATCGGGCAGATCGAGGCTTCGCTCGCGACAATCGTGCCGTCGAGGGACGTGCGCTGGGAAGTGGGCGGCGAAAACGAAGAGATGCGCCGTTCCTTCAGGGACCTGGCGTTCGCGTTCGGACTCGCGCTGATCCTGGTATACATGATTCTGGCCGCTCAGTTCGAGTCGTTCGTGCACCCGTTTACGATCCTGATATCGGTTCCGCTTGCGCTGGTCGGCGCCGTGCTCGCGTTGATTGCCACGAGGCAGGGACTCAATACCATGAGCTTGATCGGAGGTGTAATCCTTGTCGGAATCGTGGTTAACGATGCCATCGTGAAGGTCGATTTCATCAACCTGGCCAAGACGCGCGGGCTGGATCTGCGGGCAGCGATCCTCGAAGCCGGCCGGGTGCGCCTGCGCCCGATCATCATGACCACGGTGACAACCGTGCTGGGTCTGACCCCGATGGCGCTGGGCATCGGCCGCGGCTCGGACCTGAGGGCGCCGCTGGCCATTGCCGTCATCGGTGGCCTCGTGGTCGCCACCGCGCTCACGCTGGTCGTGGTGCCGGTGGTGTACCAGACCGTCGAATTCGCTCGCCTTCGTTTGACGTCGGGGTTTAGCTCATGATCCGGATGAGCCTGCGAAGGCCTGTGGCGGTGGCGATGACGTACACGGCCGTGGCACTGCTCGGCCTACGCGCGTGGCAGAACATTCCCGTCGAGATGCTTCCGGATACTCAACTTCCGCAGCTCACGGTTACCGGCACATGGCGGGGCGCGTCGCCCGAGACGCTGGAAGCGTTCCTCACAGCGCCGCTCGAGGCCACGATCCAGCAAATCTCAGGCGTCGAGAAGATCGTCTCCGAGTCGTTCGAACAGCAGGGCTTGGGCACCGCCGAGATCCGCATCGAATTCGACCGCGATACCGACATGGACTTCGCTCGCCTCGATCTCTCAGAGCGTCTCGCAACGTTGGAGGAGGAGCTGCCCCCCGGCGTCGACAGGGTTCAGGTGAGTCAGTACGTGCCCGAGGAGTTTCAGCAGCAAAGTCAACCATTCCTGTACTACACCTTCACGGGACCCTACACCCGTGAAGCGCTTCGCCAACACCTGGAAGACGTCGTGCAGGACGAGCTCGGCCAAGTCAACGGCGTGGCGCTGGTACAGGTCTTCGGCGGACGGGATCGCCGGCTGGAGGTCAACCTCGACGAGGCGAAGATCGCGGCGCTGGGGCTGGACCCGCGCGACGTGGGTCAGAGCATCCGCGACCTCGATCTCGTGCGCGAGGCGGGGGCGATCCGTCAGGGTGACGACGAGCTGACCATCACCATCGTGAATCGGCCTGCGAATGCGGATGATGTTCGCACCGCGGTGATCACGGCGGTGGGCGGCACACCGGTGCGCGTATCGGACGTCGCGTCGGTGCACGATACCTACGAGGAGGCGCAGTCGTATTCACGCATCGCTGGCCGGCCGTCGGTGGGCTTCACGATCGTGAAAGGCGTTGGTGTGAATACCGTGCGCGTCGCCGACGCGGTGAAGGCGCGTCTCGCGCAGTTGGAGCGCCTGAGCCCCTTCGGCACCGAGTTCGACCTCGTCTACGACGAGAGTGAGGACATCGAGCGACAGCTGGCGGACCTGCGTAGGCGCGCAGGCTTCAGCGCGATCGTGATCTTCGTGGTCTTGCTGGGTTTCCTGCGGTCCTTCCGTTCGGCTGCGCTCATTTTTGCGACGATCGCATTCAGCGTCCTGATCGCGCTCAACCTGATCTACTTTGGCGGCCTGACGCTGAACTTGCTCACCTTGATGGGCCTCGCGATGGGCTTCGGCCTCATCGTGGACAATTCAATCGTAGTCCTGGAGAACGTGTACCGGAGGTGGCAGCGAGGTGAGGAGGCGTTCTCCGCCGCGGAGGGCGGCGCGCGCGAAGTGGTGTTGCCCATTCTGGCGTCCACGGCCACAACGCTGATCGTCTTCGTGCCCTTCCTGTACCTGCAGGGTGAGCTCCGTGTCTACTACGTGCCGCTCGCAATCGTGGTCGCGCTGACACTGATCGCGTCGATCTTCGTGGCGTTCTCGTTCATACCCGCGCTGTCTGCCCGCTTTCTGCAGACGGGGCGCGGCGCTCCGAAGCGCGGAGTCGAGGCCCGGCAGCCGCTCTACGTGCGCTTCTACTCCGACGTAGTCTCGTTCACCGTGCGCCGGCCGTGGTTCGCGATGTCAGTGGTGGTGATGTGCTTCGGGGGCTCCTACCACCTCTTCAACACCTATGTGAACACATGGGCCCTATGGGGAGGGGGCTTTGGCTCGCGCACGTATATTCAGGTGAACATTACGCTTCCGCGAGGCTCCAACCTCGAGCGTACCGACCAGCTCGTGCGCTACTTCGAGGACCGCGTGGCGCAGATCCCCGAGGTCGAGCAATACACGGCCGACGTGCGTGCCCAGCGCGGTCGCATGGAGATCACCTTCCCCGACTCCATCGAGAACACGCAGATCCCGGTCGCCATCAAGGAGCAGATGGTGGCGTATAGCCACACCTTCACGGGGGCGGACGTGCGCGTGTACGGCTTCGGTCCGTCGTTCTACGGGGGAGGTGGCAGCGCGCCCAACTACGGGATTCAGGTGTTGGGCTACAACTATGAGCAGGTGAGGGACATCGCCGAATCACTCGGCGCAAAGCTCGAGCGCATGAGTCGGGTTCAAGAGGTGGACACCAACTCGAGCTCGAACCGGTTCAACCGTGACAAGGCGTCGGAGTTCGTGGTGCGTGTCGATCGTAACCGCTTGGCGCAGCATGACCTTACGGTGGAACAGCTCGTGGTGAGGATGAACCAGGCCGTGGGTGGGAGTGCGCAGCTCGGCACGGTGAAGCTCGGCGGCGAAGAGGTGCAGTATCAGGTCAAGCTCGAGGACAATGTCGACATGGATGTGCTCGCGCTGAAAGAGACCCTGATCGATACACCCGGTGGTCGCCGCATCCGCCTGGGCGACGTCATGAGCATCGAGCCCCGTGACGTGCTCGCACGTATTCGTCGCGAAGACCAGCAGTACGAGCGCACCGTCGCCTACGAGTTCCGCGGACCGCAGAAACTCGGGGACTTGGTGCACGAGAGCATCATCGAAGCCACCGTAGTGCCTCCCGGCTACACGGTGCAGAAGGGCAACACCGGGTTCTCGATCCGGCAGGAGGAGCGCACGCAGATCTGGCTGGTGATCACACTCGCGCTATTGCTCGTGTACATGGTCACAGCTGCGCTCTTCGAGTCGCTTCTGCAGCCGCTGTGCGTGATCCTCACCGTCCCGATGGCGCTGATCGGTGTCTACCTGATCTTCTTCTACTCGGAGGCGTCCTTCACGAGGGAAGCGTACGTCGGCGTGATCATGATGTTCGGCATCGTCGTGAACAACGCGATTCTACTCGTGGATCACGTGAACGGCGTGCGATCGAGGGAGCCGGGCCTCCCGCTGCCTGACGCCATCGTCAAGGGCACCCTCGAGCGAGTCCGGCCGATTCTCATGACCACCGCGACGACCGTTCTGGGGCTGCTTCCGCTCGTGCTTTTCGGCGAAGGGACAGGCTCGAACATCTGGGACGCACTAGCGCTTGTGTTGATCGGTGGCCTTCTGTCGTCGACTCTTTTTGTACTGACCATTACTCCGGCCGCGTATCATGTGCTGGAGCGGGGAAAGGCTAGTCGTGCCGCGGCGCGGGTGGAACGCGACGTCGTGGTGGCTCGGGCCTAGCAGGCTGCAGGGGCGGTACGAGGGACGGCATTGTCCATCCCGTGGGACGCGGGTGTCCCGACAGGTGGAGCGGGCACTTAGGCGGTGCAAGAAAATCGTTGATTTACATCGGTTTTGTCGCCATCAATCATGGCATGAGGATTGCTCCGAGCGATGGTAGGACGGAACCCTGGTGGGACAGGAGAGATCCAGCATGACTCTGACGCGGCGAACGCTCACGATACAGGCGCTCCTGGTGGCGGGACTCTTCGCGGTGATTCGCCCTGGAGACGTTGCAGCCCAGGGGGGTGACGGCTTCCTGTTCAAGGTGCCTGTGGTAACGGTCGGGTTCCGTATGGGCTACGCTCTGCCGAACGTAGGAAGCGATCTCTTCGCGCACACTCGAGATCAACTCACGATCGAGAGCGGTGACTTCGCCGGTGGCTACTATGGTGGAGAGGTCGCGGTCCGACTGTCCAGTCGGCTGGACCTGGCGATCGGCGTCGGCTACGCGGGCTCGAGCACTCGGTCCGAGTTCCGCGACTTTGTCGAAGTCGTCGGCAACGACAGCCTGGCGATCGAACAGGTCACCGATTTCTCGACCACCCCGCTCACGCTCAGCGCGAAGTACTATCTGACCGACCGGGGACGCAGCATCGGTCGGTTCGCATGGGTACCGAGCACCGTCAACGTGTATGTCGGTGGTGGATTCGGCTTCACGTACTACAAATTCGATCAGGTCGGCGATTGGATCGACTTCGAGACGCTCGACATCTTCGCTTCACGATTCGAGTCGAGCGGTACGGGCGTTCAGGTGCACTCGCTCGCCGGGCTCGACTTTTCGATCAACAAGCGGGTGTTCCTCACGGGTGAGGGTCGCTACCTCTGGGCGGACGCGGGTGTAAATGAGAGATTCTTTGAAGGGTTCGATGATGTGGACCTCTCCGGCTTTCAGTTCACAGTCGGAATTTCGGCCCGGTTTTAACCGGAAGGGACGAGCATGATGAAAGCACATCGCTACGGTATGGGCGTTCTTTCGGCCGCATTGCTGGCGGCTGCGCTGACCATGGCCCCGCTGACCGCGCAAGATGTGGATGGTCGTTGGATGGCCTTCCTAGGGTGCTGGGAACCGACCGGTGAGGTGGCCGAGTCGGGGCTCCTCTGCGTTCGCCCGGCCGACAACGGTGTCGAGTTGTTCACGGTCGTCGAGGGCGAGATCACGACCAGCGACATCATGGTCGCGAACGCCGAGCAGCGGCCCAGGAACATGGAGGGTTGCGAGGGCTGGGAGGCAGCGGAATTCTCGGCCGATGGCCGCCGCGTGTTCACGCGTTCCGAATTCGCCTGCGGTGGAGGCGAGCCTAGGGCCTCTTCCGGTGTGATGTCCCTGACCGCACCCACACAGTGGCTCGACGTGCGCTCGATGGATGTCGGCGGAGAACAGGTTGCCTGGGTGCAGGAGTACCGGCTGGTCGGTCCGGCGCGCATGGCGGAGGCGGGTGTCGACGACGCTACTCGGAACCTCGGTATGGCGGTGCGCTCAGCTCGTATGTCGGCGTCCCGACGCATCACCTTGCGCGAGGTCCGTGAGGCCGCGCAGAAAGTTGAGAGCAAGGCCGTCGAGGCATGGGTCGCGGGACGTGGCGAGCGCTTTGACATTGACGCGGACGCCCTGATCGAGCTCGCTGACGACGGAATCGAGGAGAGCATCATCGATGTGGTCGTCGCGGTCAGCCACCCCGAGACGTTTCAGATCGATGCCGGTGCGGACGCCCGCACCCGTGAAGGGAGACTTCGTGGTACTCGCGTAGGGGACGGCTACACGTATGGCAACTCCCCGCGCTATGCCTTTGGCGCTCGCTCCTTTTTCTGGGACCCGTTCTACTACGGCTCGTATGGGTACAGCCCGTTCAACTCCTTCGGCGGCGGGCTCTACGGCAACCGCTACGGCTACGGGTATGGCTATGGCGGCGGCTACTACACGCCGGTCACGATAAATCGCGTCCAGCCGGATCGCGGCAGCGTGGTCAACGGCCGGGGATACAGACGGACCGGTGGCAGCAGCACGAGTTCCGGGGGCGCGCGCACTACCGGTGGTAGCTCTAGCGCAGGTCCATCGCGTGGAAGCAGCTCCGGGTCCTCCGGTACCGGCAGGACCGCGACGCGAAGGAGTGGCGGCCGGCGCTGATTGGCGCCCCGACTGGAGAGTGAACCGGGGGCCTTCGTGGCCCCCGGTTTTTTTTTCGCTCTGTGGCCGGTCTCTAGCTAACTTTGCCGGCTCGTATTCGCCCCTCCGCCCAGTAGGGGCGCGCACCTCTGGACCCCCGATGATGAGCACCAACAAGGGCCATACTCCGGCCAGGGACTTCATTCGCCAGATCGTGAAGGCGGACGTGGAGAGCGGACGCTACGACGGCCGCGTCGTGACACGCTTTCCACCGGAGCCGAACGGCTATCTGCATGTCGGCCACGTCAAGGCGATTTCCCTGAACTTCGGCATC
>Ga0208391_1001377_pt1 | contig 11670 bp, 13 predicted proteins | sample Knorr_S23_td_Bot_FD_185612 | JGI IMG/M metagenome (GOLD analysis project Ga0208391, IMG submission 185612) | Marine microbial communities from Southern Atlantic Ocean transect - Knorr_S23_td_Bottom_ad_3770_LV_A (SPAdes) (version 2) | ecosystem: Environmental > Aquatic > Marine > Oceanic | place... | reverse complement strand
ACCTCTTGTGTTACATTTTTATATACTGGATTGTTTTGCATATTTAAGGGTGTTCCTTGCATATGCATCATGATATAAGGTACTTGTAAAATAGCTATCGTATCAAACATCTGATTATCCATTTCCCCTGCCGAAATATCGTTTATTATATCGGCACCTGCAATTACTACATCTTTGGCTGTATTTGCCCAAAAGCTGTCAACCGAGATGACGATTTCAGGAAAGCTATTTTTTAACAATTTTATGATTGGTAGAAGTTTTTTTAATTCCTGCTCTGAAGAAATTTGTGTAGCTCCAGGCCTTGATGATTGTGCCCCAATATCAATAATACTAGCGCCTTCATCTAGCATTTTTGTTGTTTGTGCAATAATATCACCTTCATTTACGTATTTACCTCCATCATAAAAGGAATCATCTGTAATGTTTAATATTCCCATGACAATTGCATTGTCTGTTGAAAAAATGATTGAATTGCCTTTTAGTTTTATGATATTTGAAGGTGTAAATGGTGTATATTTCGGCATTATTAATGGTTAAAATTATATGGAACAGACAATTACTGAATACGATTCAATAATAAAAAAATGTAAGGACATTTTCGCAAAGAAAATGAAAGATTATGGAAGTGCTTGGCGTATACTGAGAATCAGCTCGTTAACCGATCAGATTTTTATTAAAGCTCAAAGGATTCGTTCCATTGAACAAAAAGGAACTCAAAAGATAGATGAAGGTGCAGCAAATGAATTTATAGGTATTGTCAATTATGCAATTATTGGGCTTATTCAATTGGATATTGGCGTTAGCGAGCAAGCAGAGGATATGGATTATAATGAGGTTATGAACATCTTTGACAAACATGCGATTGTTGCAAAAGAACTGATGCTTGCTAAAAATCATGATTATGGTGAGGCTTGGAGAGATATGCGTGTAAGTTCCCTTACTGATTTAATTTTACAGAAATTACTAAGAGTAAAGCAAATTGAAGACAATGAAGGCGCCACCTTAATTTCAGAAGGGGTGGATGCTAATTACTTGGATATGCTAAATTATGCTGTTTTTGCCTTAATCAAATTAGAAAATTAATATGTTAAAAAAGAATTTACCACTTATAATTAGGGTTCTGGTTTCTGCCTTATTTTTATTATCAGCATTCGCTAAACTCTACCCAACCCCTATGTATGGGATAACAAAGGTTTTTGAAGAGGGGCAATTAATACCAATGGGCTTTAGTGAAAGCTTAGTGCCTTATATTTCCCGACTTATAATTGCAATTGAGTTTTTTATTGCCTTTGCTATACTTCAGAAAAACTACCTTAAAAAGCTTGTGATTCCAGTCTCAATTCTCATGCTTTTTGTGTTTAGTTTACATTTAGCGTACTCTATATTTTTAGGCGATAGCGAAAATTGTGGTTGCTTTGGGGAATTGATTCCTATGTCGCCTATACAAGCCTTAATTAAAAACATAATTACCCTCGGTGTTTTAGGGTATTTGTATAAAAATACTCCTGATGATAATGCCAATAGCTGTTCTAAATTAAGCATACAATTTTTATCAATTTTACAATACTAGGTACTTTCTTTGTATTAGGATACAATACAGATAATGTTGTTAATTTTTTCCGGTCTAAATACACTTTTGAGATTTTCTTAAATTCGGAAACGAGTTTAGATCAGGCTGTTACCTTGAAGAATAAACTTTCAAATAATGCGTTGGTAACATCTGTTGATTTTATTGGTAAAGAGGAATCCGCAAAGATATTTTATGACGAATTTGGAGAAGACATTATGGAGGTGTTAGGATACAATCCTTTGCCAACTTCACTAAAGGTTAATTTGGAAGAGAATAGGTTTGATTCTAATCAAGTCAATACACTAATTGAAGAATACAAATTAAATTCATTGATTGATGAAATAAGTTATCAAGGAAATTATATTGATAATATTGAGAGTAGAATCAATTTATTTATTTTTATTTTCTTAGTCTTAGTGCTCCTAGTTATATTTATTTCAATCCAGACTATAGGAAACACAACAGGTTTATCTTTATCAAATCGAAGGGATTTCATTGAAATTCTTCGATATAATGGTGCTTCAAACTTATTCATAAAAACCCCGTTTTTTATTGAAATTTTTTTACAATCTCTAATAGGTTCGTTGCTTGCATTTTTTCTAGTGAAATATGGATTTGTAGTAATAAATTCCTATCTTGGTGTCAATATAGAAATTGATAATTATTTATGGGCATGGATAATTACTTTGTCACTTATTATAAGTACTTATGCATCCAGTAAATCAATGAAGAGAATACTTGTATGAGCAAAAAAATAAAAAATGGATTAAATGGTGATTTGGATAAGAAAAAGCCATTGAAAAAGAAAAGAATAACTAAAAAAGATTTAGAAAATGTTATTCAAGATTTACAAAATAAAGAATTAAGATTGAGAGCAGAATTCGATAATTTTAGAAAGAGAAAAGAAACAGAAATCTCATCTATTCTAAAGTATGAAGGTAAGAATTTCATTTTAGACTTTTTATCTATTCTAGATACAATTAATCGTGGTATTGATTCATATAAAGATAAAGATACTAGAAAAGCTCTTTCTCTCATTCGGAAAGATTTCTTAAAGAAAATGGAGGAAAGACAAATAACAGAATTTGGGAAAAAAGGTGATATCTTTGATCCTGATTTACATGAAGCATTAACAACTACAAGTAACAAAAAGAAGAAAGATAATGAAATAGTAGAAGTCTATGAAGTCGGGGTTAAATATAAAGATTTAATTATTAAACATGCTAAAGTAGTGGTAAATAAAAAATGAGAGATTACTACGATATATTAGGGATTTCAAAAAATTCAAATGAAACAGAAATTAAGCGTGCCTATCGTAAGATTGCTATGAAATATCATCCAGATCGTAATCCCGATAACAAAGAAGCTGAAAAAAAATTTAAAGAAGCAGCTGAAGCATATTCTGTTTTAAGTGATTCATCTAAAAGACAACAATATGACCAATTTGGTCATTCTGCTTTTAATGGTATGGGAGGTGGACAGGCAGGATTTAGTTCAATGAATATGGAAGATATTTTCAGTCAATTCGGTGACATATTTGGTGGAAATAATCCTTTTGAATCTTTCTTTTCTGGTGGTAGAGCTACTTCTAGAGCGAGAACTGGTGGTGATGTTAAAGTAAAAATTAAGGTTACATATGCTGAAATTGTAAATGGTGGTTCTAAAAAAATTAAGTTAAAAAAATTAAAATTAGCGAATGGTGCTACATTTACTAATTGTTCAATGTGTGGAGGATCTGGTCAAGTAACAAGAGTAACAAATTCTTTCCTTGGTCAAATGCGTTCTACATCAATTTGTCCTAAGTGCAAAGGGTATGGTAAAGTTATTGATCATATACCTTCTGGTTCCGATAAAAATGGTATGGTAAAGGTAGAAGAAACAATTAAAATTAATATTCCAGTTGGAGTTGAGAATGGTAATTATATGACGCTAGAATCACAGGGACATGAAGATATTAATAAGACTTCTGGAGATTTGTATGTTTTTTTTGAAGAAGAAGTACATGAATATTTTTCAAGATATGGGGATGATTTGCTTTTACAGGTAAGAATTGGTTTCTCTCAGGCCGTTTTTGGAGATAAAATTGAGGTTCCAACAATCAACGGAAAAGCAAGCCTTAAAATTCCAGCAGGTATTGAACCGGGGCAGATTTTAAGAATTAGAGGAAAAGGGTTTCCAAGATTGAGGAAATCTGGTAGGGGAGATCAGCTTATGAAAATTCAAATTGATATTCCTAAAAAGTTATCTAGTGATGAAAAAAAGATTATAAAAGATTATCATGATATAACTGCAAACAAGGGTATCAATTTCGAAAAGTTCGACGATTAATGCCTTGCTAGGAATCTTATTTATTGTAAATTTAGATAACATAAAATGGACAAAACAAAACAAAAATTCTTCAACGATTATCTCGAAATAATTACTTTTTTTATTTTCCTTCTTATGTTGGTTGTTATTTATGTTCCTAGTGTGATATGGAAAGAAGAAGATGCTTATAAAAATGAGAGTAGATTCCGCATGCAGAGCGTTTATAATATCGAAAATTTTTATAATATTTTGGTTGGTGAGTATGAAGAAGATGGACTAAAAGCTCTTCGCCTTGTTAATGCTGTAAGAGATTCTCTAATAGCAGATTCACTTTTTCTTGGTGAGCAATCAATCAAATTGAGTGGAGATGAATTTTTAGTTAATATTCCTAAGGGATTTGCTGTTGAATATGACACCACATTTGGACTTAGAAGAGTCGCAAGGGAAACTGTGATAGATACAACTATTACAGTATTGATGCTTACTGAAGATGGTATAGAAGATACCATTTATGTCCAAAAAAAGAATTTGAGTAATACACTTTCAGATCCATTGTTTGTGAAAGTTGTTAATGAAAGCACATTTGAACGTGTTGAGACAGTTTCTTATTTTAATAAGAGATTTAGAAAAGAAAGAGTCCCAGAATATAATTTTGTCGCTCTTCCTGATTCTTTTCAATTCAATTGCCCATTAACAAATGAGCCTTATATCATTGAGATTAGTCCAAACTCTGTACGAGTCTCTAGCCCAATTCGTTCTTATAGAGATAATAGATATGGATTCTTTTCTTTAAAAACCGGAAGCCATGGATATATCATTGATGGAACCAGAAGTTGGGATAACTAGTTGATTGCTATACTTTATAGTACATAATAATACTCTTGTCGTGTTCAAGAGAAATCTTGAAAAAGATAAACTAATTTTTCAATCAAAAGTAAAATTTCACCATTCCTTATCATCAACTATTTATGATCCGAAACTATTAAGCAATGTTATTGCCCAATCATTGGATGAATTAAATGAAAAAATAATATTGGAAAATCAAGAAGCTTCAATTGTTATTAACGATGAACTTTTATCTCATTCATTGATTATTAATTCAGCAAAAGATGATATAAAATTAGCTGAAAAGATAAAGAATGAACTTCAGATTAAGTGGAAAGATCTATTTAGTAACTATTTTTATATTGCGGAGACTAGGAAATCATCAAAAAAGTTTATTCATGTTGTTGAGATTAATCATTATCTAAAAGAAAAGATTAAGCTCAATTTCAATAATTTTGGTATCGATATTAAAGGACTTATTCCTCTTTCAAGCGTGATACTTTCTCATACAAAAACCACTCAATACGGAGTAGTTAAATCTTTAAAAAACTATCTTATTTTTAACTATTCAAGAAAAGGTTTCTCTTTTTTTAAGGCTAATTATGGTGCAAGAAAAAAGACATTTAATAAAATTATAGGTTTAGATGATTTACAAAAAATTTCAGAGGGAACACTCAAGAAGTCTAACTCAAAGTATCTCTTATTTTCTGATTTAGATATTGTAAAAACTCTGTCAGAATTAATTGATACATCTTTTCCAACTTTAAACTTTATCAACCCAGTTGGAATTCAAATTATTGATGATATCACATATAAGAGAAAAAAAACTTTTACCAAGCAAAAGAAAAAAACCAATTTTTTCAATTATTTTAAAAATATAGTTGCCGCATTCTTAACATTAATTTTGTTAGTGTTTGTTCTTCAATCTATTAACAAAACAGATTTGAAATTATTGAATACTGAAGTTATTTCCGAGATGATTGAAAAGCCTGTTATCACTGACGCGATAGCTACAGAAAATCCTTTTGAATTTTATAATGCTAAATCACATAGTATGATTAATGTATTTGATTTGATTGTTACTGAGTATGGTGATGCAGTTAGTATATTGAACATTGTTGATGGGGTTGTATCTGTAGAAGGAGGAGATGAGAGCCTTTTATCGCTATTAAATGGTGTTGACCCGAACGCAGTGAAACAAATTGATTTGTCAAAGAACAAAGTTGTATATAAAATTGATTCTTATTTGCCTACTGACTTAAGTAAAAATTCTACTTCAATCTCTAATTTCCTTAACTGGATCCTTGATATAGAAGAAATAGAATTTAAGATAATCGATGGAGTACTATTAGACAGAGAAGTAGACAATGTAATTCTAAGGATTGATGGACTAGAGCTTTCTAATGAAATTATTAATCAGATAACTAATTATAATAATTTTATTATGAGAAAGATTTTATTTATCAAAGCTGATAATTCAATTCATTTTTATATTACTGTTCTAGGTTAATGAAAATATTAGCAGGCCAATTTAAGAACCATGCTATTCAGTTAAGCCAGAAGTTTGAATATCGTCCAACAACCTCTATTGCAAGAAAGAGCATGTTTGATACTCTGAAATCTCTAGAAGGTAAACATTTTTTAGATTTATATTCAGGATCAGGCATTATCGGATTTGAAGCTTCAAGCAGAGGAGCTGAATCCGTAACATTTGTTGAATTAGATAAAAAACATATGAATCAAATTATTGCTAATGCAAAAACAATCCCATATGACCACTTTAATTTTTTAGTAAGAGATGTCCATAGATTTTTAAAAAAATTTGTACAATATGATATTATTTTTGCAGATCCACCGTATCACATTCCTAATATTGATAAACTAATAGAATTATGTCTTGATAGACTAAATCCAGGAGGAGTTTTTGTCTTGGAATGTAGTAAGAAGGAATCTATTGCAGGATATAATAAAATTAGTAAATTTGGGGGCACAAACTTACTTTACTGGCAGGTATGAAAAAAATTATATATCCAGGGACGTTTGATCCGATTCACTATGGTCATATAGACATAGCAAAAAGAGCTTCTAAATTATTTGATGAAGTACATATTTGCATATCTGACAATCTTGAAAAGAATCCATTGTTTAGCCATGATGAACGTGCCTCAATGATTGAAGAATGCTTGGGCGATATCAGCAATCTTTATATTCATTCTAATTCAAAAAATTTGGTTGTGAATTTTGCAAGAGATTGTGGTGCGGTAGCAATTATTCGAGGGCTTAGACATGTAAGTGATTTTGAATTCGAATTTCAAATGGCAAATGTGAATTATGGAATCAATCCATCGATTTCTACGTTGCTCATGATACCTGATGAGAGATTCCTTCATTTAAATTCGACAATTATCAAAGATCTAGCCAAATATGGTGCAGATTTGAAAAAATTTGTTCCAAAGAATATTGAAAATAAACTAAAAGATAAATTAAAATAATGGCTGAAAAAATCAAATTTACTGATGGAAAGCTAGTTGTTTCTGATAATCCAATCATTCCATTTATAGAGGGAGATGGTATCGGACCTGATATTTGGAACACTACTAAGAAAGTAATCGATGCAGGAGTTCATAAAGCATATGATTCTTCAAAAAAGATTGAATGGTTTGAAGTATTCGCAGGCGAAAAATCATTCGATAGAAATGGTGAATGGTTGCCTAATGATACTCTTGATATGATTAGAGAACATTTTGTTGCTATTAAAGGACCATTGACTACTCCAATTGGTGGCGGTATTCGATCATTAAATGTAGCATTGAGAAAAGAGTTAGATCTATTTGCTTGTGTAAGACCAGTACGATGGTATAAAGGAACTCCTTCTCCTTTAAAAGATCCTAGTAAAGTGAATATGACAATTTTTCGAGAAAATACTGAAGATATTTATGCTGGGATAGAATGGAAAAACGGAACAGAAGAATCAAAAAAAATCATTGAGTTAATTAACGAACTGGGGATGGAAGGAAAAATACGATTTCCTGACTCTAGTTCAATTGGGATTAAACCTATTTCACAAGAAGGAACCAATCGTTTGGTTCATTCCGCAATTGATTATGCATTAAAACATAATCGTAAAACATTAACCTTGGTGCATAAAGGGAATATTATGAAGTTTACCGAAGGGTATTTTAAAAAATGGGGATACGAATATGCTGAAACCCATTTTGCTGATCAAGTTTTTACTTGGAATCAGTATGATAAAATTAAAGAATCCGACGGCAAAGATGCAGCGGACAAAGCACAATCTGATGCTCTTGATAGCGGAAAATTATTAGTAAAAGATATTATTACAGATGCATTCTTCCAACAAATTCTACTACGACCAAGTGAGTATGATGTGATTGCAACCATGAACCTAAATGGTGACTACATTTCTGATGCAGCGGCCGCATCTGTAGGAGGTATTGGGATTGCTCCTGGTGCTAACATTAATTTTGATACAGGACATGCTATTTTTGAGGCAACCCATGGTACCGCGCCAAAATATGCTGGATTGGATAAAGTCAACCCATCATCGATGATATTATCTGGAGCATTAATGTTAGAATATATCGGATGGAAAGAAGCTTCTGACTTGATTTCTAACGGGTTAGAAAAAACGATTTCTTCACAACGTGTAACCTATGATTTTCATCGACTACTTGATGGAGCCACATTATTAAAATGTTCAGAATTTGGCGACGAAATCATTAATAATTTTTAATTTCCTATCATGTTTATCGATTACGCAAAGATTGAGTTGCAAGCAGGCAACGGTGGAAGCGGAATTGTGTCTTTTCATAGAGAAAAATACATAGATAAAGGTGGTCCTAGCGGAGGAGATGGTGGCAAAGGCGGTGATATTGTCTTTTCAACCAATCCCAATTTACATACCTTACAAGATATCCGATATCGTCGTCTATATAAAGCAGAAAACGGAGGGTCTGGTGGCTCTAATAAGAAAACCGGAAAATCAGGCAAAAATTTAGTAATAGAAATTCCATGTGGAACTGTGGTTAAAAATGCAAAATCAAGCAAAGTGATTCTAGATATGGTGGAAGAAAATCAAACCCATATTGTGTGTGAAGGAGGAATTGGTGGTAAAGGAAACCATCATTTTAAATCTGCTACCCAGCAAACACCTCGTTTTTCACAAAAAGGAATATCAGGGAATCATCTCACAATAGAGCTGGAATTAAAAGTATTAGCGGATGTAGGGCTAGTAGGATTACCGAATGCAGGGAAATCTACCTTGCTTTCTGTAATGACTACCGCAAAACCAAAAATAGCTGATTATCCCTTTACTACCTTACAGCCCCATCTAGGGATTGTAAAGTATGGAGAATACCAATCATTTGTGATGGCAGATATTCCAGGATTGATTGAGGGAGCAAGCCAGGGAAAAGGGCTTGGACATCAGTTTTTAAAACATATTGAACGCAATAAAATATTATTGTTTTTAATTGATATTTTGGACGACAATCCTCAAGACACTTTTAATAAGTTAGAGAAAGAGTTACACACATTTAATGAAACCCTTATGGATAAACCAACCTTAGTAGTGCGTACCAAATTAGATACTATACAAAACCCAGAAACATTAGATCAATGGAATGGGTTCTCTGAAGAGTATATTGATATATCATCTGTAAGCAACTCTGGACTTGACAATTTAAAAGACAGACTAGTATCTTTTTTATCCAGTAGTTTATAAATTATCCAAATTTGGAGAGGTGGCTGAGTGGTTGAAAGCGGCACCCTGCTAAGGTGTTATACGAGCAATTGTATCGAGGGTTCGAATCCCTCTCTCTCCGCAATGAAAAAAATAATATTACTAATAATTATATCTACAACTTTTGTTTTTGGACAAGTATTATGTTAATTTATGTTCCGCAAAAAGTTTTATAGCAATCATCAAATCCTGCTGGCATGGTTTGAAAATTATCATGATTAGATTTATAGTCGTAAGGTTTTGAAATCAAATTTAATAACTCATTGAATTGACTTTTATTTCCCTGAATGGCATTTTCTAATGCCGACTCTACTAAATGGTTACGTGGGATAACTAATGGATTTTGGGTCTGCATTAGTTTTAAAGCTTTAATCCGATTATCTGTATGATTAGTTCTATTTTCCCATTGTTTTCGCCATTCATTGAATTTACTTGATGTAAATAGGCTATCATCAGATACTTTGTTTAATGTCAAGGCAGCAAATGTATTGGTGTAATCAGCCTGGTGGTTATCCATTAATTGTAATAGCGTATCCACCAAAACTTTATCTTCTTGAATCGGTTTTAGAATACCTAGTTTTTTATACATCATCTGGTACCAATTCATAGAAAATTCTTCAGGGAATTTATTCAATGTCTCTTCTGCTAATTGTATTGCTTTTTCTTTGTTATCGGAAATAAAGGGTAATAAAGTACTGGCAAATACAGCCAAATTCCAGTGCGCTATTGTGGATTGATTGCCAAAAGCATAACGGCCATTTAGATCAATGGAGCTAAAAACGGTTTTGGGATTGTACGTATTCATAAAAGCACAGGGGCCATAATCCATAGTTTCCCCAGCTATACTCATATTATCTGTATTCATGACACCATGAATAAAACTTACACGCATCCAATTTACAATTAGGTCAATTTGCTTGTGCATAACTATCTTAAGTAGTTCAAGAGCAGGGTTATCAGCATCTGAAATTTCAGGATAATGTCTATCTACAACGTACCTGGTAAATATCTCTAAATTTTCTTTTGAACAATAATTTATTACATATTCAAACGTTCCAACCCTAATATGGCTAGAAGCAATGCGGGTTAAAACTGCTCCATCATTAACTTGTTCTCTATAAACCTTTTCTCCTGTTTGAGTGACTGCCAGACTCCTTGTAGTTGGAATTCCTAAATGATGAATGGATTCACTCATTATATATTCACGCAACATAGAACTTAGCGTTGCCCTTCCATCGCCACTTTTTGAATAGGGTGTTTGTCCTGAACCCTTTAATTGAATGTCGAATCTTTTATTGTCCGGGTTGATTTGTTCGCCTAACAAAATAGCCCTTCCATCCCCAAGCATGGTGAAATGTCCGAACTGATGCCCGGCATAAGCCTGTGCGATGGGTGCTGCGCCTTCAGGTATTTTATTACCGGAAAAATAATCTGCAACCGTAGCTTCGTTTTCAGATATAAATTCTAGTCCAAGTTCTTTGGCCAAACCCGTATTGAAATAAATTATTTGAGGATTCTTAACTGAAATCGGTAATTGCTTCATATAGAGTTTAGCAGGCAACTCTATATAGGAATTTTGAAAGTTCCAGGTTTGACTATTTCCCTTTGTAAGCATGTTCATCATTTATACGGAAAGAGGAGCTGGATAGATGAGTGTATCAGATATATTTTTCTTAATTATTCCGATTAATTCTTGTTTATAATCTCTGCTTTTATCAGCATAATTAACATAAATCACTGTAAAACAATAATTACTCATTATAGTCATTATAATTTTGAGGGAATCGTGAGTTTTAATAGGAATATCTTCCAAAAGCAAGTAGTTGATTATCTCAGAAGAGCAATCGCTGATTGTCTGGGCAATTTTTGCAGAATTTGTTAAAACTGAATCATTATTAAAGAATCCCATAACTATAAAGAAATATAAAACATTTTATATTTTTTATCTATTTGATTATCATATTATTTTCATACTCCGATTAGGGTATAAAACATGGGTATAATAATTGAGGATTAATTTTCTTTTTAATAACCTTTACTTTCAGCCAATGGATAGATTAACTAATAGTTGATTGAGATATTTTCCAAAGACTCAGGATAGATAACACTCCACACAACATACTGAACAGCAGTATATAGTACTCAGGGTCACCCTGCTGGCTTCCATAAATAAATCCCCTAAGAGTTACCGCAGATAGGATTGTAA
>Ga0208391_1001375_pt1 | contig 11685 bp, 2 predicted proteins | sample Knorr_S23_td_Bot_FD_185612 | JGI IMG/M metagenome (GOLD analysis project Ga0208391, IMG submission 185612) | Marine microbial communities from Southern Atlantic Ocean transect - Knorr_S23_td_Bottom_ad_3770_LV_A (SPAdes) (version 2) | ecosystem: Environmental > Aquatic > Marine > Oceanic | place... | reverse complement strand
TATAGGCATAACAACTATTACATTTTCATCAGTTCAAATAAATGAAAATGCAAATGCATTTGGAAATAGTTGTGTTATAAGTATTGGCATAACTTATTTAAATGTCTCAGGTGAATTAATTTATTATAAAAATGGTATACCTGTATCTGGTGGATTCATCAGCATTACAGAAATAGATAATTCTTCTAATATAAATGGTACTGTTTCAAATGAAGATGGAAATTTTATTATTGAATCATTAGTTGGTGATAAAACCTATGAGTTATTACTATCAAAAGATGAATATGGTGGGAATTTAGAAAATTATTTTGATGGATTAAGTGCGGTTGATGCCTCGAGAATTGCTCGTCATTCGGTTGGTTTATACAATTTTACTGAAAAAGAAAAATTGGCTGCCAATGTAAATTTTGATTATCGATGTAAAAATGATTTAGGTAACTGGGATGATGACTTTAATAATCAATATGAATGTGAAATTAATTCTGGGTATGAATGGGCACCAAATATTGAAGCAGGTGACGCTACAAAAGTTGCCAAATATGCAGCAGGTATTATAGAAGATTTAAATAATCAATGCGACCCTCATTGGATATTTATAGATCCCGATGGGGAATATATGCTGAATGAAGAAACCTGTGTAGTTAATCCCTTTGCATTAGATAGTCTTACTTCAAATATAAATAACCTTATATTTGAAGGTATCCGATTGGGTGATGTAACTGGTAACTGGTCAGCACCGTTAGGTCGTCAAAATGAAAATTATTTTGTGGATAATCCTATGGTTGCAGTTGAACCGGATGAAATTATTAAGCTGCCTATCTATCTACCTAATAATGTAGAAATTGAAGGTATTGATTTAACAATTCAATATGATCCGGAAGTATTCAGCCTGATAGGATATAGTAATAGAAATAGTATTTTAGAGGAATCCACATATCCAACAATAATTAATGAAGAAATTTCTGGTTTATTTAAATTAGTCAGCTATGCTAATTCCACTCTCATTAATGATAATGGGTTATTAGGCTATATCAAGTTTAAGGTCGTAAGTCAAACTACTGCACATTCCACAATTAGTATGGTTGAGATGGAAGTTAATGAAATACCTGAAGGTGGTTTTTTAATTGTTGATGGTATAGATTCAGGTAATATATCACGAGGGTTTGATTTCCAAATCATCGCAGTGCCAGATGTATTTGCTTTAAACCAAAATTATCCAAATCCATTTAATCCCAGTACTAATATACAATTTGAATTACCAATTGATGGGGATGTTGAAATCTTCATTTATGATTTAAAAGGTTCCCTTATTGATGAGTTAATGAATGGATATATGGAAGCCGGTTATCATCAAATAAAATGGGATGGATCCCGTCAAGCCAGCGGAATGTATTTCATTCAAATGATTGCAGATAATGGTAATTATATCAAAATGTCAAAAATGATGTTGGTAAAATAATACAGTGCTGTCCAAAACGATTTAGAAACAGCATAATTATTTAGCTGCCCTTGAGGGATTGGGACAGATTTTTCCACTTTTCTAAAAACAGACCCCCTAACACTTACCACATTAACCCCATTTAATATGATTTGGGTGGTGGATCCAAATAAAAAACACTTACCCCGTCATTTATGTCGGGGTTAAAAAGTATCAACCCCAAGGGGATTTATCCCCAAACTGACAATGAAGTTTTATTTTGGGCTAATGCCCAGTATTTTTTAAGAGTTAATCCCCGCCATAAATGACGGGGTAAATATCCCTTGTAAAACAATCGTTTTGGTCAGATGTGTAAAATAATATTTGTTGTCACTTTTTATATTGTATTCCATTACCCAAGACTTTTAAACTTGCAAGCTAATTATTTACTGAAATATATTAGTTAATAGACTTAGTTTTTAGCCCTTTAAAATTGGCCTTTGTAAATTTGATTTTAAAGGGCATTTATCTGCAAAATATTATATAGCTGGATTATCAATTTTAACACAATTAATATCTTTTTCACCCCTGGATTTTATTTTCAGGGGAATTTGAATTGGTATGTTTAATATCAAAATAATTTCTATACTTACAATATTTGTATTTCTTTTTGTGGGATGCGAGGATCCAACAAAACCAAAAGAATCAAATTCCGCAACAAAAAAAAATACACTGAATGATCCTAATCTTGGGAATGAAACAGGAGATATTCAGGATTATTTTTATGATTTTGCTGAAGAAATAGATGCGAATTATTTATATTATAATTATTACATAACCAGTGGCGCCAATACAATTAACAGTCCTTCGGGATTAAATCCCTATTTAGATACATTAAACTTTCACACCTTCCCCTTTTATACGGTTGAAGTTGATAATCAATTAGCTACAGTCAGTTATTTGTTGAGTTTAACGCCAGAAAATATTGACAATTATTCCACTTTGTACCCCTTGGACGAGACCAATACAGACACGTTAAATTGGTGTAATGAAATGCTGGTGGAATATGAAGGCAATTGCCCTGCCTCAGTTGAAGTGGATTTTGATTATACCATCTTATTATCATCTGTAACCGGAAGGGTAGATGATGTTGATACCTCAAAAGCAATCCATTCCTCTATTATCTCAAAGAAAGAGGCAGAATTTAATATCGGTTGGACAAATATTAATTCCCTTATTTGGAGCAATGAACTAAAACGATATGAAATAAATCCAGAAGATAGTACATATATTAAGCAGGCTACATTATGTGCAGGGTTATGTGATAGCTCTTTTATAGATAATACTCTTGCTGCCTGCTCAGATGATGTTGATCCTCCGTGCTACAATCCCAACTTTGTTATTAAAGATTTTACTGATACTTTTGATTCGTTAATTTATGTGGGAGTAATTGATACAAGTCGTATTGAGGTAAATGGCTTGATGCTGGTTGATCGAACTGAATGGGAAAGGTATGATATTGAATATAAAAGTGATGACAAACCTTATGTATTGGATACCACCTTTACCTATGAACAAGTCAAGGTGTCGGCTGACTCCCCCATGTACAGGATTAATGGTGATTGCAACCAAAACTTACAATGGGATAGTGCTGAAATATTTAGAGACTTTGGGTCTGATTGGTGCCCCGATAGTTTAGAAACTGGTGAAGGCAGGTGCAAGGTAGTTGATACAAATAATGATGGTTCCTTATTTGATGAAGTACCCTGTAATTGTCTTGGAAACAACCCTGATTGGATTGTTGGATCTGAAGACGATCCCAATGGTGATAATTGGGGAGACTGTGGGTGGGATGGGTATTGCCCCGGCCATCCAAATGACACCAATGGCGATGAAAATGGTACTGAAAAGAATGGTATTTGGGATACTTTTGAACGATTTGAGGAAAATGGCAGGTATGATTTTGATATTTTAACCAGCACCAGAGAATATTTTATTGATGAAGGTAATGAGGTTTCAAATGAACCAGCCGAATTCTGTGTAAAAGGTGATGATGGCGAATGTGACAGCAGTGATCCATTTGAGGATAGAAATTGCAATGGAAAATGGGATGATGCGGAATCAGGCGATGAGGGCAATGGAATTTGGGATGATGATGAAAGTTTTATTGTTGATGCTGATGGAGATACCTTGCTTTATGCCTTGAGCGACAGGTTGGAAACTTTCATTGTAGATTATTCTGACCCTGATGAGCCTGTACCAATGCGTGAATTAGATATCAATTCCACTGTAACTCTGTATTATGGTACTTTTCAAGATTCTGTACATGTTTCTTATAGTAATTTTCTAGAGATTCGTCAGATTGAGGAATATTATGTGGAAAAATTTCATGATATTGATCGAAAAGTAACCATGTACACCAATAAAATTGTAGAGTATCCTCTTCCGGGAGTTGCTGATGAGTATCATGTTACAAAAACCAAATGGTATCAAGATATTGGGGCTACTGCATGGACTGGTGATTTGGATAATCCTAATTATGGTTCTGATTATGGTTATGATTACCATCTTTTTAAAATTGAGGATAATGGAAACATTGTAAAAATGGTGCATCCGGCATATTTTTATTACTATGGATATTATTATCATTTTGCTGATATTGAGTATAATTCCTTGAAAGAAACTCTTCATGAGGAAGTATTTATTTACTCGGTAAATGGGTTGCTAAGGGCTGGGGAAGAATATTATCATGATACTACCATTGTAACTGCTGTTGCAGATTATTATGTGGAGGAATTGTATGAAGTTGATTATGATACTTCTGTAGAACTTCCCTTTAAAAAAGTGACTTACAATGTGATGGAGGGAGATACGGTATGTATTATTGAACCTGATGTTGGTGATTTGACTGATCCAGGTTTAGAAGCAAATATTGTTGTTGAATTAAATTATATGAAATATTGCCCGCCTGTTGACACAATTTTGACAAATACATTTAAAATTACAAAAACAAAGACAATTACTATGCTGGGTCATGGATTAGAATTTGGCTTGCGAAATACAATTTGGCTCGGGTCGGAGGGTACTGAAGATCCTCTTGGTATTGTTAAAGATAAATTAGAAATAAGGTGGAGTGAACCTTATTGGGAGGAATATGGTTCAAGTTGGAGTACTATGTCTATTCTTGAGCTTAGGTCTCTTCGTAAATCCGAACCGGAACTCTCCAGGCTGTTTGGAATATTTGACCCAACAAAGAAAGTCTCTTTGAAGGAATTGGGAGAAGATGATGGATTTAATAATGACCCGTATATTGCCTCCCCATCTTATGGGTTGCATCGATTGAGAAAATCAAATGAATAAAAATCAGATTAAATATTCACTCTTAATCTTCATTGCTTCCGTGGTAATGGCAGGTACCGATGGGCAAATTAGAGGAAAAGTAAATAATATTGAAGGCGAAGAGCTCATAGGCGCTCAAATTTATATTGAAACTTTGGGTATTGGCGCTGTTGCAGATTTAAATGGGAATTATATCATCATTAATGTTCCCGTTGGGAAATATGATCTACAGGCAACCATGATTAGTTATGGTACCCAAGTAGTACAAAATGTGGAAGTCATGATGGATAATACCATCTGGTTAAACTTCACTCTTGATATTGAAGCTATAGAAGGGCAGACTATTTATGTAAGTGGAGAGAAGGATCTCGTAGATAAGGGTGCTACATCAAAAAAAATTACCATTGGCTCAGAAGCTATTGAGGCATTGCCTATTCGGGATGTGTCTGAACTATATTCTCTCCAATCCGGTGTGGTAAAAGTTGAAGGGGGAATGAGAGGAGGTATTCCTGACCATGAAGAAAAGGGATTGGAAGAAGTGCATGTGCGGGGTGGTCGTTCAGGTGAAATTGCATATCTCATCGATGGAATGTATATCAGAAATCCAATTTACGGGGGTATTGGAATTGGTACCCGGCTTAATATATTTGCCGTAAAAGAATTTGACTGGCAGCCCGGTGGTTTTAATGCTGAATATGGGGATGCCATGTCAGCAGTATCCAATATGCATACGGCTACAGGGGGTAATGAATTTTCATATAAATTTAAATATGAAACTAGTACGGTAGGTGCAGCATTGGGCAGCCATTTTGATGAACTCCGGGGCTATAACGATTACAATTTAGGCTTTGGTGGAACCATGCCGTTATTATCAAAGCTGAAATATTGGGTGTCGGGACAGCATTCATCCTATGAAAACTATCGGGTTTATCAATTTGATTCTCTTACATATATCGAAAATGACCCAGGTAATGTTATTAATAAGAAAAATGAAGTTCAGCCTTGGGACAATGTAAAGGGATTTCGTGGATTCGGTTTTGATAAAACCTGGGATGTATTTAGTAAGCTGGCTTACAACCCTACCAATAAATTACGGTTTCAACTCTCTTATTGGGTGGTTTCAGCTCACAGAAAAATCTTTTCTCCGAATCCGCCACGTTCTGATGAAAGTGTTTCGCAAAGATTTATATATTGGGACCTTGGTCAGAATGAAATATTTAGAGATACAGAACGATTTGCGGTTGAAATGAACCATACTCTTTCAGCAAAAACCTTTTATACTTTAAGATATTCTAATTTTAATCAAGGCGCATTCACGGGCGTAAGGTGGAGGGATAGTGATGGTGATGGATTCCCCGATTGGTTTGAATGGAGTCATGGAGCTGGTGAAAATACCAACAGTAAAGGTAAGAAATTATCCGATATCAATAATCCATTCGTAGTGCCGTATAAGGCTGTGGGTGATGGATCTATCGATTATATAAGGAGAGATGGAGATGGTCCCCAGGATTGGAATAGTGGCTGGTATATGGGGGCTGCTCCAGGTAACTATAATTGGGCAGTAGCGGAGCAATTTACCGATGTAAATAATGATGGAATATATCAGGAAAATATTGATACATTTGATATGTCATCCGATATAGATGGTGATGGAAGATGGACTGGGCCAGCACTAGTTAAAGAATGTGAATATAGGGATGGAAGTTATTGGCTAACTCCTGAAATGTATGTGAGCAATGAGTATTTTCATGATTTAGAGTCTATGTGGATTGATGCTCTTCAGGATCCTTATGTTCAGGAATTTGGAATAAATTATCAGGGTGATTCATTGTATTATGCTGGTTACAATGATGGTTCCATTGTAGGGGACTGGGAAGAGGGAAATATTTTTGGTGGACATGATAGGTTTTATAGTACATCAAATGCAATTACAAATGAATTCCGTTTTGATTTAACTTCTCAAATTAATGATAAAATTCGTGCGCGAGTGGGAGTAGATTTAAAATCTCATAAACTCAATTTTTATGAAGTTAAAGACCCCTGGGATGATGTGTCTGCGTCACGACAACGATTTGCCGAGCAGTGGAACGACTTTGGTAAAGATGATACCCTAAGGCAGTTCTCTTCTACAGGGGAGGCTGATGAGGGTGAAGGAAATGGGCAATGGGACCCAGGTGAAACATTTGATGATTTTAACGGCAATGATAAATGGGATGATTATGTTGAGCCATTGGAAATAGCCGGATATTTACAAACATTTTATGAACTACCCTGGATGGTGGTAAATGCTGGAGTTCGAGTTGATGCGGTCAATTACAATACAAAGATATGGTCTGATCCCAATGGGAACTATTCACCCACCAAGCCCTGGTTTTGGCAGGATTGTGGGGCAGATACCCTCTGTGCTTCCCATAATAATATTGCATCTTTAGATAGTGAGGGACGTCATGTTCCAGATGCGGGTGAAAATGATGGTATTTATGATCCGGGGGAAATAACTACTGATGACTTTGGCACCCACGGATCCCAGGTATTTTTCAAATATTCAGATTGGTTGTATAAATTGAGTCCACGTTTTGGCATTAGCCATATCCTTACTGATGGAGCCACTTTTACTTTTAACTATGGTATATATTACCAGACTCCTGTATATGAAAATATTTATCTAAATACGAATCGTCAGGAAGACCCTGAAGAAGTAATTGTGGAAAGTGAAGGGTATATTGGTAATGCAACCATGGTAGCATCCAGAACGCAGTCATATGAATTTGGATTTAATGTGCAGGTTGGGCGGCATTGGGCATATTCTGTTGCCGGTTGGGTGAAAGATATGGATCAGCTTTCAACAGCCAAGACCTATCGAAGTTCATTAGGTGATTATCAGGTGCAGTCAAATGGGGATTATGGTGTTGCTAAGGGTATTGATCTCTCCCTTACAAATCGAGGAACGCTTATAAATACAACCATTCAATATACCTTTTCTGAAGCAAAAGCCAATGGTGAATATGATAAAGCAGCATTTGGAAATCAGGAGGTGGATGCTGCTTTGCAGGAATATACCATGCCCTTCGACCGCCCTCATGATTTAACGGTTCAGCTATATAGTTCAAAGTTGCCTTTTGGAATAAATGCTTCCCTGGTTGGGTTTTATCAATCTGGTTTTCCTTATACGGGAACCTATATAGAAGACCCTACAACTGAACAACCGGTTGAAGATGTTAAAAATAAGTACTCTAAGCGTAGTCCTGCATTTAAACAAATTGATATTTCATTTTCAAAATATATTACCCTTCAAGATATGAAATTGTCATTAGGGGTGAATATATTTAATCTGTTTAATATTAAAAATGTAAACAATATTTACCCTGAGACGGGGGAACCTGACAAGCGAAGTGAATACTTTTTGAAAGATGTAAAGCTTCCGGAATTTGGGGGTACTAAATCCAGATCCTATTACGATGCGCCCTGGATGTTCGGTACACCTCGAGAAATCAATGTTTTCATGCGGATAGATTACAAATAATGATAGAGATATTTAAAATATTAATAATTAATTTTCTCCTGATTGGCTGGATTTTTTCTGCAGAGCCGAAAACGGGAAATGAGTCTTCTGGTTATAGTCATAAAGGTGTTAATGAGAGTCTTGGTAGAATTGGTGATTATGGCTATCCGGGAAATCCCCTTTACGACAGAGCAAAAGGATATTTGCTGAAAGGTAAAGTAAAAAATGCAGTAACCAATCAGGGCAATTTTATAACATGGGATTATCACCCTGCAGGTTTTTGGGGAGAATATGGATATCTGCCCCATATTGGTTTTGTTGCCGGAGTTCCCGGTCATGAATATTCTTCAAATTGGTCAGATCCGGGCGATGCCTCTTGGGTGCAGGATACTTTTAGTGATATGCTTTGGTATTCTTCAGAAGCCTATAATGCCTGGGTAAAGGATATTGCTGACCCTGAAAATGAAGTGGGGAATTACAAAACAGTTGTCTATAATACCGTTGTTGATATGGGGAATGATGATAGGGGGCATAATGATAGAGGTGATATTGCAGAGCAGAAAAATTCTCTATCAGAAATAGATTATCAAGGTGGAACTCAATGGTTCTTAGATCATGAACTTGGCAGGCTTTATTTATATACCGATGATTCCAGTTTAAACCCAAATTTTGCCAGCGCCGGGATTGGTTTGGCATTTCCATGGAGTATTAGGCCAAAGTTTAAATCCCGAAATGAGATTCCAGGAGGGTTTTATTTTGACCAATATGAATATGGTGAAGATTTAGAAGAATGGACGGATGATGATGAGTATGTATATTTTGGCGCTACTTTTGATGAATCTTGGTTTGTCAGAGATGGTACCCCTGCAGTAAAAACAGATTGGCAGGCTACAACCCAAGCACGCTACAATAGTCATAATTTGGATAATACGGCAGGTGATATATTCGGTAATACTGAATTTACAGAGCCAAGTGACCCAGATGCTCTTCTTGCACATTCTGGGTATCCTGGAACATGGCCTCGAAAGTATAGCTTTGATACCGGAAGTGAAATCCCGTTTTGGCCCGGCTGGTGGGCTGACGAATATTATGGAGAATCCCCTGATTCATGGTCTAGTGTAGGAATTTATGATTGCAATGGAACCCGTTCAGATGAGGGGTGTTGGAAGCCTCTCCCAGGCAGACATATTTCTGATATGGATGTGTATATGGAATTTGATGACCGATGGGCAAATGTGGGAAATGAAGTGGTGGATAATGAATATGTTTCAGCAGGATATCCCATGGGGTTAAAAGTACGGTCCATGGCCCATTCCTATGGAGTTGCCTACGCTGAAGATGTCATGTTTGTTACGGTTAAGGTTAGAAATGAATCTGGAGATTATTGTGCATTTGAAAAAGATAAAAACCAAATAAAAATTCCTGTTGTGGATGAAAATGGCTTTGTGGTATGTGAAGATGGGATGATTATGCCAGATGGAACCAAGTTAAATAGAGGGAAGGGTTTTGCCTATAAAAAACTTTATCTGGGTTTTTATATGGATGCAGATGTGCTCTCAACCGATGCCACAGGCGGGTTTAGTGTACACACCAATGAAGATGATTTTATGCAATATATTGATTGTAAAATATCTAAGGATGAATATCCTGATGGATGCCCAGTTGTGAATAATGATACACTTCGAATAAGTATGGCGCTCATTGGTGATTATGATGGTATTTCCAACTCAGCCAGGGGCTATAGTATGGAGACAGGTAGGGATAAGGGGACGGATTTTGGAGTTGTAGCCGTACAGCTGCTTGACTCACCCTATTCAACCGGTTATGTGGACTTGGATCAGGACGGCTATTTTGATATATTTCCAGGGGAAAAGCTGAAGATGACGGACTGGCATTGGTTTGACTGGTATAACAGGCCCGGTGTTTTAGCGCCAGGTGCAAGTGATAATCCTGCTTTAAATAAAGAACTTATTCAATATCAGGTAATTGCTGGTGATAATACTAACCTCACCGGTCCTGAAAAAGTGAGATATTTTCATTCGGATAACCCTGACACTGATTATGATAGTGAAATTAATCCACATTTTGATTCGCTTGAAGGGCTTAAGGAAACCTCCTTCTTTACTGAAGACCCAGATGGATTAGATTGTGTATTAGAAATGAGCACGGGACCATTTGATATTGCTGTTGGTGAAGAAGTATCTTTTTCATTTAGTATCATTTTTGGTCAAAATATAGATGATTTGCTTAGAAATGCTTATTTTGCTCAAATCATGTATAATTCTCATTATCAGGGCTATACTCCTCCCATTACTCCAAATGTTATGGCAGTCCCTGGGCATAATAAGGTAGAGCTCTACTGGGATGATGTTTCTATAAATTCCAAAGATGTTATTACGGGCTACTCTGATTTTGAAGGCTATAAAATTTACAGAAGTATTGATGGCGGCAATACTTGGGGGAATGTTGGAGATGAAATACTTATAGAAAATAGTTCTAAAGGTTGGAAGCCTCTGAGTATAGGTTGTTTTGATAATCCTGAGGATGTTGAACATTCTTCAGATTGTTCTGCAAGTAAAACCAAACTCGACTGTATTTATTCAGATTATTCAAATTTTGAAAGACGGGATTCTGATGATGATAATATAGATGATTGTTATTGGAAGTATGCCCAATTTGATTTATCAACTGAAAGTGATTCTTTGTTCTGCATATTCGGTAATGATGATAATGGAGATTGTACCACAACCGATGATTGTCCGGCGCCTTGCATAAGAGAGGCAGATGTTCAAGGGCCAGACCCTGAGGCAGAATGGTTTAGCCTTGGCTATAATACGGGCTTAGATATTCTATTATTAGATCCGGATAACCCAGATAACGTATTAACCATCCCAGATGAAAATACAGGTGAATTGAAAACTTATAAGTATAAATTTGTAGATTATAATGTTACCGATGGTATTGAATATACCTACTCCGTTGTTGCATACGATAGGGGTGTCTCACAGGAAGTGATAACCTTTTATTCTACGGATAATGGTGATACCCTATTTACAAAAGAAGTTTCATCAATTCCAGATCCCGGAGAATGGGGAAAAATTAATCCATTTGAAATATTGGAATCACCTAAGGGAACAACCGTACATGATCCGAATTTTATAATAGTTATTCCCGGTTATGCACCAGAAGATGATTTAGATCAAATTACTGTAGTACCCAATCCTTATATTGTACATTCAGACTTTAATGAAACGGTTTATAAGAAAAAAATACGGTTCACTCGTTTGCCTCAAACCTGTACTATTACAATATTTACAATTTCAGGAGAAAAGGTACGAGAATTGAAACATAACAGTGCTACTGATGGAAATTTATGGTGGGATTTAAGAAGCTACAATAATCAGGAAGTTGCCCCTGGCTTATATAT
>Ga0208391_1001372_pt1 | contig 11706 bp, 15 predicted proteins | sample Knorr_S23_td_Bot_FD_185612 | JGI IMG/M metagenome (GOLD analysis project Ga0208391, IMG submission 185612) | Marine microbial communities from Southern Atlantic Ocean transect - Knorr_S23_td_Bottom_ad_3770_LV_A (SPAdes) (version 2) | ecosystem: Environmental > Aquatic > Marine > Oceanic | place... | reverse complement strand
TAGACTTTTAGAAATTGTATCGTCTACTGCAGTGATGCCCCAGCGAGTTGGTACAAACTTTCTATTGTTTCCGATTCCTAGATTACCTGCACTGAGTGTTTTCTGAATTCGGGAGACAAGAACTCCTTTATTGTACAGTTCAACTATTCCGTTAGATGATTTTTGATCGCGGTCATAATATGCTTTCTCAATTCTTTGGTCGACAGTTACATTACTTGTGCTAAAATGATCCAGAGGTGCAGATGGGCCGAAGGGTTGAGAATTCTCATTGAAAGATAGTCGGTTTTGTGGTTTTTTTGTTAGTTTAAGCTCTAGTTCAACGGGTTGAGATGCCATTGCAAGTTCTTGGATATTTTCTACTAACCTACCTCCAGTACTTGCTTGTTTAACGTCAACATTCGTACTTCCTCGAATCAATGAGTGACGATAATCTACAATTTCGTCTATAGATTTTCCGTACCATTGCTCAGGAGTATCCAAAATTTCCGTATCTCCATGAAAATTGGGTGTCATTGGGCCGATACTTACTTTTGGATAACCGTGTCTGCCAACAAAGATTCCAGGTGGTGTTGAGCCGGCAATATTGTTCGAGTCACAAGTTGTTGAAACGCGAGTCATAGATTCTGCTTTTAGGATGATTGGACATCTTGATTTGCCACACAATAATTCTGTTCCTTTACAACTGAAACACATCTCTGGAGGAGGTTCGTCGATTACAATGTTTGATGTTGATTCATTGACATGAGATAATGACTTTTTTTCAATTACTTTGGCAAGACTGTGGATATCCGTGTTAGTCATCAATTTGTTATATCAGATTATGAATAAAAAGACTAAACATTAAGATTTTTCCATTGTGTCAATGCAATGATAACGTTTTTTGACCAATAATTCAGTCTCAAATTCGTCTTCATTGAACCAGATATTACAGTTCAAGCAGTGATATTTTTTCATTATATAGATATACGTTTACAATAATTATTAAAAGTTAGACTCTAACTTGTTATCGATTTTGAGGTTGTTTTTGATTAGAACAATTGTAAATATTGCTGACAGAAGTATAACAATTAATCCGCTTGGCGGAATAATTGACGGATGACTTGACAGATAATACGAAGAAGTTACACCAGACAATGAACATAATAATGATACTCCAATTGCGATAAAAATAGTATTTCGGAAATTATTCGTAAGTTGAAGCGCAATTAGAATTGGAAGCACAAGTAACGATGAAATCAAGAGTACGCCAACCATGCGAACTGATACAACAATCAATATTGATGTGAGTACAATTAAGAGGTTGTCATAGAAATTTACATTGGTGTTGTTTACTCTGGATAGGTCGTGGTCTATTGAAATTATGAACCATTTTTTGTATGAAAAGATCGTGATTACAACTACACTAACACCTACGACTAATTGATAGATGATATCTTGGGTAGTGATCCATAGTAGACTTCCGAAAAGTATCTCGTTAATATTGATGATCTGTTGCGAAAGACTGAGTAATACGGTTCCAATAGCCATACTTGATGAGAAAAAGACGGCTAAAACAGCGTCGGAATTCAGTATTTTGCTTTGCATGAGTTTCAGCAACAACAACGATGCAATTATTGAAAATGCTATTGTAGTAAGGAACGGGAAGAAATCAAGGAATACTCCTATTGCAATACCTGCAAAAGCCAAGTGCGACAATGTATCGCCGACAAGTGATATTCTTCTAGAAACAACGAACATTCCTAATATCGGAGCAGTGATTGATAATACAATACTGCCTATCAGTGCATTAACCATAAAATCATGGGAAAGAATTTCTAGCATTTCTTATTCATGTCCTTGATGTGAAAGAACGTCAACGCCGTATCCATAGGATTCTGCAAGATGTTTGTTACCCAAGAAATCTTTGGATGTGCCGTGATAATCAAGTTTTTTATTTATACAAGCGATACGATTAGCTGAATTTGTTAGAGCGAAGGTATCATGTGACGAGAAAACAATAGGGATATTATTTTTGTTAACGTTGGAGAGGATTTTGAATATTTTGGATTGACTTTTTGTGTCAATGCTGCTGCTTGGTTCGTCAAGAATAATAACATCAGGAGCGTCGACTAACGCTCTCACAAGGAAGACGAGTTGTATTTGTCCTCCAGAAAGTTGGGTTATTTTGAGATCTAGTAATTTATCTATCCCCATCTCTTTTGCGATTGAAACTATCTTTTCTTTATTGTTGGCAAATGGTTTAGAGTCAAAACCTGATGCGATGATTTCCATTACTGTTGCAGGAGAATTCGGAAGAGACGGAAGAGATTGTGGAAGATAACCTATTTTTAGTTTCTTTTTGGAAGGAAAAGTTACTTTACCAGTATCAGGAATAATTAATCCAGACATAACTTTGAGAAGTGTTGTTTTTCCTGAACCGCTCGGGCCAATCAAACCCAAAAAATCTGTATCATTTACTGTCAGAGATATATTGTCAAGAATGAGATTCTTGTTACGAATTACGTTTACTCCTTCAAGTTCGATAATTTTATTCATTATAATCAGCTATTAACTTTTTCAAATGTTTTATTAATATTTAATAGTTATTAACTAATGCATACGTATTATTAGTTATGCCAATCGTAAGTATTTCATTAACTAAGGATTTCCTTAAAGAAATGGATGAACTGCAAAGTTCAGAGGGTTTCTCTGGGAGATCAGAATTAATACGTGCTGGAATACGTTCTTTGATTAATCAGAAATCAGACAGAGAAAATCTTGTAGGAGCTATGCAGTGTATAGTACTCGTCACGCATGAGGAAGGAGAGGAACATTCTGTCACAGATATAAAACATGAATTCGATAAAATTACAAAATCACATTTACATTATAAATTAGGCGAGAGAAAATGTTTAGAGCTGCTAATTGTTGATGGCAAAGCTTCTGAAATTCAGGAACTGATGCGCAGATTGCAAATTTCTGGCGAAGTAGACAACATCAAGCTAATTAAAACATAAAAATAGAATTTATTTTCTGATCTGAAATGAAAACAAAAGAGATTGCGTTTATTTCAGTCTTCACTGCAATAATAGTAGCTTCAAACTATGCACTAATTGCATTTCCACAAGTAAAATTAATGGATAGTATGGTTTTTCTATCCGGATATTTATTTGGTTTTCCGGTAGCGGCAAGCATAGCTGCATTGTCATGGTTAGTTTACGGTTCGATAAATCCACTCGGAGCTGCAGGATTTCCCTTAATTCTTGGATTAATGTCGGGAGAGATGATCTTTGGAATTTTTGGTGTTTTATGTAGGCGTATCTTTAACGTAGAGAAACATTTTTTGAAAAAACCGCTTGAGACGACGCTAGTGCTAGGAGCGTTTGGAGTTACTGGAGCTTTCATTTATGATATTTGGACAAATTCGATTGAAGGGTTTTTAATTTATCAAACCGTTGATGGAATGATATTGCGAATAATTACAGGGATTCCATTTTCGATTATTCACCAAATATCTAATTTTGCAATGTTCTCCATCCTAGTGCCAATATTTATATATATGGTGACTAAAAATATGTCGTCTAGATGACTACAAATTATAAATCAATAACATTGCTACTTGTTGCACTAGCAGTTCTATCATTTTCCTCAGCTCTGTATATTTATAATGAATACAGGATTCTTGATCAGAATTATCAAGCAATGCAAGGAAATATCGATGATGTTTCTATAAACATCGACTTGATAGTGGATTTTGGGAACGGAACCATATTATACTTTAACCAAACACGCATTCCAGTTGGTTTTAGCATGTATAATTCAACAGAATTCATAATTGGAGAAGATAATATGGATTCTACGTATTATAGTGAGTTTAATGCATATTTCGTGAATTCATTGTTGGGAACTGGAGATAATCCTGATTTCGCATGGTCTGCATGGCAATACCAAAAATGTTGTAATTGGGAATTATTAGAAATTAGTTCGAATTTGTATATTCCAAAGGACGGGCAGGTAATAGCGTGGTATTATCAAGACGTCGATGAGTTTGGACGGAATAATCCAAATTAAACAGAATCAAAGAATTTCTTTTTTGTAAGAGTTTTTCCAGTGGTGGCATGAATGTATCTATTAACACTATCACCATGTTTTTCAATTTCACGGGCTTCGTCTGCTAATTTGGCAGCTTGTCTAATGAGTTCATGTGAAGCACTTACTGTAAGGAGACGGCGTTCTCGGTCTTTTTCTTTATATGCGCCTTCGGCAGATAATTTGGCAACTAAACGTGCTATTTCATAACTAGCTAAGGCTTTTGCTTTAGAATATGGATTGGTTAATCCGGAGTTGGACACGGCAGTGTGTTTTCCTATCACTAACTTTGGAAGAACTATTGGCTGAGAGGTCTTAATTTGTTCAATAACTTTATCAATTTCGTTTATTAAAGCTTGAAAAGCTCCTGTAATCGAGAGAACTTTTAGAACATCGCTGTTAAAGTTTGACATCTCAATTGGATCTAAAAATTCTTTATGGATACCGATCAATGGATCTCCCTGTACAAAGATATAACCAATTTTGTCTACAAGTTCATCTTTGATTTTTGAAGCTGGACTGTCAGAGATTAATATTGTAGGTTTTATTTTTCCTAAATTCAATGCAAGATTTTTTGGTGCATCCAATGATGCATTGGGACTGACAACAATATACAAATCTGTATCCAATGAAGAAGATAATTTTTCAACTTCTTGAGTGTCAGTAATTGACATTTTTGAACCAGATGTGATTGAACGTACAGAAATATCTTTGCGAGACGCGCGTTCGTCTAATAGCACTTCAATTAGAGTAGTTACTCCAATGAATCCTGTCTTAACCACGGTTATGTTGACTGGCATTTATTTTTTAATAAGAGATAGAACTATAAGAACATCATTATTAGAATCCATTATAGGACATGACAATTGTAGATGGTAAAAAGATTGCTTCAGAAATTCTAGAAAGCTGTAAGCGTAGAATTTCCATATTACATGATAATGGAAAAACTCCTTATATCGAAATAATCCTGATAGGCGAAGATCAAGAATCGGAGAGATATGTAGGTATGAAACTCAAGAAAATCAAAGAGGTAGGAGCTGACGGTGCAATACGAAAAATTGACGGAGCAAGTTCTAGTGAAGATGTGATTAATATCGTGAAGGGATTAAATTTAGATGACAATGTCAACGGAATATTGATTCAGTTGCCTTTACCTGAAGATTTTGAAACTGAAAAGATTCTTTCACAAATTGCATTGGAAAAAGATATTGATGCTTTGAATCCAGCTACATTAGAAAAGATTGACAACAATCAAGAATCGTATTTTCCTGCAGGGGTCATTGCAGTACTGAAAATTTTTGAACGGCATGAAGTTCCTGTCGAAGGAAAAAATATCATAGTAGTGGGAATTTCTGATTTGTTGGGTAGACCGTTAGCGTCAATTTTGAAACATCGAGGTGGAAATGTGAGAAAGATAGATTTAGGGGATCATTTAACGTTGGAAGACTTGGTTGCTACTGATATAATTGTAACAGATGTTGGAAAGCCACAATGGCTTAGAGCAGATATGGTAAAGGATGGAGCAGTAATTATTGACGCCGCGAATAATTATGTTGACGGCAAAGTGATTGGCGATGTTGATTTAGAAGAGGTATCTAAAAAGGTATCCATAATTACTCCGGTTCCAGGAGGAGTCGGTCCGATACTAATTGCAGGTTTGGTAGAAAACTTGATTAAATCTTCAGAATTATTATAAGTCAGATAGGTCTGAGCGTGTAGTACGTAAAACAAAGCCAGCTAGAAGAGCCCCGACAATGATTAATCCCAGAATAGGAAGTCTGGAGATCGGCTTCTCTGTAAATGCAACTTGGAACAGTGTTTGATCTTCATCAGTAATCAATTTGTTGGATGTAGATGTTGCAAAAGCAGTCAATCGTAATATTTGTCTTCCATATGTTTCTTCTACTGTGGGCAATAGAATTTTGATTGATCCGTTTTCACCACTAGGAATTATTACTGTTTCAGATTCAATGCTCCTCGTATTGATATCTCCGAGAAATGGTGAGGTAGCAATCATGTACACTGACAAGTTATGAGTCGAATTATTCATGAAATAAGCTTCAAATTCGATTACTTCTCCACTTTCATAAATTGATTTATCAGACATGAGCCATGTGAATCTAAAATCTAATGCGTTGTCGTCGTCAACCTGAGCGAGAGTTAGAGGAATTGCAGTGATTAGAAAGAACAATAATCCTATAACTAAAGCGAGTTGATTCATTGATAATTTGTAATTTTTCATAGATTTAAATTAACCTATTTTTTAATGAATTTCTTTTTAAAATATTAACTACAATATAGAGTGCCGGGGTAGCGAAGTCAGAAACAGGCTATGTCAAACGCGATCGCCTCGAATTTAATGATAGTTAGCGATTGTCCTTCTGGACTCGTGGGTTCAAATCCCACTCCCGGCGCTTCCAATCCTACCTTCGGCGTTTCAATTCTATAATCTCCTTAAACAATCTAACAGGATTCGAGTCTATAATTTTTAGGTGATAATGGGATTATAGAAATGGGGAAACAAACGTGTTAAAGGATCTACTCAAAGGGGTTTCATCTTGGCAGGAATTGAAATCAAGAATTTCTGAATTGGATGAACCCTCGGCGTCAGTATGAGGTATTGCTGTCTTCATGTTATCAAACAAGTAGTTTGATTATGCTTTTGCAAAAAACAGGCAGGTCTTGCGGGGTTCTGGATGTTACAAGATTGCCATCAACAACAACTGCTTCGTCTACATAATTTATTCCGGCGTTAATCATGTCGTCTTTAATCGCCATAAAACACGTAGCAGTCTTACCTTTCAGTACATTAGCAGATACAAGCAATGAGCCTGCGTGACAGATTGCAGCTACAGGTTTATTTTGTTCAAACATTTCTTTTGTAAAGTCTATGATTTTTTGGTGTCTGCGAAGATTGTCAGGCGCCCATCCGCCAGGTATAATGAGTGCGTCAAAGTCTTTTGAATCTACTTCATTGATGCTTTTGTCAACTACAACAGGATAACTGCCTTTTTTACCGACATATTTGTTTGAAGTTCCGCTTCCGATAAGAACTACTGTAGCTCCTTCTTCAATCATTCTGTAATATGGATACCAGAGTTCGAGTTCTTCATAGCCGTTCTCAGCAAAAATTGCTATATTTTTTCCTTTAATGCTCATTGAGAAATATTTATTCCCGATAAATAATTAGTTTTCGTATTGGTATTAAGATTAGGAATATTGGCTAGCGGAAGGGGAACGGATTTTCAAGCTATCTTGGATCATATCAGGATGAAAATCTTGGTCAGTGTTGAGGTTAAACTAGTGATTTACAACAATAAAGATGCATATGTGCGTGAGAGAGCTGAAAAAGTGGGAATAAAGACGAAATTTATACAGGGAATTGTAGATCAGAAATTTGATTCTAAAGAATTAAGAGAAAAAGCAAGGGTTGAATTCGATAAGAAGGTAGTAGAATCTTGCAAGAACGAAGATGTGGATCTGATAGTATGTGCTGGATTTAACCAGATTCTATCTGAATATCTTGTAGAACACTATGCGAACAGAATATTGAACATACATCCAGCGTATGATGTTGTAAATTACGGAGGGTATGGAATGGTCGGAATGAAAGTACATAACGCTGTAATTAACGCTGGTGAAAAAGTTTCAGGGTGTACTGTTCATTATATAGATTCCACTGTTGATTTGGGTCCCATATTGCTTCAAGCACAAGTACCAATTTATGATGGAGACACTGCAGAAGCATTAGCGGAAAGGGTTTTGGTCATTGAGCATCGTACTTATCCCAAGGCTATTCAATTGCATGTGGACAACAGAGCAAAGATTGAGAACAACAAGTCGGTTGTAGACAAGACGTCAGACGGGTGGGAAAAGAAATGGAATGACAGACAGATTGAATATTTCTTGTATCAGCGTGACGAGTGGCGAAAAGAGAATAAGGAACTGTCAAGGATTTTAAATCCAAATGCATAATAAGAAAAGTTTGATAATTAAAGTGATGAAGGGGACATGGTAGATAATTTTTCAGTCGATAGTAATGGAAAAGTGCAGAAGCAATTTGTGCATGAAATGCTGTCGTTCGAATTACCAAAGTTAACACGAATGTCAATTAATGGAAATAGATTTTATTCTACACCGGATGGAAGGAAATATCCTTCAATAACTACGGTAGTGGGATTTCATACTAAACAAAGCATACTAGCATGGAGAAGAAGAGTTGGAGAAGAGGAAGCTAATAGAATATCAAGAGAATCTGCGAACAGGGGAACAAAGATTCACACAATTTGTGAAAATTATCTAAAGAACAAGCCCGACTATAGTGATGGTCATGAAGAGGAACATGTATCAATGTTCAATAAGTTCCAGTCTGCAGTGGATCGAATAAATAACATCAAATGTCAGGAGATTAGTCTCTACAGCGATCAACTGGGCATAGCAGGCACTGTGGACTGTATAGCTGAATTCGAAGGTAAACTATCCGTAATTGATTTTAAGACAAAGAGGAAGGAGATGAGAAAGGAATGGACGGACAGCCATTTCATGCAATGTGCAGGATATGGCAAGATGTGGGAAGAACATACAAACATTCCGATAGAACAACTGGTAATTCTGATCACTACGGCGACAGGCGTGTGTCAGGTCTTTGTTGAGAACCAAGAAGATTATAATAATCAACGTGTTCCGCAGTTACAGAATTTAATTCACGAATTCAATAGTGCCAATAATTAGTATTAAATCAAAACTTTACATTCTATTTTTTGATAGTTAGTTTATGCCGAAATTTTCGTTGGAAATCGGAGTGTCCTTAGATTCTCTGGAAACAGTATCGACTAAAGCAGAGGAATTAAACTTTGATGGAATTTTTTATGGAGATTCTTTGAGTAGCTATCAGCTTGAATGTTGGACTGCTCTTGCAATAATTTCTTCGTACACAAAATCTATTCGCTTGGGTCCGGCTGTAACGTTTCCACTGATAAGGCATCCATCGATTTTGGCAAGGACTGCTGCAACGATAGATCAATTTTCAAATGGGCGTTTGGAATTCAGAGTGGGTCTTGGAGGAAAGACCATGCGATCAGATAGTAAGAAATACGGATTTGAATTTGCAACGTATGAGAATAGAGTAAAGATATTGGATGAAAGTCTGCAGATAATGAAGAGTCTTTGGAGTAATAAGGAAACCAACTTTAGTGGAGAATATTTTAATCTTGATAGAGCTTCGCAAGAAATTATTCCCGTTCAGAAAAATGGTCCACCTGTTACAATCTCCGGTAAAAGTAATTCAGTACTTGAGTTGTTGGAAAGGCACGGAGATGTTTGGGAAGCGGGAGGCAGAAAGGACGATAATTACGAATTACTTGTACAAAAGGTCGATGATATATGTTCGAGAAGCAACAAACCGAAAATTGACAAATCGATAGAGTTGTTTATTCTGATTGATAAGGATGGAGACGAATCCAGATCCAGTTTCGAGGGTTTTGACGGATGGAATTTTTTTAATGGTAGTGCAGATTATGTTTGCGAGAACATGCAAACAATGTTGGATGTAGGATTCAACAGATTCTCAGTATATTTTGTAGAAAAGAATGGAAGTCCATTTCGCCAAACTGAAGCAAATCTGGTTGAACAGATGGAGTTGTTCAAAGACAAAGTCATTCCTAATCTAAGAATTTGAGTAGTTCTTCCAGGTTATTTATGACATAATCAGGGTCGCTAGATACAGTGTTTTGCTGTTCTTCTTTTCTAAGAATCAGTGCGGTCTTTGTGGATGCATTTTTGCCAGCAAGAATATCGTGTGCTGTATCACCTACCATTATGGAGTTTGAGGGATGGATTTTATGATGATTAAGGGCAAGATTAAGCATATCTGGCGCGGGCTTGCCGTTCTTTACGTCGTCGGGGCCTACAACTTTACCAATTAAATGATCAATCTGAAATTGTTTAAGAAGAGACTCTGAAACATGTTTGGGGTTTGAGGATGCAATCATGCATGTAATTCGTTTTTCGTTCAGTGTTTCCAGTATTTTTTTGCTTTCAGGAAATAAGGAATATTCGTTTGAACGTTCTTGCATAAGTTTTTTGTTTGTTTTTATCACTTCGTTGATGTCGAGATTAGTAAGAGACGGATCTATACTGAAAGTGAAATCTTTATAGGATTTGCCAAAATTGTTGATAAATTTGTCGGTGTCCAATGTGCTTCCAACTTTTTCAAATGCCTCGCGCCAGGATTTAAGTTGTGTATTAAACGTGTCGATTAAAGTGCCGTCTAAATCGAAGATTATTCCATTGATTACCATGATTGATAATGATAATTCTGATTATTTAACATGTGCAAGGATTACATGTACAATTTACGCATTTGCAGTTAGGGTTTGAGCAATTTGGGTCCATAATAGTGTATACTTATTGAGATTATTAAAGATAAAAGAGAAAAAAGTTATGCGAGAATAACTCTCAGCAACTGGAGGGACATTAGAGACATAATCACGTCCTCCAATAACGTAACATTAGTAAGTGGAAGATTGATTTTTGTGCCAAGGCAAGCGCATTGAACAGGTTTTTTTGAAAAAAGATTTTTCAGTATCCCAATAGAACCCAAGGTCATAATAGTGAATGTAATAAAAGAAATTACAAGAACGAATGCGAAATTAAATAGAAAGTAACTAAATATGTACGAAATCCCTAAGAAAAATTCAATCCCAGGATAAATTGATGAATATAAATTGCTTCGTTTTGCAATAATGTCATATTTTGAAAACGCTTCTGCAAAGCCGTGTAGGTCCATCATTTTTGCGAGTGCGAAGACAACAAAAAAAAGTCCCATAAAAAGCATCATTAAATCTGTAATTATGGATAATATTGACCCTAGAGTTAAAACTATCCCAAGAACTGGAGGAAAAATAACTGAGAATGTTTTTGTTTGGTACCATTTTTGTGTTGCAAAATTTTCTTTACAAGAAGTATTACAGAAATAATATTCCTTCCCATTTTTTTGTATTACAAGGTTTTGATTTATTGCCTTTGCTTCGTCCACAGTCATTCCGCATATAGGATCTATTGCCAATATTATCTACTTGAAAACCAATCTATATATATATCACTTAGAGTCTAACAACTTTTGAATTGAAAAGAAATACGTTGTTGGTTGGAATAGTCGCACTAGCGTTAGGTATTCTTGCATATCAATCTGCAATGGATCAGATTGCTGATATTATGAAGATAATTGAAGATTCACGGGCTGGACACGGGCCACGGTATTCAAATGAAAGACTTCAGGTATTGAATGACGATGCTGAAGTTACCCTGATGTTCGCAAGGGGATTTCTTGGATTTTCGGTTTTTATGGTAGTTTATGCGTTGTATGATGACATAATGCGTACTATAAAGCGTATTAGATGATAATTTGTAATAAAACAAATTTATTTTGCAATTGAGATATAGTGAAGTTCTGACACTCCGTTTATCGTAATCACTGAGCCATAGTTTACTGTTTCATCGTCTTCCCAATAATAAACTTGAGTGACATCGTATGGAGTAACCCATGTATTGATAAACTCGTCTATTGCATTTTGTATGATAGCAGCGTCTTCGGTTAAATCAAGTCGGTGTTCATTGAATTTGAACAATGAAGGTATT
>Ga0208391_1001370_pt1 | contig 11720 bp, 9 predicted proteins | sample Knorr_S23_td_Bot_FD_185612 | JGI IMG/M metagenome (GOLD analysis project Ga0208391, IMG submission 185612) | Marine microbial communities from Southern Atlantic Ocean transect - Knorr_S23_td_Bottom_ad_3770_LV_A (SPAdes) (version 2) | ecosystem: Environmental > Aquatic > Marine > Oceanic | place... | reverse complement strand
AAGGCACATCCGTTCAAATGTGGGCGGTTAGCTCAGTTGGTTAGAGTACTTGCTCGACACGCAAGAGGTCAGTGGTTCGAGTCCATTACCGCCCACCACATTTGCCACCTTGGCCGTCGCTCTGTCGCCGGCCGGCACCCCTTTTTGTCGGTCCCCCGCTACCATCCAGTGACCAGTTGAGTTATCATATCAATGTGGCATTTTGGAAATTTTTAGGTGACCAAAAACGTGCCTGGAAAGGTGACCCAAAAAGTGGCGTTTTGGGCCGAAAAATGCCAGGATTTAGTCTCAACCAGCGGGCGTAGCTCAGTGGCAGAGCTCTAGCCTTCCAAGCTAGCCATGTGGGTTCGATTCCCATCGCCCGCTCCACTTCAAGAACGGACCTTATAGCCGAAGCTTAGTCGTCCGAAGAGACGCTTGCCAGTTGGCTGGCGGCTGCCCGGACCTCGTCACCGTCCAACACCGCGATAAGTTCCCCGTTTTCGTTGGTCTGGAAGGATGAATCCCGGTGGAAGTCTTTTACCAGTTGGGCGATGGTGGTCTGCTGGTCTTTGGCTAGGGGCGTGGTGGCATCGGGTGAGATGTTCAGGTGGACACGGATCTCCGCGGTGAGAAGCTCGACTTCCACGGCCACTCGTTGTATCTGGGAGATGTTTTGCAGGTGGTTGCCCAGGTAGCAGCCGCCGAACTGCATGAACTCGCACTGGCGTTCTTCAAACTCGCCCTGGTTCGTGTACCTGGGCTCTAGGTCGTGATCCGTCAGGTAGTCGCGGACTTGCTGATCTTCCGAGTCGGGGTTTTCCAGGTCAAAGGTCATGATGACCCGGAACATTAAGAAGTCGGCGGGTTCGACTTTTATGAACACGTTGGCACCGCCTTATCTGCGACTGGTTTTAGCCGGTTGTTCCTCAGTGTGTGGGTCCTTCGACAAGCTCAGGACGAACGGGACCGGCAGCATTGCCTATGGGAGGACCTTTTTATCGATTTAGGCTGAAAAACTTGACGGGCTTACTCCGGATATGCTATAATGCTCGGCAGTCTCAACAAATTGTTGAGGCGATTTTTTTGCCGATCGCATCTGGTGACCAGGCCAACCGCCTTCGAGGGCGGTTATTTTTTGTCCGGCACATCCAGGCGCTAGGTTGCTATTCTTCTCCAGCCCTGCGTTCCTCCTGAGTTTGTTTAAGGGTGGTCTACCGCCCAACGTCCTTCATGATCTGGTCCACCACTGACGGGTCGGGCTTGATGGAGCCGTCGTCGATGCCGTGCATGGCTTCAACGATGGCGTCGTTGAAGGGGGTGGGGACGCCTACTTCCCGGCCTTTTTGGCAGATGAGGCCGTTCATGTAGTCGATCTCCGAGTGGCGGCCTTTATGGACGTCCTGGGCCATGGAGGCCAGCCAGTTAACGTTGCCGCCGCGGCTGCTCAGGAAGTCGTCCAGCTCTTCGAAGACGTCGCCTTTGTCGGCCTCGGACCACATCTGGGCGGGCTTACCGCCCACATCCACCACGTTGAGGCCCTGGGCCAAGCCTACTTGAGTGCCTTCCTTGGCCAGGTGGATGCGGAACAGCCGGGTCCGGGCGTCTTTGGCCAGGTCCTGGGAACCCATGGTGGACATGGCGGAGATGGCGTTGCCCATGGAGTTCTGGCACAGCTTTGACCAACGCTCTCCCCACAGATTGTCGCTGGCGTAAGCGGCGTCGATACGGTCCAGCATGCCGGCGATCTTCTCCGACTTGGGGGTGATCTTGCCGTTGTGCTCCCCCACCCGGAAGACGGTGTGGCCGTGATCGCGGCCGGGTTCGCCGCCCCGGTTCACGTGGCCCGGTTCCCAGAGAGCGACCTCGATGTGGGAGGCCACGCAGCCCAAGGCCCGGTCCGGACCGACGATCTCGCCGATGGTCGGGTCGTTCCAGCAGTTCTGTATGGAAACGAAGAAGCCTTCAGGCTTGACGTACCGCTTGATGAAATGGGTGGCCCACTCGGTGTCGTAGGACTTGACGCTGATTATAGCGATGTCGAACAGATCGTAGATGTTCTGGGCGTCGGTCAGGTGCATGGCGTTGACCGGCACCGTGAAGTCGCCCTGGCTGCCGCTGGCCCGCAATCCCTTGGACCGCATGGTTTCCACGTGCTCTGGCCACATGTCGATGAAGGTTACGTCCTCGCCCTCTTTGACGAAGTAGGCGCCCACGTAGCTACCTACCGCGCCGGCTCCCATGATGCCAATCTTGTCACCCATTTTAATACTCCTGCCCAGAGGCGGCGGCGGGCGGCCTCGGACTGTTGGCGATTATTCGGCGTGCCGAGCCCATAGGGGCTGGCCGGTTAATACTAGTGGAGAGGCAAAGATCTCGCAAGTATGGCGACGGTGGGGTTGCCGAGTGTCCAGACCCTGTCCGCTACAGCGAGACCAATCGGGCGTTGATGATCTGGGGCAGGGCCTTGATCTCCTCCAGCACCGCAGGCGGCACCGGGTCGTCCAGGCCGATGACCATCATGGCCATGCCCCTTGGGTTGAGCCGTCCGACGTCCATGGAGCTGATGTTGATATTGTGGCGTCCGGCCAGGGTGCCCACCGCCCCGATCAATCCGGGCTGGTCCTGGTTGTCCACGAACAGCAGGTATGGGCTGGATGGCGTGATGTCGAGCCAGTAGTCGTTCACCTTTACCACGTGGGCCTCGTCCCGCATCGATGTGCCGGCGACGGTGATAGGGCCTCCGGTGGTGTCCAGCGTGGCGGTGATCATACTGACATATTCCGCGGCCGCTTCGTTGCTCTGTTCAGTCAGGCTGAGACCGCGTTGTTGGGCCAAGAATGGGGCGTTGATCAAGTTCACTTGATCGCCGGTAACCGGTCCCAGCAAACCGGCCAATACCGCCGACTTGAGCATCGCCGTATTGTGCTGGGCAATCTCGCCCTCGTAGCGGATAGTTACGCCCACGAACTGGCCTTCGGCCAGGTGAGTCAGCAGTTTCCCCACTATCAGGCCCACCTGGATGTAAGGGGCCAGCACGGCGTGGACCTCAGGTGGCAGGAAAGGAGCGTTAACCGTGTTGCGGGCCGGTTCCCCAGCCAGCACCGCCAGCACTTGCTCGGCCGCCTCTATCGCCACCTCCCGCTGCGCCTCCTGGGTGGAGGCCCCCAAGTGAGGAGTCGCTACCACTTTGGAATGGCTCAACAGGGGATTGTCGCCCGGCGGCTCCTGAGCGAATACGTCTAAGGCCACCCCGGCGAGCCTGTCGCCGTCCAAGGCCTCCAGGAGCGCAGCTTCGTCGATAAGCTCACCCCTGGCGACGTTGATCAGTCTTGCCCCAGGCTTGATCAGCGCCAGTTGGCGGGCGCCGATCATCTGCTGGGTTCCATCGGTGAGGGGAGTGTGCAAGGTCACAAAGTCGGATTGGGCCAACATTTCGTCCAGGGTCAACAGTTCGACGCCCAGGCGGTTGGCATGGTCGGGGGAGATGAATGGGTCGTAACCGACCAGCCGCATGCCGAAACTTTGGGCCCGGCGGGCGACTTCGGTGCCGACCCGGCCCAGACCGGCGATTCCCAGTGTCTTGTTGCGCACCTCGATGCCCATGAAGGCGCTGCGCCGCCACTCTCCCCCCTTAACCGAACGATGGGCTTCGGGGATATTCCGGGCGAGGGCCAGCATCAACGCTAGGGTGTGCTCGGCGGCGGCCACGGTGTTGCCGGTGGGGGCGTTAACCACCGGAATGCCGGCGCTGGTGGCGGCTTCCAGATCGATGTTGTCAACGCCGATGCCGGCCCTGGCAATCACTTGAAGCTTCTTGCCGGCGCCGATGACCTCCGCCGTGACCTTCGTCTCGCTACGGACGACCAAGGCATCATAGCCGCCCAATATTTCCATCAGTTCCGGGGCGGTTAATCCGTGTTTGGAGTCCACCTCGGCGCGACTGCCCAGCAGGTCCACACCTTCTTGGGCGATGGGGTCGGCGACCAATATTCTGGGCATGTTTAGACGTCCTGTTGGTGAGTTGGCGGGGAATAATGGAACCCTGCGTCCCAGTGTCAGTTGAATCTCAAATATAGCATAGAAACTCGGGCATTGACCGTCTCCTGTGCATTTAGCGGCGAGGGCAACTCATGCTGGGGTTGGCTGAACCGGCGCCCGGTCTGGGATTTCCTTGACCCATTTTGCCGACACGGTTAGGATTGTCTCTGGCGGCTTGATGGCTTCCTGAACTATCCACTTTTTCGAGAACCATCCATTAACCACGGGAGAGAATAAATCATGGCCGGAGAATTTACCGAAGAGTTTGTTGATGTGGGCGGCACGAAGATCCACATGATGTCAGGCGGGTCTGGTGAGCCGCTGGTGCTACTGCATGGGGCCGGAGGGAACGCCGGTTGGCTTCGCTACGTCCAGGCGCTGTCTGAGCGATATACCGTTTATATCCCGTCTCATCCGGGATACGGACAATCGGAGCGGCCGGAGTGGCTGGAGACGATGGCCGACATGACCTCGTTCTACACGTGGTTCCTGGAACAGCGAGGATTGGAAGGGTCGCGGGCCATCGGCTTCTCCATGGGAGGCTGGCTGGCGGCGGAGATAGCCGTGAATTGCCGCCACGCCTTCAGTAAGCTGATGTTGGTGGACGCGGTGGGTATCAAGCCCCAGCAGGGCGAAATTGCCGACATCTTCATCATCAGCCCAACCGAGGTTACCGCGTTGGCTTACCACGACCCCAAGCAGGCACCCGAGTACGATCAGCTTTACGGACAAACACCTACGCCGGAGCAGGTAGCGATCGCCGAGGGAAATAGGGAAATGACGGTACGCTTGTGCTGGAAGCCTTACATGTACGACCTTCGCCTGCCGCAACTGCTGGGGCGCGTCAACATCCCTACCCGCATCGTCTGGGGCCGGGAAGACCAGATCGTACCGGCGGAGTGCGCCCAGCTTTACCACCAGGCGATCCCAGGGTCAGACCTGGTAATCATCGACAACTGCGGCCACGTGCCACAAGTGGAAAAGCCAGACGAGTTTGTCAAAACGGCACTGGAATTCATGGCGTAAAAACGGTCAGCAATCAGCGGTCAGCATTCAGATCAAGGAGTTCAGGTTTCATGGATTGTTATTATTTTACTGAGATGCCCTATGCCGAGTTTCCCGAGTCGGAGGTGGATAAGTATCCGTCGATGCGGCTTACTTTTCCCAACACTTATTTCGATCCCAAGAAAGCTCAGGATCTGTTCAAGCGGTACCTAGACGAGTACCAGTACGCTGAAGAAGTGGGCTTTGACGGGTTGATGATAAACGAGCATCACAACACCCCTTCGTGCATGGACGTGGAGGTCAATATCAGCGGGGGTATCTTGGCCCGAATCACCTCGCGGGTTAAGATTTTGATGCTGGGAAATATGCTGCCTACTTCCGACAACCCGGTGCGTTTGGCGGAAGAGATCGCCATGCTGGATGTGATATCCGGCGGCCGTATCGTCTCCGGATTCGTCCGGGGTATCGGCATTGAAAGCTGGGCTAACAACACCAATCCGGTGTACAACCGGGAGCGGTTCGAAGAGTGCCACGACCTAATCATTAAGGCTTGGACTACGCCAGGCCCATTCCGGTGGGAAGGGAAGCATTACCAATACCGGGCGGTCAATCCCTGGATGCTGCCGATACAGAAGCCCCATCCCCCGATATGGGTCCCGGGCACGGGCAGTCCGGAGACCGTAGAATGGGCGGCCCGGAACCGGTACACCTACGCGGCGTTTCTTACGCCTTTGGACGTCGCTGAGAAGTTGTTCCAGACCTACCGGGATTACGCCGCCACCGACGGTTGGGAGCCTGGTCCCGAAAAATTCGCGTTCATGATCTGTTGCCACGTGAACGAAACCGACGAAAAAGCCCAAGAGGCGGGTAAGGCCTTTTTATGGCGGATGAACTATCCCCTGCGGGGTCCCCGAGAGTATTGGTCGCCCCCCGGTTACACGTCCCGCGCCGGCACCGCCGCCGTGGCTGCCCGGCGCCCCACGCCCCTGAACGAGATGTCGTACACCGAGCTGCAGGAAAACTACCATCTGGTGGTTGGCAGTCCGGAAACGGTGATCAAGAAGTTACGCCACATCAAAGACCGGTTGGGCGTGGGAGCGCTTCTGTTGGAGGCCCAGGGAGGCCGCCTCTCCCATGAAGACACGATGCGGTCACTGGAACTCTTCGGAAAAGAAGTGATTCCCGCGTTGAAGGACTAGTCGAGCTTCGTCTGCTTACGGCTGACGGCTACACCAAGCAAGGCACCGAAAGCTCGGCGCAGGTGTCTCTGATGTACTCGAGGACTTCCGGGTGGAACGGTATGCCCTCTTTCCGGCGCACCGCCTCTACCTCGGCCTCGGGCTGACCCGCCACCAGCACACGTTCGTGGCCTGGGGCCGGCTTGGTGCTCTTCATCATCTGCAGCCACTCGTCCATCTGTTCCTTGAACTCGTCCACCGGGGTGAAGGCGTCGATGCTGTAGGCCGCGACGTAGTGGCCGAAGTTGGGCCGTCCGGGGACCGCCCCGTATCCCATTCCAGTGAGCAGTCCGGCCATGATATCCACCATGCAGGATAGGCCGTAACCCTTGTGGGAACCCAGCTCCCGAGTGCTGCCCAGTGGCAGAAGAGTGTAGCTATCGGGAGCGTCAATCTCTTCCATGATGGGATTGCCTTCGGCATCGGCCAGCCAACCTGGCTCCAGTTTGCTGCCCAAACGGCGGGCGATGCCGATCTTGTTGCCGGCCACGGTGCTGGTCGCGGCGTCGAAGACAAAAGGAGGCTCGTTCTTGGCGGGCACAGCTATGGCGATGGGGTTGGTGCCAAGACGGGGCTCCGCTCCATAGGTTGGCACCACCGAGGGAGGGCAACTGGTCATGCAGATGCCGATCATGTCGTGTTCAAGGGCCATCATGGAGTGGTAGGACGCCATTCCCAGATGCCGGGCGTTGCCGATAGTTACCATCCCCAATCCCACGTTTTTGGCTTTCTCGATGGCGATATCCATGGCTTTCGGGGTAATGATCGTGCCCAGGCCCCGGTCAGAGTCGATGGTGGCCGTGCTTGGCGACTCCCGCACCACCTTCCAGTCCGGACGGGGATTGATCTGGCCGCTCTGAAACCCGGTTATGTAGCTTTTGAGCATGTTAGATACGCCGTGGGTATCAACGCCCCTCAGGTCGGCTAATACCAGCACATCGGCCCCCAGCTTGGCGTCCTCCGCCGGCACGCCGAGCTTTTCGAATATGTGGGCCACTGTTTGTCCTAGGGCGTCCCCGTGTACGATCTCAGCTTCTTCCAGGTTAACTCTGAACTGTTCTAGCAATGCCACTCTCCTAGTTTTCGCCCTGTTGGGCATCCATTTAATGTCGCGGAGGCAAATCACTCCGCGTCCGTTGCGCCTTTGTCCTGGCAGTATAGCATCGGACTACATTGGGCATCCAATGAGTTGGAGACTAGGCATCGTAGTCCCCCGCCCGCGTCATCCCGGCCCGTCCGCGGAAGGAGAATCCGGGAAACATTTCGTCACCGAGGCAAGTGTTCGGGAAAAGATCAGTCTTGGGGTTCCAGCTTTGCCGCCCCTGCCCCGGTTCGTGGTGTGCTCGTCCAACCTCAGTGAGTTTTGGAATCAAAATCCCCAATCTTTCTGACTCCCGGCTTGAACTTAAGACTCGCTTTGCCTCAATTGAAATTCAGGGATTGACCGGGAAGTTGGAGAATACAGAAGTTCAAGTGTAGGGATCGGTTGATGCGAAAAGTACATCTGGCCCCAAGATTCAAGATATGGCTGATTCTGGGAACCACGGCGGGGCTAATCATCACGGCATTGTTGGCGTTGATGTTGGTATGGGGACCGCCGCCCATTTTTGAAACCCTCAACGCGGCAACGACCCAGGGTATTCTGTCCGATTCCCGGCCTGTCCTAGCCCCGTTGCACGCTATGACTGGGATGACGGGGCTACCGCCGGGAATCTTTGACGCAAGATCCGATTCTAATCCTCCGGTGTTGGCTATGAGCAGCGGCCTGGCGTTGGCCATGTCTTTCGGAGCACTTTGGGCCGCTCGCCGCCGTCAGGGCGCCAGTGTTCCGAAGCTAGTTTCCACCGGATTTAGCACCCGCCAAAAGGTGTCTCCGGCCGTCTCCCTCTAGCGGGACTAGGTGAGGTAGCTTTGGCAGTGGCAAGACCTCCGAAGTCTGGAGACCCAAACGTCCTCAGGACTAGACGGCCGGGAGGGCGGCGGCAGTGAGCGGCGCGTTATCCGGTATAATCGGCATGTCCATGTCCATGTTGGTTACCGTTCTGGTATTGTAGATCATGGACATCGTGTGGAACACCCAGGTATACGGCCATCAAGAATTCACTCAGCGAATCGAGGAGCGGCAGGCCACCGCCATCGATGTGGAATCAACTTCAGACACTACCACGGATTGCCTTACATATACTGCCACTGTAGCTAACACCGGAGACACCGTAGTCACCGATTTCACCGAGATGGACATCTTGGTCCAATACACCGGTAGTGGGGAAAATCAGGTCGCGTCTCGTCTGGTGTACACCTCGAATTGGACTATCAGCATGAGTCCCGATAGCCGGGACCCGAACGCCTGGAACCCTGATGAAACCGCTACAATCACTTTCACTCTGCTCTTGGCGCTCAAGGACAATACTCTTGGAACCGTGGTGGTGGTCACGCCTCAGGGGGTGTTGGATTCCAGCTACTTCAGTTGTATCTGCGCGGTAAGTGACACTGGATATTTGAGCCCCACCACTCAAGCCGCCGACACGGGTGGGGACGGCGACGGCTTCGAGTCGGATCCAACTAACGCCTTTGCCGACGACGCCTCTTCCGCCACCAACGTTGGGGGCGACGGCGACCGGCACCGGTTCTATGACTATGGAATCTCCCTGAAGAGCAGTTGCGGCATCAGCGGGATCGAAGTGCGGCTGGACTGGTGGCTGAGCGCTCTCGGCGGCGGCAACAGCATGGACGTGGAGCTGTCCTGGGACGGCGGGACTTCGTGGACGGCGGCCAAGACCGACGCGGTGGAAAGCACCTCGGAGCGCAGTGCGATCTTGGGAGGCTCTTCAGATACCTGGGGCCGGACTTGGGCGGCCGCGGAACTCAGCGATAGCAATTTCTGGGCGCGGGTCACAACCAACGGTTCCGGCGGCCTGACCTACTACCTGGATTGGGCGCCGGTCAAAGTGTATTACGCCCCTTAGGGCCCAAACCCGTCCATGGCTCCCAGCATCATGCCTTGATATAATCGCGCCATTCCTATCGAGGGTGGTGCGGAATTGACAATGGCTAGAGACCAAGCCCTGAGCATCATGGCGCGTCTGGGCGCCCAACCGGCGGTGGCATTTTACGAAGGCGGCGTCGCTTCGGCAATCTCGGCGATCCTCTCAGAGATGCCGCTGCCTTTCAGCGTGGATGAATTCGGTAATATCATCGTGCGCGTTCCTGGGCGAAGTTCGGAAGTTTCGCCTCTGGCATTAGTTGCCCACATGGATCATCCGGGCTTCGAGGCAGTGGCGGTCCATGATGGGTACTTGGTCGGCGAAGCTTTGGGCGGCGTGCCGGAATCCAGTTTCGACAAAGGAGTGCCGCTTCAGGTTGTATTGGCCGATGGAGAGCGCCTATCGGCGGAGACCGCCGGCCGTCACGGGGACGAGAGCGAGCGAAAGGTTCTCATTAAATTGGGCCAACCCAGGGAAGTAGGTCTGCCGTGTTCGGTGGTTTTCGACCTTCCCGATTTCCTGTTGGACGGCGATATTATTCGCATGCGGGCGGTAGACGATCTGGCCGGTTGTGGCAGTATCCTGGCGGTCTTGGCTGGACTTGCCGCACAGGCGCCCGATGGGGATGTCTATGGCATTTTTACCCGCGCCGAAGAAGTGGGATTGGTCGGAGCCCGGCTGATGGCCGAAGCGGGTACTTTACCGGCCAACACCTTGGTCCTGTCTGTCGAGTCCAGCCGCACCCTGCCCGGCGCGGAGATGGGTAGCGGGCCGGTGGTGCGGGTTGGCGACGCCGGTTATACCTTCAACGCCGATGCTGAGTCGGCATTGATTCGCGCTCGGGAGACGTTGCAGGCCAGGCCCCAGGGATTCGATGTACAGCGTCAGTTGATGAGTGGCGGCACCTGCGAGGCCAGCGCATTCGCCCTGCACGGTTACCGGACCACCGGCATCGCCTTTCCCCTGGGGAACTATCATAACGGTGGGGAGGACGGAGCCATAAAGGCTGAATACATCCACGTGGACGATTTCCTGGGTGGCATCGAGTTGATGCTGGAGGCTTCTTACCGGGTGTCTGACCGGGAAAATACCGGGTTCCGGCAGCGCTTGCGGGAAGTCCCCGACGACTTCCGCCGGCGGCTGAGGGATACGGTTCAGCGCTAGCGGCCGCCACGGAGGGTGGTTCGACAGGCTCACCACGAACGGGGTTTGTAAATCCGAGCTTTGGCCAGGTATTCGAAGAAAGCTATAGGCAGGACACTAGGCCAACCCCACCACCCTCACCCGGTTATTGTTGCTGTCGGCGATGAACAGGTTGCCGGCCCGGTCTACGCCAACCCCGTGGGGTCGGTCCAATCCCGCGGCTGTTGGGTTCCCGCCGTCGCCATCGGCTCCCAGGCGTCCACCCGCCACGGTGGTGACCACTCCGGTAACGCCGTCGATGCGCCGGATGGCGTGATTTTCCGTGTCCACCACGAGGATGTTGTCTTGATGGTCGCACCGGATGGCTTTGGGTCCGTTCCAGGTGGATGCCAGCGCGGGTCCACCGTCGCCGGAATAGCCCTTTTCGCCGGTCCCCGCGAAGGTTGACATGATTCCGTTGGCGTCTATCTTCCGGACCCCGTGGCCCTCACGCTCGCAGACGTAGGTGTTGCCCTTGCTGTCCATGCAAACGGCCCTGGAACCGAAAAAGCTGGCTTGGGCCGCGGGACTTCCGTCGCCGGCCCGGACTTTTTCACCATTTCCAGCGAAAGTGGTGATGATGCCGGTTGCCAGGTCCAAGCGGCGTATTCTCTGATCCTGGATGTCGGCGATGAGCAATCCGCCCTTACCGTCAAGGAAAGCGTCGTTGGGCTCTCTCAGCTGGGCCTCGTTGCCGGGGCCGCCGTCGCCGCTGTATCCCGGCTCTCCGGTGCCGGCCACGGTGGTGATTATCCCGGTGGCGGCTGCGATCTTGCGAACGGCGGCGTTAAGCCTGTCGACGATGTAGATGTCGCCGTTGGTGTCGACGCACAGGGAATATATCTGGTTGACCGTCGCTTGCAGCGCGGGGCCCCTGTCGCCGGAATACCCCTCGGCCCCCGTACCCACAACGGTGGTAATCACGCCGGTGGTAGCGTCGACGCGGCGGACGGTGTGGCCCTTGGCCTGACCAAAATACATGTTTCCTTGCTGATCGAAGTCGCACATGAAGGGGTCATTGATCAACGCCCACTCAGCCAGCCCGCCGTCGCCGCTATAACCGGGCTCGCCGGTACCGGCGACGGTCTGAATGATGCCTTTGGTGATGTTCATGTTTTCCCCTTGAGTGACGATGGATTGGTGTGGCGGGGGGAATCCCCCTCGGTCCCCCTTTACGAAAGGGGGAAGATAGGCGTATTGGCTTCAAAGAATTGGTAGACCGCTGACCGCTAGCTCCCGACCGCGCCGTTATACCAATCCAGAATCTCGCTGCCGGTCATGAATACTACTC
>Ga0208391_1001368_pt1 | contig 11730 bp, 8 predicted proteins | sample Knorr_S23_td_Bot_FD_185612 | JGI IMG/M metagenome (GOLD analysis project Ga0208391, IMG submission 185612) | Marine microbial communities from Southern Atlantic Ocean transect - Knorr_S23_td_Bottom_ad_3770_LV_A (SPAdes) (version 2) | ecosystem: Environmental > Aquatic > Marine > Oceanic | place... | reverse complement strand
AATACATTCGATTTTCTATAACCAAAAACCAAATCAGGTGGAGAAAAAATTGTTTGAAATGAATTGCTATAAACATTAGTGCCTGTAAAATTGAAGACTCTGTCATATCCAGAGAAATAAGAAATGGATATTTCTCCAATGCCAAAAGAGTATGTGCCCTGAACACCGCCTTCAAAGGGTAGCCCGTCTATGGGTAGCATTTGATCTGGGGTTGGATAAATTGGGAGTGTAATAGGAAAATCATCATCTCCTGAGGGAAGGCGATTTGTAGTATGGAAAGGTGAAAATACAGCATTGAATTTTAAGTTGTCCATGTAATAGTCAAATGCACCGGAAAAGGTTGCTTTTTTCCGGTCACGCCCTAAAAAGAAAATATAATAATAATCGAATGCACTAGCAATATCCAATGGACTGTTTTCATCCACATTTCCCCAGGAATGGATCTGTTTTCCAACCCTGAATTCATAATTACTTCCAATGTATGTTGCGTATAATTCACGCATATTCCACCAAAACATCTCCTGCAGCTCTTTTGATTCAAGGAAATTGGCGTCATCTTGCAGTTGGAACTCTAATGTGAAATACCCATTAATGGACAAGTTTTCGCTCTGATGATTAAAATCTAAAGACGCCATTCTGTATGGAATATCTATAATGGAATAATCAGATAGTCTTGAAATATGAGCGAAATCCACATAACCATTAAAGGAGAATGGAGGGTTTTCACCCAATAGATATGTCAGACTTAACGCAATGGTTGCTTTTTTCATGAATTGCCCTTGTTCAATAAAGCTTCATCTAACCAATTTAATACTTCAGTCCCTTGGGTGATCCAGGCTCGTGTTAATCCGAAATTGGGGAAATTGCCCAACAATTCGCCGTTCCAGGCATAGATTATCTTCGTTTGGTTTTGATCCAATTTGGTTAAGATCCATATTCCTGCCGCATTGGGGAGACGAACATGATCTGGATCAAGTTTTCCCTTTGAATGGTCAATGGAAGAAAAAGCAAACACCCAATTATTTTCTGAATTCTCGATGGTGTATTTTACAATATAATCTCGACCATCGAAGGGAAATGGCATGTCGAGTACAATTTGCACGACATCAGATTCTAAGCGATTGGTTTGGGTCACACGGTCAAAAATATCGGGATAATGATCCAAATCCAGGATCGCAGCTGATACCTTATCAATAGCATGATTTAAAATAGTTTCTGCGCGGCTAATGGGGAATCCCTGGTATTCAGTCCATTCAATGGTGATACCTCCCGATTGAAGATTCTTCCAATCAGATACCGATTGAATCCCATGAAGGTCTAATCCAAATGCCCAACAAAGTGGGAGCGTAAGGGTGATGTATAATTTTCTCATAGATCAGATTAAAAATGTACGATAAATCTGTTCACAATCTTCCTGAATTCTTTTTTCAGTTAATCCAAATTTTTCCAAATTATAACGATGGCCACTTTCATACCTGCGTTGATTTTCAGCCGTGATCTGAATCGTCTGTTTTAATTCTTCCGATGGTTCCACATCGGTAAAGTCCATGATTTCTTCCATCAATGTTTCAAAATGAGACATCATGGAATCAAAATGAACAATAAGAACTTTTTCTTTATTAATTCGTTCATTTGTCCAATCGTCATGGAACCGGTTCAATAGTTCAACCAATGCTATGTAAAGTCGCTCAACAAATCGTGATCTTATTTTTTCGTCCAAAGACCAGAAATTGTATCTTTTATCAAGAACACCCGTGACCAAACTTAATCCCGATGGAATCATATTTAACGGGTCCCGGATCATATAGAGAATTTTCGCATCTGGAAATCGTTGCTGAAATGCAGGCAGATTGCCACTGAGACTAAACAATTTACCGATATATCGATCTCCTTTATTTGATATCATATTTCTGTTCCACATGGACTCAAACCAGGCAAAATCCCTTTTAGATGTATCCCTAAGTTTAGGATCCACCCAATCAAACAAATCATCTTCATCAAATGAAAGAAAAAAGCCGTACAGGAAAAAGCCGTCAAAGAAACGAAACAATAGAGATACATCATCGGTCTCAATGGATGAAAGGCTTGTTTTGTGGGCTTCGGTGGAATGATGCCGTGCGGGGCTAATGACCTCCATGATCGGGAGAATTGGTTTTATTATTTTCTGGAGTGTGATGGAAGGATAAATCATTTGCCACAGTTCAGACCCGGTTCCAAATCCTTGTTTGATTAAAAACCTGTGAAGAAAAGTAGTTCCGGATCTGGGATTTCCAACAATCAAGATTGGATTTTGAAGTGGTTTTCGTATCCCTGGAAAAAATAAATGATCTAAAAGCCGGCCTGCGAAAACGATAAGACGAAGAAAAAGAATCAGAATTCCGGTAAAAATGGGTATGATCCATACCCCAAACGTTTTACCTACAATGAGGTAAACTCTGATTATGCGTTTTATTGCCAATTGAATTAAGTTTAGTTGATACCTGAGATGTAATGCGGCTTGTTAAATAAAAAACATTTAACCTTTTAACACCAAAAGAATCTATAGGTTAAATGTTTTTTACAAAATCACAAAAACAGATGGTTCATAAAAAAATGCAAAAGATTTATTTTATTTCCTTCATCTTATCCACGCACCTTTTTGGGCAGGCATTTGATGGGATGACTCTATTCTCGCCGACTCAGGGCGGCGGTGGGGGTGGAGGGAATTTTATAACCTACCTTATTGACAATGATTTGAACGTGATCAATTCCTGGAATCATCCCCGGGGCGCGGCGAGTATGGCTTATCTTCTGGAAGACAGCACATTGGTTTATCCATACCGGGTCCAAAGTCCCTCCATGACCGCTGGTGGTGTGGGTGGCGGCATTTCCAAATATAATTGGGAGGGTGATTTATTATGGTCCTATGAATTTGCGAATAATACCTATCAACACCATCATGATATAGAACCGCTTCCCAATGGCAATATCCTGGTCATCGTTTGGGAAAAGAAGACAACATCGGAAGCCTATGCCGTAGGACGTCAATCCATTGATAATTCCCTGAATGAAATGTGGGCGGAGGCCCTTCTTGAAGTGGAGCCTGTTGGAACAAACGACGTGAATATCGCATGGGAATGGCACATTTGGGATCATCTCATTCAGGACGCTGATTCGGTGCTTCCAAATTTTGGCGTCATTGCGGAGCATCCTGAATTACAAGATGTGAATTATGGAAATGCAGGAAGTAACAATGGACCCGGTGGCCCTAATGGTGACTGGAAACATCTTAATGCGGTTGATTACCACCCAGAATTGGATCAAATTGTTATTTCCTCACGACATCATGACGAATTTTATATTATCGACCACAGTACGACGACAGAAGAAGCAAGCGGACACACAGATGGAAATTCAGGGATGGGTGGAGATTATTTATACCGTTGGGGCAACCCGCAAGCCTATGATCGCGGGACAAATTCCGATCATCTTCTCGCAGGACAGCATGGTGTGAATTGGATTCCAGAAGGATATCCCGGTGAAGGGAATCTGATTCTATTTAATAATAATTATGGCAATAATACAGCAGCCGTATTTGAAATTGTGCCCCCGCTCAATGAAAATGGAAACTATACTATTTCTCCGAATCAACCTTTTGGCCCTAACAATCCTACGTGGTTTCATGCAGGAAATTTTCATACGCAGATGCAGGGTGGCGCGTTTCGTTTGCCAAATGGAAATACGTTTATCACGGACTGCGACGATGCAATGATGTTTGAAGTCACGGAAAACCACGATGTTGTATGGAGCCACGATTATGGCGGTACGCAATATTTTATCGCACGAGCCCAAAAATATTCTATGGATTACCTGGGTGGCGGATTCCCTGATTTCACAGTAGGAGATGTGAATTTTGACGGTATATTGGATTTGTTAGATATGATATATATGTTAGATATGGCATCTGGAAATGGGTATGCACCCACACCACCAGCTGATTTTAATGATGATGGATCTGTCACGATTACAGATGTGATTCTCTTCCTCCAATACATTATCAATAATTAACTTTTTTAAATAAATATTTGTCCCACTCATAAATTATTTTGTAAAATAGGAAACGAAATAAACGATATACGTTTCTATTATAAATGTCACCTAATCAACAATTAAACCAAATCCTTGAAGAAGGATTTGATTCAGTAGCAGAAACAGGCGTTCGTGCTTTTACGGTCGAATCACTTGCAAAACGACTGGCAATGAGTAAAAAAACGATCTATAAATTTTTCCCAACCAAAGAAAAATTGATTCGTTCGATTATGCAATTTGTATTTACCCAAATTAATTCAACATTCAAAAGAGTGATGGCTGATGAATCAAACCCCGCTGTCCAGTTTATTAAAATTATGGAAACGATTACCAAATTTGCGGGAAAAGCTCCATTGAATAAAATCGCAGAACTCAAATCCCTTTACCCGGATATTTGGAAGGAGATCGAATCATTCCGATTAAGTCACCAAGAAGATTTCTATACTATTTTGTACAATGCCCAAGAGCAGGGACTCGCGCGGGATGATATTAATATGAGATCGGCATCTATTATTTACATAAACATCATAAATTCAACTTTTCAACCAGAATTTTTCCTGAAGAATGACTTGGCCATAGGTGAGACAATCCGCGGGTTTGTGCAGGTGGTTGCCCGTGGCATTTTTACAGACAAAGGATTAAAAGCAATTAAAGGATACCATGAACAGAATTCAATCTAAATATTCCGTCCATCCACTTCGCAGATGGTTTATCATGCAAAGCTTGGATCATCCAGTACGTACCATCCTTTTATCACTATTAGCAACTTTGATCATTGGATCTGGCTTTCGGTTTTTTATTGTGGATGATGACATCATGAAAATGCTTCCAAAAAATTTGGAATCCAGGATATCTTGGGATGCAGTCCAGGAAGAATTTGGCAGTACAGAAACCATTTTTATTGCATTTGGTCAAAAAGGGACATCCGCATTTACACCCGAAGCACTTGCAGTGCTATGGGACCTGACAGAAGAACTGGAAGCAACTGATATTGTTGAAGATGTTACCAGTATTTCATCGACTACACGCATGGATAACATTGATGGAATTATGGAAGTGGATGATCTTCAATTATCCCGGATCCTGTCTCAGGACGAAGTGAATGATATAAAAAATTATCTGTATCGTAACCTGACTATTAAAAAGCGATTAGTCAGTGACAGCGATGAATACCTTGTGATTGTTGTTCAACCTTATAATAGTAATGGCATGGACACATTCCGAAATACCGTCGTAAAAATCGTTGATCCAATTTTTTCAAATTTTGAGGTACATTATGGAGGTCAGGCTTATATCACAGGTACAATGCCTAAAATGATACGAGATGATGTTCAAAGTTTAATGAAATTTGGTATGCTCATCATGGTTTTAATTCTTTTAGTTAATTTAAGGAGTTTTTCCGGCGTTGGGATGGTTATAATGGTAATCGGCTTGTCCCTATTTTCAATGATTGGATTCATGGGGTGGGTTCATCGTTTCACAGGGTCTGATCGATTCCTTTTTACGATGGCCAATACATCAATGCCAATTATTCTGTTAACGATTGCTAATTCGGATGGTGTTCATGTGATGACAAAATTCTTTAAAGAATTGAGAATAAAACAGGACACGAGATTAGCTGTGGCTTCAACCATGGATTCCCTACTCATTCCAATATTTTTAACGAGTATCACAACCATGGTTGCATTTCTCACCATGATCGCTTCTCCGTTGGAGCCTTTGATTGGGTATGGTGTTACAATTGCAGCAGGAATTGCGTGGGCGTGGTTTTTGAGTTCACTCATGTTGCCAGCCGTCATCAGTTTGATAAAATGGAATGTGAGTTCCAATGCAATCGCAATTCCAAGTGCTTTTGAAAGGGTCATCGACAAATTGGGCAAAGTTGTTTTAACTCATCCAAAATATGTTTTTTCAGCTGGGGCTACGTTTGTATTGATTGGAATGTTCGGACTAATGAAGGTGACTGTTGATGTGAATATGGCGAGTTTTTTTAAACCGGGGACTGAAATCCGCGACAGTATGGATTTCATGGATGATGAATTAACCGGCACCATGGATATCAGAGCACGGATTGAGGGTGACATGAAAGATCCTGAAACATTATCTGATATGATTGCGCTTCAGGAATTCATGGAAGAAGATGAAAAAGTATCTATCAGTTATTCTATTGCAAATGTGGTGGAGCAAATGCACCGAACGGTGATGGATGATGATCCCGCCTTTGAAACAATTCCGGATGAAAGAGAAAAGGTGAATAATCTGTTTACCATGTATTCCATGTCAGGAGATCCGGATGATTTTTCATCCTTGGTGGATTATAATTATGAAGTTGGATTGGTGACAGCCTTAAGCAAGATCATGTCCACAGACGAGATATTTGCTTATGTAGAAAAAACGGATCAATATATCAGTGCGAATTTGAGTTCGGACTTGAAGATCAATATCACAGGCATGATGGTGGTATTTCGGGATTTGGTTATCCTGATTATTAAATCATCTATTTTCAGTATCACCTTTTCTCTATTTGTGATTGGTGTGATTGCTTCCATCTTTTTTAAACGAATCCTTTGGGGAGTTCTTGCTGTGATTCCTCTTACATCAGCCGTCATTATCAATTTCGGATTCATGGGTTATTTCGGGATTGAGTTAAGCCATATTACAGCAATCCTATCCTCTATCATTATAGGGGTTGGTGTGGATTTTGCGATTCATTACATTGCCCAATTCCGTCGATTATCCCGCACAGTAAATCAAGACGAATTAAGTCGGGAAGTGGTGGATGATGTGGGATATCCTATTATCCTGGATGCGGCTTCCAACATGGGATTTGGTGCGTTGCTCTTTTCTTCATTTTTACCGATTCAATATATTGGCGGACTGATGGTTTTCGCTATGGTGTCTACATCTCTGGGAACATTAACTGTTCTTTCAGCGCTGGCAGAATTATTAAAGAAAAAATTGGTTGAAAAATGAAATTAGAACAAACTGAATCAACAGGAGTTGCACGCATGAGAAAAAGCGCCATAAAAGGGATTGGATATCATGTCCCTGCTCAAGTAATAACAAACCATGATCTGATTGATCTCATGGAAACATCGGAAGAGTGGATCAAAACCCGCTCTGGTATTGAGGAACGACATTGGGTGAAAGGGGACGAAGCTGCATCAGACCTGGCTTTTCCAGCATCAAAAAGAGCCATGGACATGGCCGGCGTATCGCCTGAAGATATTGATCTTGTTATTGTAGCCACCATTTCAGCCGATTATTTTTTCCCGGGCGTGAGTGCGCAACTTCAGGATATGCTGGGGTTAAGAAATGTAGCTGCATTCGATATTCGTGCCGCATGTTCAGCATTTGTTTACAGCATCTCCATTGCAGATCAATTTATCCGAACAGGCATGTACAATACAGCTCTCGTCGTTGGTGCGGAGGCACAAACGAAATTCATTAATAAATCCACAGAAGGTCGCGACATTGCTGTATTATTCGGGGATGGCGCCGGTGCGGCGATTCTCCAGCCGAGTATCGATGAGAGTGGCATTTTATCCACCCATTTACACTGCCAGGGAAAAGACATGAAAAACCTGTGGATGGAAGGACCGGGTTCATCTGGATCAAACCAGATCAATAAACTCACTATTGAACAAGCTAGGACTTATGAGCCGTTTATGAATGGCAGGGAAGTCTTTAAGAATGCAGTGGTTCGTTTTCCGGAAGTCATTCAGGAAGCATTGGACAAAAATAATCTCTCAATCGATGATGTTTCATTGATCATTCCCCACCAAGCCAATTTGCGGATCATTCAATCTGTCGCAAAACGTATGGGCGTAGGAATGGATAAATTTTATACCAACATTCAAAAATATGGGAATACAACCGCTGCTTCAATTCCAATTGCATTATGCGAAGCATTTGATGAAGGGAAAATAAAGGCGGGAGACTACCTCATTCTGGCTGCCTTTGGTGCCGGATATACATGGGCATCAGCAGCCATTCGTTGGTGATAGAATACTAAAATTAATTGTAAAGACGCAGCGTGATGCGTCTCAACAAATATCATACTAAAAGGAAAGAAAATGAAAAAATTAATATTTACCATTTGCATGGGTTTAGGGTACTCACAAACTGGATTTGAAATTGCAAAAATGGTGGATGAAAAACCATCGCCTAATGATATGTCGAATAAGACAAAAATGGTGTTAACAAATTCAAAAGGAAAGTCCCGGTCCAATGCCATGATGTCAAAATCCATGGATGGGAATAAAAAACAGATTATCTGGTTCTTAGAGCCTAAAGATGATAAAGGTGTGGCATTCCTTAAGATCGAACATGATGACAAAGATGATGAAATGCGGATGTGGCTCCCGGCATTTAAAAAAGTAAGACGCATTTCATCCAAGAAAAAAGGGGACGCTTTCATGGGATCGGATTTGAGTTATGAAGACCTGTCCAGCCGTGATTTGGAAGAGAATGAATATAAGCGCTTGGATGATGAAATTGTGGATGGAAGGGATTGTTATGTGCTGGAGATCCTTCCGAAAAAAGAAGCGAAATCATCTTATTCCAAACACGTATCCTGGATAGAGAAATCAACCTTAATGGGCGTGAAGGAAGAATCATTTGATAAACGAGGTGAGCTGAAAAAGAAGAAGAAATATCACTTTACAGATTTGAAAGGATACCATGTTATGCAGCGTGTTTTTGTGGAGGATGTGCAAAAACAGCATTCAACCGAGGTAACCTTTACGGATATTGAAGTGGATTCTGGTATTGATGAAAAATTATTCCAGGAAAAAAACCTTAAACGGCTCCCTAGAAAATAAAGAATGAAAAAAATCTCAAAAGGCATTAGGTATTTACAACTTCTACTTCCACTACTACTTTTTAACTTATTAAATGCACAATTAAACTACTCGGGTAGTCTAAATCCCGGGAACATGTACCGCCTATCTGATCAATCGGAGATTTCACTTCCATTTCGAATAGCAGAAGCAGAAGTGGGCTATTCCCTGGGCGATTTCGAAATCAAGACCAATTCTGCATTCGAGTACCGTTGGTCGAATAATGAAAATGAATTGCAACTTCGTGAAGCCTATATAACGTGGTACCCCAATTGGGGAGAAGTGAAGGTCGGGAAACAGATCCATGCCTGGGGCGCTGTGGATGGAAATAACCCCACAGACAATTTAAATCCATACGATTATTATTATATGTTCCTTTCCGGAGCCGAGAGAAAGGTTGGAACTGTCTCCGGATCGGTAAAATACTATTGGAAGGATTTACAAATCGAAGGACTTTTTATACCAGAGCATGAAGGGAACCGGGTTCCGTTTGGTGAACAAGCTTTTCCTCTTAATATTCCAGATCTTAGGCCATTTCTTATAGATAAAGAACGAGGAAGAGAATTTGGATTTCGTATTCAGACTACTTTAGGGTCTAGTGATTTCAGTTTATCTTATTTTGATGGAAGAGATAGATCTTTTACTCTTGTAGGATATAATGAGTTACCAAATCTAATGCCATCTGTTTTCTATCGAAAAACCAGTGTATTAGGCTTCGACCTAGTATCGTTCATTGGTGATTTCACGAATCGATTTGAGATTGGTTATTTTTTAACTAAAAATGATACAGAAGTTGATAGTATAACTATTAATGACGCATCCTATATTCAATTTGCTGGCCAAGTAGAATACTCGACTGAAAATGATATTATGCTTTCTGTTCAGATTATTGGCAGTGAAATTTCAGAGATTAATGGAACAATGACAAAAGATGAATTCCAGACCGGCATGGGCACACCTTTTGCTACCTTTACCGATTTAGGGTTATCCTTTTCGGCGTCAACCAATTACTATGATGATGCCTTGGAACTCATGGGGAACACCTTTATTGACTTGAAGGATTCTCAATCCATGTTAGGTGCATCGGTAAAATATTCGCCTATTAATAATTGGAAAATCAATGTGTCTATATCAAAATTCATGGGAGAAGAAGGGACCCAATTCTATAACATGGAAGATTTTTCTCATTTGAAAGTTGGATTAGAATTTCATTTTTGATATTCACTAAGAGTACCAAATATAATCATTAATTTTTTTTGAGTTTATTTTAATGGTATTTAATATTAATATTTATTACAATAAACGCCTAATTTATAGTAACAATCACTAAGATTATCATTTAATAAAAAAACAAAATCGGAGAAAAACCATGAAAAAACTGATGCAAATCACATCGTTAACCCTATTTATTTCCGGGCTTTTTGGTCAAGGTGTTACAACCGCAGGATTAAGCGGATCAGTCACAGACCAAGATGGAAATGCACTGGTGGACGCAGATGTTGTAGCTGTATATACACCCACAGGTGCACAATATGGTGCTTCCACACGTAGTAGTGGAGCTTACACCATATTAAATATGAAAATAGGTGGTCCTTATAAAATCACTGTATCCTATATAGGATTTAAAAGTCAGTCCGTAGAAAATGTATCACTTAGTTTAGGTACAACAGAAAGAATGAGTTTTCAGTTAACACAAGAAGCCATTGCCTTGGCTGGTGTTGAAGTCACTGCAGAAATGGATGATGTAATGAATGGAGACAGAACCGGTGCAGCGACTTTTATTAGCGCTGAACAGGTCGTCCAATTGCCTTCTATTAAACGAAGCACTCGAGACCTCACTCGTTTAGATCCAAGAAGTGATGGGAACTTCAGTTTTGGTGGTAGAAACTGGCTTTACAATAATATTTCATTGGATGGCTCATATTTCAATAACCCTTTTGGACTGGATGATCCAGCTCCCGGTGGACAAACCAATGCAGAACCCGTCTCATTTGATGCGGTTGAGCAGGTACAAGTATCTGTCGCCCCATTCGATGTTCGCGAAGGTGGATTCACTGGTGCAGGTATTAATACTGTTACAAAAAGCGGTACAAACACATTAACAGCAACAGTCTATTCTTATAATAGAAATGAATCCTTTGTTGGGAATTCAGTTGCCGGAAATGATGTGGTTGCCAATCCGAAATTATCATTTAACCAAACAGGTGTTTCAGTTGGCGGTCCAATTGTCAAAGATAAAGTCTTTTTCTTTGCAAATTATGAAATGGAGCGTCGTTCAGATCCTGCATCAAATTTTGTCGCTGATGATGACGGCAATGTAAAATTTGGTGAAACGCGCGTGACTGCTGCCGATATGGATGCAATTAAACAACGGATGACGGATGTGTATAATTATGATACAGGCGATTATCAAAGATACAATCACGAAACCAACAATGATAAAATGTTGTTGAAGCTTGATGTAAATGTTAACGCCAATCATAATGCCAGTTTTCGATACAGCAGATTGGATGCACACCGCGACTTACCCCCTCACTTTATTGCATTGAGTTACAATAATACGGGTCGTGGTCCAAATAACACAAGCCTTCCATTTGAAAATAGTGGTTATAAAATCAACAATGTTCTTGATTCTTACGCTGGTGAATTAAACAGCACTTTTGGTGGAAATATCGCGAATAGATTCTTTTTCAGCATGAACAAATTTCGTGACTGGAGAACACCAAAAAGTGAAGATTTTCCAACAATTCAAATTGGTAAAGATGGATTAGCGTATGCAACATTGGGACATGAACCTTTTTCAATTCATAACATTCTTGAC
>Ga0208391_1001365_pt1 | contig 11749 bp, 7 predicted proteins | sample Knorr_S23_td_Bot_FD_185612 | JGI IMG/M metagenome (GOLD analysis project Ga0208391, IMG submission 185612) | Marine microbial communities from Southern Atlantic Ocean transect - Knorr_S23_td_Bottom_ad_3770_LV_A (SPAdes) (version 2) | ecosystem: Environmental > Aquatic > Marine > Oceanic | place... | reverse complement strand
TTCAACGCAACTAAACCAACCAACTCCTCCACCTGAAAGCTGAAGGGAAATGAAACACCTCCTCTTTACAACAATCGCAGCCGTGCTGTTGGTGGTATTGCTGACCACTGCTGTCAGCTGCCGCGACATCGTTCCATCGCTGGGGATGGGAGGATGCCACTGATGCCAAGGCACATTTGCACTACTACAAGCATATCTTTCTGGCTTGTATTTATGAAGACGAATGGCAGGATCAAGGTCCACGTAAATACTCCTTGTACCGGTTCAAAGGGACGGTTGTCCGCACCTACAAGGGTGACTGGCATATTTCCGAGAGGATTTTCTTTGTTCATGGGATAGATTCTCCAGTTAAAGCGGATTTCACATCAAATGCCGGCAAGCTCGTATTCCTTTTCACCGATCAGCACACAAATGCCGAAATAGGGTTTGAGACAGGAACCTTTCGCTATTACGAACCGGAGCTTGAGCGCGTGATCGAGTTTCTGTTTCCGGGATGGAGTGGGAAGCTTTAAACTAAGTTCAAAATGAAAATACCTTGTTCAAACTGCAAGGAAATGGCCGAACTACTCATTGCTGCTGGTGCGGATGTGAATGCGAGGAGGAAGTATGGACATACTCCTTTGCATCTTGCGGCTGCTAAAGGTTACACGGAAATCGCCGAAGGTGCGGAGGTGGATCCTAACATTCAAACTGGCCCAAAAGGGGTGCTCCGATCAGGGATCAACACTCGAACCGACAAAGAAATCAACACATGAAAATAAAACTGACATTCTTTACGATCCTGATCGCATATGCGACTTCGGCCCAGCAAGGATGGATCGACCGGAAAGACATTAATCCGGCCCTGATCTACTGGAAGGAGTTTCTCGTCATGGCAGGGAATCCCAACAATGACGAGGTCGAACCGAATCACGACAAACCCGCGATAGATTCGGAATACGAAAAAGCGGTCCGAGCCTATGATGAACATTTTCGGCGACTGGCCAAGGCTCGACAAATGACAGTGCCCTGCGACTGGGGCGGCGACAATACCGAAGGGCCGAGCCTTCTTTTGCCGCATCTTGAGCATGCTAAGAGAACGTCACAAATAGCCCGTCTGCGCGTTCGGTATTATCTCGAGAAAGGCAGGCCGGACAAAGCCGTAGAAGACCTGTTGACGGCTTTCACGCTCGCCCGGCATGTGGGGCAGGAACTGTATCTCATCAATGTGCTTGTGGAGATTGCAATGAATGGAATTCTGCTCGACGCCATTGCTGAAAGTTTTCATTTGTTTCCTGACGACGCCCTAAAGCAATTGGAGAGTGGGCTGAAACGCTTGCCAAAAGGCGGTTCAGTTGCGTCCACTATCACAATGGAGAGGAACTTCATGGCGGGCTGGATGGAAAAAGAGATCAAGGATGTCTTGGAAAGCGTTGGCGGCGACGAGGTAAAGGCACTCCCGATCCTTGAAGAAAAAGTGAAGACGTTTGGCGCGGCGGAAAATGGCGTCTCCTTTGGCCGGATGAAAACCAGCATCGGCGACACCAACGGTCTTCTGAAACTCTTGCGGGTGATTTACCCTTACTACGATGAGGCTCAACGCCTGTTTGCGCTGTCGCCTCAGGAATCGTTGGATGCGGTAGAAACGTTCATGAAAAAAGTCGAGAAGAGTGACAATCCCTTTGTTACTTTGTTTTTCCCGGCCCTCAGAAAATCTCAGTTAAAGGAGTTGGGAAACCGCGTGCGTATGGCGATGCTCGACGCAGCGATTGCTTACAAACTGAATAGCAAGACTGGGCTTGAACGGGTGGCTGATCCTTTCTCTAGTGGTCCTTTTAAAATGACGCGCGTCCTCTACAAGGGCAAGGATCGCGGGTTCGTCCTGACATCCAAATTTAAGGATCCCGTCATGAACCGCCAAGCGTTCGTGGAAACACCCGGAGAGCGATTCGGGTTATGGGGTAAGACGGTTGGCAAGACGGGTGAAGAATTAAAAGCTGAAGGCAAATGAAACACCTCCTACTCACAACAATCGCAGCCGTGCTTCTGGTGGGGTGTGTCTGACTTTAAACTTAGTTGAGTTGTGTTAAAAAGAGGACAATTTGGGAAAAGACGCATCAAGCTCCTTGGCGTTTTAATGATGGGATTCCCTTTTTTTGTCCTAAAAATTATTGTGAATGCTGTATGTTCCGTTTGGAGGCAAACCAAGAGTATTTCATCTAAACTCCTCTCGTTAACAAATCGATCTGGAGCAATTAAACACGACGGCAAGACGGGTGCAGAATTGAAAGCTGAAGGCAAATGAAAACGAAACAAAGCCGAGGATTCACGTTAATTGAACTTCTGGTGGTGATCGCCATCATCGCGATCCTCGCGTCGATGCTGTTGCCCGCCTTAAGTGTGGCCAAGGAAAAAGGTGTCCGAATCAAATGTATGAGCAACCTAAAGCAAATCGGCCTCGCCTTTCAAATCTACGCCGGAGAAAACAACCAGTATCTGCCATCCTATGGTGCGGACGCAGGGACATGGCTTTGGGACATACCCACCAAGACCGCGCAGTTCATCGTCGACTCGGGAGGCACACGAAAGGTCCTCTACTGCCCGAGCAAATTCGCCAGCGTCAAGGACATCGACCTCTGGTGGGACTTTCGTGGCGGCTACACCGTGACCTCCTATGCCTGGCTCATAAAAAGGAATCCCTTGTTTCGCGGACCCCAACCCTTGTACGGTGGATCTCGCGGCCTGGCCCCCAGGTTTCTTTACGAGCGAATCACCGATGGTGAACCCTCCAGCGCGGAAATTGTGGTCGATTGTGTCATCTCGGAAAATGGTAACAACTTCACCCGCATCGGCAGCGGTGTGATCGACCACCATAGCACCAGCCATCTAACGACCGACAACTTGCCGGCCGGGGGAAATATTCTGTTCCTCGACGGCCACACTCAATGGCGGGATTTTGGCTTGATGAAGATTCGCACGGCCCCCGGTATTCGGCCCGAATACTGGTTCTGATCCCCATTGGTGCAGCTACGACTTTGGCGAACTCCGTCGAGCCACTCAATCTTCCCGTTCCTTTCGGCGGATCAAACGCCGTTGGTACGCGATCAAGGAGCGACAATGCGGAAGAATCCGGACGCGCCATCGACGGGCAGGGTCAGTGGGCTAAAAACATCGACGCCCACGTCATCCCAGACTGGCGCGCTGAGACTTGTGGTTTTCTGAACCGTGTAAGGCCCTACGCCGCCCTGCCACTCCATGATCAGGTTGGCGCCGGTGCCATCCAAATTCAGCTCAGTGATTTGGATCGGTTCAACGGTGACAACGGTAACGAGCGCATGCTCGGTGGCCACCAAGTCGTTGACGTCGTCAATGACCACTGCGCTCAGATCATGCTCCCCCGCGGCGGCACCGGCCCACTCGGCGCTGAAGGGTTTTGTGGTCGATTCAGCGACCAATTCTCCGCCAGCGAAATACTGCACACGCACGATATTGCGATCCGATGCGCCAATTTCCACCTCGAGCGGAATCGATGTCCCCGATTCGAATTGTTCTCCATCCATGGGCGTCATCAAGGTCACCTCCGGCAGGGCCGGCGATCCTTCCCGCGTCTCCGGCGGTCCCATTGGACCGTAGTCGTTGGGATCAAAGTCAAAATCGTCGGTAATAACAAACTTGTCGAAGAAGGACCCGTCTTCACGGCGCGCCAGTGCGATGGTGTACAGCCCAAGTTCGTCGATCTCGATGGTATACGGCGAAGCTCCATCCTGCGGATCGCTCACCCAGACAAAATCGGACTTGCCGGAAAAACCGGTCATACTCGCCTGATTGCCATCGACGCGGTTGGCTGGACGCGCGTCATCCAGCCAAAACCAGCTCGAATCATCGTTGCCACTGTCCCCACTGGCGCGATACCAGACGATGTGAACGCCGGTTTTGGTGAACTCCACATCATACTGGAGCTGGGAGGATGTCTCATTGCCCCCGGCGCCGTTGGGCAGAACCATCGACACGCCCCCCGAAGGTGTGCCCCGAGAGAAGTTTTCCACCCAGAGATCGTCGGTGTTGAAGTCATAAGACTCGGCCTCGAAGACGATGAGCCCGTCGTCCGTTTGTGGGAGCAGGGCGCCGAGGCTGTAGAATTTTAACTGGCCTCCATTCAGAATATTGGACGTCGCCGCGGTGTCGGCAATGTTGTTTAGCGTAATGGTGTATTTGGCACCCACAATCTGCTCCGACGTTTCCAGCAGCACGAAGCGGGGATTGCCCAGCAATGTCGCGGTGAGGACTTCCAAGGACCCCTCGGCGCTGGTGATCTTATAATTTCCAGCCTTTTCGGCGGAGGAGACGTTCAAGGGCTCTGAAAACGACACGCTAACGCGCTGCCGGATCGCGTTGCCCTGGGCTCTAAGCGCCTGGGGCGGGACGGTCTCTGGAATGACCGAAATAACCGCCTCCTGGCTCACGGCCGAGGCACCAATGCTCGTCGCCTTCACACGCACGACAGCCCCGTCCCAATCCAACGTGAGCGGACTCACCATGAAGCTGGTTCCGGTTTCCCCTGAAAGGTCGATAAATTCATCGCCAACTTTGCGCTGCCATTGCAATACCAATAGCGCGCCTTCGGGTGTGATCACCGCGTCACCGGTCAAAGTCACGGAAGCGTTTTCCACCCCAGCGGTATCCACGGGATCCAGACTGATTTCCACCTGATTGTTGCTTTGCACCACCTCGCCCTGCCGGGGGGTCGAAGGCGGCCCAAATTCCCCAAAGTTGTTGGGATTGAAATTGGGATCGGTGGTGATGATGAATTTGTCGGCGTAGGATCCGTCCTCACGCCGGGCGGCGGCGATGGTGTGCAGCCCGGGTTCGTCGATGTCGAAAGTCATTTGACCCGCACCATCCTGTGGCCTGCTGTTCCATTCGAAGATGGCGCCATTGAATCCGGTCATGCTGGCCCGGTTGCCCGTGGTTCGATTCGGCGGCCGCGCGCCATCCACATGCAGCCACATGGAGTCGTCAGTGCCGCTGTCCCCACCGGCGCGATACCAAATGATATGCGTGCCGGTCTTGGTGAAAATAATGTCGTATTGCAACTGGGTGTTGGATTCGTTGCCGCCGGTGCCATTGGGATTCACCATGGAAACGCCACCGGAGGCGCCTTGGCGATCGGTGTCCTCTATCCAGAGTCCATCCGGGTTGCGGTCAAAAGCTTCGGCTTCCCAAATCACGAAGCCGTCCTCTCCCTGTAGCAGGGGGCCCACGGCGTTGAACGTCACCCGGGTGTCGGCGGGAATCACATTGCCCGCCCCAGCCAGGTCGGATAAATTGTTCAAGGTAATGGTGTATTCATCCCCCGTGACCTGCAGGTCGGTGATCAGGGTCACGGTGGTTCCATCCGCGGACAGCTCAGCCTCAGTGACGGCGATCGCGCCACTGGCGCTGCTGACGGCGTAATTGGCGGCATTTGTTGCCGTATCCGCCCTGAGAACCTCGGAGAATTGAATGACCACCGCCGTCAAGGACTGCTTTCCCACGACACTGATTACAGAAGGGGGCGTCGCGTCCACGAACACCGCGATCGCACTGGATCGGGAGATCATCCCGTCGTTGTCGGTGGCTTCGGCGGTTAAAATATAATTAGCCTCCGGCACATTGGGCACGATGATTTCGTAAGGCGCCTGAGTATCCACCCCAACACTCTGTCGACCTTCCGCGGTTTCCGCGAAGAACTCGACCCGGGCCACCTGGCCATCGGAATCAGATGCGTCGGCTGTGATGGAGACATCGGCCCCGGGGATAAAGGCCGCGCCATCCACGGGCGCGGTGATCACCACGCTCGGCGCGGCGGTGGAAGTTTCCATCGCGACAAACATCAAATAATTGAGGCGCGTATCGCCAGAAACTTTCGTGAGGCGCAGAGTGGATTTCCCATTGAGCGAGACAGTGACCGGCGCCCCGCTGATATCGGTCGCAGTAATCCAGTCGTAGGAAGAACCACCGCCGGGCGCGATGAACACACCCACCGGCGCGGTGACTTGATCGGGTAGGGTGGCGTTGCCGATCACCCGTTCCAAGGTCAGGGTGGTGGCGCCCGAACTCATCACGGCCGCTTTGAGAATGACCTGGTAATGCCCTTCTTCAAATGTCTTGGTGTAATTGACCCATTCCCCGGGGCGAAAGAACACCAGATCATAATCATCCATCTCGGCGTCCAAATACTCCTGCCGGAGCTCGTCCTGGGAGATTGCGGTTTGCGGCATGGACTGCCCCTCGAAGGGAATGCGCCACTCGTCTGGATTGGGGCGGCCTTCGTCCGTGTTGAGTTCCATGAAGTCGACGCCTTGCACACCGATCTCCACGCCACGATCAATATAGGAATTGGCCTCTTGCCAACTGATCATGGGATCATCGATGAATCCCCCCCCGTCATAATTCCAATTCTCGACTTCAACGGTCGGGTTATCAGCGGAGAAGGTGTCAAAAATAATTATCTTGCTGCGGACGGCGCCGGCTGCATTCAGGGTTCGGATCTCGGTGCGGTAGATTTGGTTGGGCTGGAGCTTGGAAAAGGTCGCTTCCAAATCGGTGGGATCCCCTGAGAAAGCCAGATCACCGGAAACATCAATCCCATTGAGAAGGAGCTTCACGCGCTCAGTTGCGATGGCCCCGGTGGAGGTGAGACGGAAGGAAAGCCCGTCATCAGCGGCATAGAAGGAGGTCCCGCTCGCAGGGACTGTATCCAGGATCGATGGCGGTTGTGGGTCGGTGGCTCCAGCAACGCTATTATTGGACAACCATTCGATGTTTTCCGCGGTGAGCACAGCGCGCCAAACCGCGACCTCATCGATGAGTCCATCCCAATAGGCCTTGGCGCCGTCGCCAATGACAAAGCGGTCCATCCGGTCCAGTGTGCCCGCGGTGGTTTGCATGGCCGAGGTCGGTTCATCCAACACCCCATCAATATAGAGTTTAAATCCCGCGCCATCGTCCCAGGTAAAGGCGACGTGCTGCCATTCGGTGGTCTGGGCGCCCTCATGTGATTCCTGTTGCTCCTGATTTCGGTTGACGTTTCCGTTGCTCTCGGTGGTGGTAATTCCCACCTTGAACACGTTTGAGCCACCCGCGTTCGCGCCGGTGCTGTCGTAGCGTAGTCCCCAGGCGTCCGCGCCGCCGCTGTCGACCGCCTCCCAGAATCCGCGGTCCTGGCTCATGCCGTTGGAACGAATCCAGAGCGACAACGTGAATTGGGACTCACCATTGAAAGCCTCGGCCAAGTCTTCCATTGTCACCACGCCGTTACTCCCGTCGAAACTGACCGATCCACCGCCACCAAAGGGGTCGTCCGTGACCCATTCGACTCCGCCGGACAAGGTGCCCGCGGCGTCGCCAAAGGTCGGCGCAGCCGTTTCGCCATCCTGGTCGCTAAATACCCAGCCGTTATCCGGCGCCGGAGGTGCCTGGGCCTGTGTCTGTGTCTGCCCGAGGAACAAGCACAGGGCGACTAGCGGTGCCAATGCGCTCCATGTGATTAGATGCTGCCACACGCTAGCAAAGTATTGGGTGATCCGATGGTATTTCATAGTATTATGGTTAAGGGTTGGTTTAGTTTTCAACGCAGGAAGTGATCAAGCGAGACGCCACTATCGGCCCGAGTATTCAAACATGGCTTCCTAGGCATCATTGTCACCCAGTTATCCCATCCAAAGCAACAACATTCATCTGCAACGCAATGTGCTTTAGGGGGTGGTGCTTGGGTAATTCATCTTCGACAACATACGAAACAGCCGACGTTCTCCTCAAACACGGCGGCAAGACGGGTGAAGAATTGAAAGCTGAAGGGAAGTAGTCAAGCGCACCTCTGCGGCAACAGTTAAAACGGCTTGAATAATTGTCGAAGCCCCAGCAACTTCGTCACATGAAACTAAACTTTGAAACAATCCTCTGGGGTATGTTGGTGCTGGACTCCATTGGTTGCTGTGGTTTCGCGTGGTCAACAAGAGGGGTGAACTGGTACGTCAAAACATTCCCTAGGATAGCAAAGCATTTTCCCCTGACTCGCGGGTGGAGCCTGTTCTATCTGGTGATGGTGGGTTGGCTTGGCTGTGTTCTGTATCGTTTGCCCACAGAGTAAGGCAACTAAACCGACCCACTCCACCACTTAAACGCCACAGGGTTGTTGTTCGAGGGCAGGTCGCCACCAAGCCGAAGCCATCCCTTGAGGTTGTTCGAGAGGCTCACCAAACGGCGTTTACGGGTCTTGGCTTTGGCGGCAGTAATCTCAATGTACTGCTCAGTGAAGTCCTGTTTTTGGAGGCGTTGGATTTCCAAGGGGCGAACACCAGCAAAGAGTCCGATGGCAAGATAGAGGATCATTCCCGGGTCGGTTTTAAATGCCGTTAGGAGGAGTTTTTGAGCCTCGGAAGAGGTGAATATGGATGGCGAGGAATCGTCGCTCCCGGGCCGTTTTACGGCCTTGCACGGGTTGTTCTCGGAGTAGTATTCCCTGATGCACCAACTAAAGAATGGCCCAATCTTGGCAAGCACTCCATCAATGGTGGATCGCTTCCAGTTTCGGGTGTGGAACCATTCCTCCAGCTGGCTTGATGAAACATTATGGCACATCTGATTGGAGAACTTTTCGGCCAACTGTGAGAGGTGTAGTTGGGTTTGTTTGAGAGACGAAGGGCGTAGTGATCGCTGTTTGAATGACCTTGGCATACCTTCCAACAGCATCGGTTACGGGAAGGGGGTTTAGTTTGGCAGGGGAGTTCAATATGCATTGGTAAATCGATACTCCTCGTTTGGAGGCGAGGTTGAAAGCAGAGACGATGTCCCTTTGTTCCTCGGGGGTTCTATTGCTCCAGAAGCCGGTAGAGTCGGCTTCAATCGAGTTTAACCATGCACGAGCCTCATCACGGGAGGTGAAGAAGCGTTGCCTTCGTTTACCATGAAGGGAGATCGTGACCCGCCACCGGGTATTTCCGTGATTAAGAGTTTTCTGGATTCGCATCCGCTAACATCCGCTAACCGTTTTTGCCAAATTGGCGCGAATGAGAGTCGTGCAAGCTAATGCGAGAATGTGAGGAACAGAGTAAAACTAAGAAGATGGTGCGCAGTACTGGACTTGAACCAGTGACCCCTACCGTGTCGAGGTAGTGCTCTACCAACTGAGCTAACCGCGCATCCCGCTGGGCCGCACACAGTGACAACTTCGGTTCGGGTTTTCAAGCCCTGTTTTTTCCTCGCTCGGTAAGATGGACGCATGGCCGTTCATCCAAAAACCCATTTTGCGTGGGAACGGGAATGTTTTGGCATTGCACCTGACCCATATCATAATGCATCCAGGCCCGTGGGGTTTTCGGAAAAGCCCGATGGTGTTCAGCTTCTTGGGCATGATTAAAACCGCTTGAAAGCGAAACTCGAAGGGATGACAATTTTCCCGCAATGAAAAACTTCCTAACCACAGCAATCGCAACCGTGTTTTTGGTGGGGTGTGGCTCTTCCGGGGCTGAGCGGGAAATGTTTGGTGCTGTACTTAAAGGAAATATCGCGGCTGTAAAACAGTACCTGGATAATGGTGTAAATGTGAATGCAAAGAGTGAACCGGGGTTAACCTCATTGCATTGCGCCGTTAATGAGGATTTCAAGGGGAGCCACCGTGAATTGGTTAAACTGCTGATTGACAAAGGAGCCGATGTAAATGCAAGGGATGATATTCTGGATACCCCATTACATGGGGCGAGTAACAAGGAAACAGCAGAAATCCTCATCAAAGCGGGTGCGGATGTGAATGCGAAAAATATTTATGGAAAGGCTATATTGTACTCATCGGCGCGCAATGCCGCCAACGCATCAGTGACTTGGCAAATGTATCTAGACTTGGTCGAACTGCTTATTGCGAAGGGTGCGGATGTGGATGTGAAAAATGAATCCGGGGAAACGCCTCTTCATGTAGTGGCGCGACAGTTTGATGAAAAAAAAGCTTCTGAGATTTGCGAGCTGCTTATTGCCAACGGAGCGAAGGTGAATGAGAAAAAATTGAATGGCCAAACCCCTTTGGATGAGGCAAATGGGAATAAACGAACCAAAACCACCGACCTCCTCCGCAAACATGGCGGCAAGACAGCTCAAGAATTAAAAGCTGAGGGGAAATGAAAACAACAAAAGACAATAAAGTTTTCGGTTTATGTCGGAGGATTATCGAAGACGGCAAATTAACCGAAGATGAAGTTTACGATTTGTCTAATTTCATTAACAAGCAAACGGATGAATGTAATGATGAATCAGGTAAGTGGCCAACTAACCTGCTCATTAAGCCCCTACAAGAAGTTTGGCAAGATGGTGTTTTAGATTCTAAAGAGCTCAATGTGCTAGCAGAGCTTCTGGTAAGCATTGTGTATAATAGTGAGCTTGAGGTTAAGAATAACAAAAACACGAATACCACTAAATCGTGTCCCCATTGTAGTAAGGTTTTGATGTCATCAATTATTCCAAGATGTTCATGGTGCGGGGAGGATCTAAAACGAGAGGAAATGTACGTAGCTTCAGAGGATTGGTTAAATAGTAAAAAAATAGAGGACGCTTGGGATGATGTACTGAGTAAAAAACAAATGAGTTGTTTTCAAAATTGGTTTGGCCGCCTTTACGAGTGTCCTGTTGATAAGTTTAATGAAATGAGGGAAAGTCACAGTGATTGGTGACGGTTCTGGGTAAAGCCAACTAGTAATATGTGAATAGAAATGTGACTTAAAAACCGTAAAAGAATGAAACACCCTCTGCTCACAACAATCGCAGCTGTGCTGTTGGCGGGGTGTGCGACTACGAAGCGGCTACCCGTCACAATTCATGAAGTTGGAGAAGAGGCACAAGCCCAATGCAGGGCCTTCGGTTGGGCTACGCCCTCCCTGCGTCCCAGCATCGACTTACTCTACAACATTGAGCAAATAATCAACCCGTCCAGACTAACGAAAGCTTTGGCCCAGTTTGGATAACTCGATCATGCTGACTGGAGGATGCCGGGGCGGAAGAGGATGCGGAGGATCAGGTGCCTGACTTGAACAGCCGAGGCGAGGCGGTTTACAGCTTTTAATAGTTTTGAGTGTTTTTGGCCAAGTTCGCCCGCGCTTGGTCGTGGGGGATTCTTTTTTCATCCAAGGCGCAAACCTCTTTACGTGGAGAGCAATACGGGAATCAGAATGGCGGTCAACAATTGCCCGCCGATACTGCGACCAGCGTACAAGGCAGGATTCATCACTAAAAAGGTTGAATTGAAGGTCTTGAGCAAAGGGAAATGGCAGTTTGCTCAGGTTGCGTTTCTCCAAGTGGTGTAGAGGCTTGCAAGCGACTCTTCACCGCCGTTTTTTTTGCGTCAGACTTCGACGGTCTCGCCCGGTTGCGGCTGGAGGATTTTTATTTTGGGCCAGCGACCCCGAACCTGCTCTCCAAACCAGGCGCGAGCCTCGGGGTCGCCGTGGCCGAGGATGAGTGTGCGCGGCTCCACTTGGCCGACCAGTTCCAGCAGGGCCTCGCGGTTGGCGTGCGCGGTGAGGTCGAAGTCGTGCACGTCGCAGCGCTTCGCCAAGTCACCCGCGCTGTCGCTGTAATGAAATGTTTCCCCGGCTGCCGCTGCCTTGAGGCGGCCACCGGGCGTCGCGGGATCGGCGTAGCCGACGAAGAAGATGCCGTGCTTCGGATCCTCGACCATGCGCTTGGCCAGGTCGTAGGCGGTGGTATTCTCGGTGAGCATGCCGGCGGTCATCACGAACAAGCG
>Ga0208391_1001362_pt1 | contig 11757 bp, 9 predicted proteins | sample Knorr_S23_td_Bot_FD_185612 | JGI IMG/M metagenome (GOLD analysis project Ga0208391, IMG submission 185612) | Marine microbial communities from Southern Atlantic Ocean transect - Knorr_S23_td_Bottom_ad_3770_LV_A (SPAdes) (version 2) | ecosystem: Environmental > Aquatic > Marine > Oceanic | place... | reverse complement strand
AGAACAGTCTAGACCAAGTAAATGTAGCAACGTCGCATGCCATTCCGGCACGCTCACGGTTTTTTCCACCGCTTTCAGGCCAATCTCGTCCGTGGACCCGTGGGTGTAGCCGCGCTTGAGCCCGGGGCCAGCCATCCAGGTGACCATGGCGTTTTTGTTGTGATCCCGACCTGAGTTTGCCTCGTTTTTTTTGCCATCCAGCTGTGCAATCGGCAGGCGCCCCATCTCCCCTCCCCACGCCACAACCACCTCATCAAGCAAACCGCGTTGCCGAAGATCGGTCAGCAACGCCGCCGTTGGTTTGTCGGTGCGCTCGCACGCACCGTGCAGGCCTGACTTCAGGCTGGTGTGGTTATCCCAAATCTGACCGTTTATGAACAATTGCACGAATCTCACCCCTCTCTCGACCAATCGGCGAGCGATTAGGCAGCGGCGACCATACGAATCGGTTTTGTCCTCGCCAATGCCGTACATGGCCTTGGTGGCGAGGCTTTCCTTGGACAGATCGAGTGCCTCAGAAGCCTCGATCTGCATACGCGCGGCCAGTTCGTAGTTGGCGATCCTCGCACCAAGACTCGGCTGGTGAGGCCGACGCCCCAGATGGATTCGATCCAGTTCGCCAATCAAGTCCCTCTCAAGGTCTATCATCTGATCCGGAACATCCTTGCCGGGATGAAGATCCAGCACCGGCGCCCCGGTCGATCTAAAACGAGTGCCCTGGCAAACGGGCGGCAGATAACCGGACTGCCAGTTTTGAGTGCGGTTGATGGGCGGCCCCTTGGAATCTTCGAGGACCACGTAGGCCGGCAGGCTTTGGCTCTCGCTGCCGAGCCCGTAGCTCACCCATGCGCCCAACGACGGGTGTCCGGGAAACAACCGGCCGCTGTGGATATTAAACAACGCCGGCTCATGAGTGATACTGGTGGTGAACATCGATCGAATCATCACCACTTCGTCCACGCATTGCGCAAAGTGGGGCATTACCTCGGACACCCACATGCCGCTTTGGCCATGCTGCGCAAATTCAAACGGGCTCCGCAGCAACGCGCCGGCAGACTGCGGGTTCTCCACTTCACCGGCGATTTTGCTGAAGTAGGATTTGCCGTGGTTGCGGGTCAACTCCGGCTTAGGGTCAAACAGATCCATCTGGCTCGGTCCACCGTTCATGAACAGGTGAATCACCGCCCTGGCCTTGGGCACAAAGTCGGGCCGACGCGGTTTAAGATCGAACACTTGTCCAGGCGCAGTTCCATGCGCCACCCCAGACTTGGCCCCGTACAGGTCCCCGCCCAGCAGCGACAACAACGCCGCCTGGCCAAGCCCGCCGCCCATGTGCTCAAAAAAACGTCGGCGTGACGTCGTGCCTGTCCTCGGTGCGTTCACAACTCAAAAAAACTAGTCCACATAAACAAACTCTGCAGCATTAAACAGCGCATGACAAAACGCCCGCAGCGCCTGTGTTTCGTCGCGGTTGGCTAGGGGGTCAAGTTTGCGCTTGGCCAAGTCGATCTCCTCCGCGCTTGCGTCGCGGCCAAGCGCCAGTCGAAATGCATGTCTCATTTTCTCATCGATGCCGCCTGGCTTTTCATGGCTCACCCGCTGCGCAAACGCATTGGCCAAGCGGCGCAGCAACTCGTTGTTCATCAGGTGCAGCGCCTGGGTGACCACGTTTGATTCCGGCCGTTCAACACAGTTCGGACTCATCACCGGCAGATCAAAACTGGCCAGCAGCGTCGGCACCTCGGTTCGTCGCTGGCGCAAGTATACACTGCGCCGCCAAGTTCCGTCTTTGGGCTTTGCCATCACAAGCCCCTGCCTGGAAACATCGACCGGGTCAGCCGGACCGAACTGCTCCCAACGCATTCGCCCCGCCAACGCCAGCATCGAGTCGCGCAAGACCTCGCCCTGCAAACGGAGAAGCGACATGCGCGACCATAGTTTGTTTTGAGGATCCGACTCCATCCGTTCAGCGGAAACTCGGGACGTTTGCCGATAGGTGCGCGAGGTCATTATCAGTCGCTGCATCCGCTTGATGCTCCATTCGGCCTCGACGAATTCCGTCGCCAGCCAATCGAGCAACTGCGGGTGGCTTGGCCTTTCCCCCGCCTTGCCAAAATCACCCAGCGTCCGTACCAAGCCCCGGCCAAAATGATGTTTCCAGAGCCGGTTCACCATCACCCGGGCCGTTAACGGGTGATCGCCTTTCGTCAACCACCTGGCGAAAGCCAACCGGCGGCCAGTCTTGCCACTTCCCGGCCATGGCGGTTTTGCACGAAACGTTTCACCGGGGGGAACCAGCGCCCTTGGCAAACCGGGCTCGATCAATTCACGCGGCTCCAAATAACCACCGCGGTTGAGCAGATAGGTGGGCGACGGCTGGCCTCGATCCCACAGCGCCCGCACCATGGGCTGCTCGATTCGTTTTTTTTCAGCCGCTTCAAGTGCCTTCTTTTTGGCTTCCTCATCCAGTTCCTTATTGGCCTTGATCGCCGCCACTTCGGCATCCACCGCCGCCTTGTTTTCACGCCAACGTTTCAACTCCTCCGGATGACCAAATGGCAGGCGCCGCTTGCTAGGGCTCAGCCAGTCGTGCTCGTCGAAGGCACCCTTGAAAATCGCCCGCAGCCTGAAGTAATCCGCCTGCGACACCGGATCGAACTTGTGCGAATGGCATTTGGCACAATGTAACGTCAAGCCCAACACGGACGAACCGAGCACGCGCATCTCGTTGTCGATGTTGTCCTGCCGGTCCGGAACGAAGTTGGTGATGTTGGCATTCGTCCCGTCCTCGACCATGCGTAAAAAACCGGTCGCCACCAGACGGTCGAGATGTTCCTCTGTGAACGCGTCGGCATCCTCATAATTCGCCAACTCATCGCCGGCAATTTGCTCCAACAAAAACAAGTCATACGGCTTGTCCGAGTTCAAAGCACGGATGACATAATCGCGATAACGATACGCCCACGGCCGCAACGTATCAGCGTGCTGTATTCCTTCCGAGTCGGCGTAACCGGCAAGGTCGAGCCAATATCGTGCCCAACGCTCACCGTAGGCGGGTGATGCCAGCAATCGATCAACCAACTGCTCATAGGCATCCGGGCGCTTATCCGCAACAAACGCATCAACTTCCTCGGGCAAAGGCGGCAAGCCGATCAGATCAAAGTAAACCCGCCTAGCCAACTCGTGCTTGGGCGCCTGCCCGGCCAACTCCAATCCTGACTTAGTCAAGCGCTCGGACACAAACGCGTCAATAGGATTGGCCACAGCCTCTTGGCCAAGCGCAGGCACCTCCGGACGCTTGGGAGATTGAAACGACCAGAACTGACGATCCTGATCGGATATCAGTGGCTCCCGTGGCCGCTCAGATTCAGCCACTGGCATTCCGGCGGCAATCCAGTCGCGAATGGTTTCCAGTTCCCCCTCTCGCACCGGCTTTACACTGGCTTTGACCAGATCCCGCTTGGGCGGCATTTCACCCTTTGTGATTTTCTGGATCAGCAGGCTGCCATCGGGATCACCCGATTTTACAACCGGCCCATCCTTGCTTCCCTTCAGCAGCGACTCGACCGTGCGCAAATCCAGGTCCGCCTTTTGTTCCTGCCGACCATGACACGCCGCACAGCGCAAATGCAGGATGGGAAGCACATCGTGTTGATTGACCGGTTCCGCTACGCTATCGGCTTGGCCAAGCGTCCGCAGAACAAAAATCAACAGCAACAGCCTGCCAACGAACTCAACCCTGTGCTGTGACGCAAACATTTTCAGTAAAGCAACTTGGGTAACGCAGCCCAGCGTGAATGTCCAGTTGCATCCCTGCCAGCTGAATGCTACCGCTGTCCAGGCGGTAAAATGAAGATCACTGACATCGAATGCCATGTCCTGCTCGTCCCCGACGTCCGGACCGATGCCACCTCCTCGGCACAGGACGACATCGTCGTGTTCGTGCACACCGACGAGGGGATCACCGGCGTGGGCGAAAGCGACGTCAACCCGTGGATCGCCCGAGCCTGCATCGAGGCTCCCAGCACACACTCCATGGGCCTTGGCCTCAAGGAAATGCTTATTGGTGAGAACCCACTCGACACCGAGCGGCTATGGCAAAAACTTTACGTCGGAAGCTGCATGAATGGACGACGCGGCGCGGTCATCAACGCCATCGGCGCCATCGATATGGCCCTTTGGGATATCAAGGGCAAAGCCGCCGGCAAACCGACGTGGCAACTCCTCGGTGGCACCCCGCGCGACGCCATCCAACCGTACGCCTCCCTTCAACCCAACGGAAACAGCTTTGAGGAATATCGCGACTCACTCGTGGAATGGGTGTTGCGCGCCCGCGACATCGGTTTCCGAGCCGCCAAGCTCGAGATCACCCTGTTCGGCCCCTACAACCACAGCGGCATGAACGAGAAGGACGAAAAAGTCACCGAGGTCATCGCTGCCTGCCGTGCCGCCATCGGCCAGGACTTCACACTGTTGGTCGACGTGCAATACGCCTGGGATGACGTTGAACGCGTGCTGGCAACCACCCGCGACTGGAAAGATCTAGGCGTGTATCTTCTAGAAACCCCACTATGGGTGGATGACCTCGAAGGCTATGCCCGCTTGCACGACGAAAGCAGCATCCGCATCGCCGCCGGCGAATGGCTGACCACGCATCACGAGTTTCGCGACCTGTTGGACATCGGCAAAGTCGATGTCGCCCAACCGGACGTCGGCCGCGTCGGCGGGCTCACCGAGGCGATGAAAGTCTGCGACATGGCCGCCGAGCGCGGACGGCAAATCATCCCGCACTGCTGGAAAACCGGGATCAGCATCTCCGCCAGTGCCCACCTCGCCGCCGTCACACCCCATTGTCCATTCTTCGAATACCTCCCCGCGGAATTGACCGACTCAAAACTCCGGCAGGAACTCGTTCAGGACGACCTGAAACTGGTCGATGGCAAACTGGCCATCCCACAAAAACCAGGCCTGGGCATCGAGGTTAACATGGACGCCTTACAACGCTTCAAACAGGACTAGAAACCGTTGGGTTGCCGGATCGCCTCTAATGTTTCCTCCGAGCCACGACCGCTTCGGGCAGGAACATCGAGGTCCACTCGATGGCGGCCAGGCGGTCGTGCCGGTTGCCGCCCTCGAGTTGGAACCGCCCATCGGCCTCACGCATCAGCCTCGCCTGGCCAAACAACGCCACCACCCGGCGGGTGTGCAGCATGATCCGGGGGCGTTTTCGGCACGCCGGCTTCATGCGGCAGCCCTCCCTTCCGCCTTGGGCTCAGCTTCCGTCGTCCACAGCCGCATTCGGGCGAACCACCAATTGGCCACGTGCTCGGGCGCTTTGCGCTCGATTCGCGAATGGCGACTGGCTACGCGTCCGCCCAGCGAGTTTCCGAGTTGCAGTTCCATCTGCCCCCGGACCGTCGTGTTTTGTCTCTCCATCGTTTTCATGTTCGTAGAGGTTTTGCACCGCCAATGGCAGCAACGGGGGAGAGCCTAAAGAGACATGTGGGACATACATGGTCCTATCGAAAACTTTTTATTGGATTTTTTTTCATGGGGGGCATGCGTCTCGCGTGCGCTCCCCGCTTGGCAAGCGCTTGGTTTTAGAGAAGTTTCTGCTGGCCGCCCTTGTTGAGCGACTTGAGGCCGAGCTTGTTGAAACTCGCCTCGGTGGCGACCCGGCCTTGCGGCGTGCGGTTGAGGTAGCCCTGCAGAATCAGGTACGGCTCGTACACTTCCTCGAGCGTGTCCGGCTCCTCGCCGACCGCCACGGCCAGCGACGACAAACCAACCGGCCCGCCGCTGAACTTGACGATGATCGCCTCGAGGATGCGTTTGTCCATCTCGTCGAGGCCGTCCGCGTCGATTTCGAGCATGGCCAGCGCCTTGTCGGCTGTGCCGCCGTCGATGCGGCCGTCGCCCTTCACCTGCGCGTAATCGCGCACACGGCGCAGCAGGTTGTTCGCGATGCGCGGCGTGCCCCGGCTGCGGCGCGCCACCTCGGCGGCTCCGTCGGTGTCGATCTCCACGTTGAGCAACCCCGCGGATCGCCGGACGATCGTTTGCAGATCGTCGGCCACATAGTAGTCAAGCCGCTCGCGCACGGGAAAGCGCGTCAGCAACGGCGCCGTCAACAGGCCGCTCCGGGTCGTCGCACCGATGAGCGTGAACTTCGGCAGATTCAACCGCACGCTCCGGGCGCTTGGCCCCTGGTCGATGATGATGTCTAGCGTGAAATCCTCCATCGCCGGATAAAGATACTCCTCGATGTTTTTTTGCAACCGATGAATCTCGTCGATAAACAGCACATCGCCCTGGTTGAGGTTGGTCAACAAGCCGGCGAGGTCGGCGGCCTTCTCGATGATCGGGCCGCTGGTGATTTTCATGTCGCTGCCCATCTCCCTGGCGAGGATGCCGGCGAGCGTGGTCTTGCCGAGGCCCGGCGGGCCGCTGAGCAGGATGTGGTCGAGCGCCTCGCCGCGCTGCTTGGCTGCCTCAACCGCGATGCCGAGCCGCTCCTTGACCTTGAGCTGGCCGGTGAAATCGGCGAACACTCCCGGGCGCAGCGTCCCCTCGAGGGCTGCGTCCGGCTCCGTCAAAACATCGGTGATCATCCGATCGGCCATGCCTTGAAAAGACTGCGCCAAACTGCCCCAAAACCACAAGGCAATTTAGGAATCGGAAGAAAAACAGACTAAAAACTTGCCAGCCGCCGGGGTTTTCGGCTCAATGCGCGGCGCATGAATAATATTTTCGTGAATGCCATCCTCGCCATCACCGGAATGGCGGTCGTCATCGCACTCGGCATCCTGAACCTTGTGTCCACCCCCTCTCACGGCATGGCACTTGGCTTGGTGGGGCTTGTGTTCAGCATCGTTTTGCTCGGCGTGCTGACCGTGCTTTACAATAAAAAACCGGCGGCGGCTTGGGCGGCGTTGATTGCTGGGACGCTGCTGCTTTACCTCGTCGGCGGCCCGCACCTCTTCACCTTCAGCCTGCTCGGCTTCACGTGGGCCTTCGCCAAAATCGGCTGCCTCTCAACCGAGCACTGAAAAACGAAACACACTTTCCAAAGGCCGCGAAACCTCGCGGCCTTTTTTATTGGCCCAGCCAACTTTGAAACACCGGGGCGGCGGCGAGTCGCTTGGCCAGGCGCTCGTAGCCTTGCGTCAGCGGGTGGCTTGCGTCGGCGAACTCGTCGCTCGGCAATGCTTCCGGCACGACAACACGAATCCCTTCCGCTGACAGCCAAGCGGCGACGGCTATGCGAAAGCCGAGATACTTTTCCCGCGTCGCGTCGTTCATCATGTGTTCGTTCAACGGGCCAACGACGACGAGTAAATCACTTCCCCTGCCCTGCAGCCGCTTGGCCAAGCGGCGGAACGCCTGCCATTGCAACGAGCTCTCCGGCGTCACCCATTCCATGTTGACTTGGCCCGACTGGTTCGCCGACCACGGCTTGTGCCGCTCGCTGGCAAAGCCGCGTTTCGCGCTTGGCAACTCGGCGGATAACGGCACGCCGACCGGCAGCCGGTACGTGTTCGGATACGTCGGCGGAAACTTCCCGTCGTCGGCCAGCGTCCACTCGGGAGCGGGTTTTTGCCCGAAGTAAGTTTGCTGCAAATGCCGCACCCAGCTCAATGGCTCAAGCCGCCGCTCGAGCGCACGGCCCAGCCGCGTGTCGGTGTCCACCCGGTAGCACGGGATGCGCGGCGTGAACTGCGGCACCAGCGCCGGGTGGTTGAACACTTGCTCCTTCGCAAGTTGCATGTCGGCCTCCGGGTCGCTCATCCACAGCAGATTGCAATGCAGCAGCACGCGGCGGTTGGCCAATGCGCCGCCGTGGTGCTCGACCAAGCCCCACAACGCGAGCGGGTACAGCCCGTTGATGCCGGCGTTGGCGAACGGTTTCCCCGTCGCGTCGCCGAGAAACCGCGACAGAGTGCCGTCGTGCGCCGTGTACTCGCCCCACACCACCGAGTCGCCAACCACCGGGATGGCGTCCGGCGGGAGTTGATCGAGCCAGCGTTCGTACAGCCAGTAATCGTTGCTCAACTCGTACGGCACGCGGTAGTGCGGCACCGGCGCTAACGACTCGAACGCCGTCCATGCCTCCGGCAACAGCCAAGCAAAGCCAAGCGACAAACCAAGCGCGCACAACCACTGCCGCGCCGACAATTGAACGGCGGCGGAGTCGTCGGGGGTTGGCTTGGTTTCGTGCGTCATCAGAATTGGAAATAGATAAACGGCTCTCCGCCGGCCGGCGCGAACAGCAGCATCCAAAGAATCATCGCCACCGCCAGCCCGACCTTCACCACCGGCTTCTCAAGCCAACCACGCAACGGTGACTCGTAAACAAACTGGTAAACCCAAACCGAAACGACGAGCAACAACAGCAACAACGGCATCTGCGGGTCGGCCCAGCCGGTGGTGAAAATGCGCTGGAGTATTTCCACCGCTTGACCAAGCGACTCTGCCCGAAAAAACACCCACGCGAAACAAACGAACGCAAACACCGCCAAGCGCTTGGCCAAGCGCGGGCAACGGTCACGCCACCAGGCAACCTGCTCGAGGCCACGATTGGCAATCAGCCCCAAGCCGTGCAGCATACCCCAAATTAGAAACGTCCACGCAGCCCCGTGCCACAGCCCGGAGACGACGAACGTGATCAGCAGATTGCGCCAGAGCTTGATGCTGCCGACGCGACTGCCGCCGAGCGGGATGTAAACGTAATCGCGAAACCAGGTTGAGAGACTGATGTGCCAGCGCGACCAAAAATCGGCCAGGCTCACGGCGAGGTACGGGTTGCGAAAGTTGAGCATCAAGCGAAACCCCATGCAGCGTGCGGCACCGCGCGCCATGTCGGTGTAGCCGCTGAAGTCAAAATAAATCTGCCAACCAAAGGCGAACGTCGCCAGCGCCAGCGCCGCCCCGCCCTGTGTTGCGACGTCGCCATAAACGCGATCAACGTACGGGCCAAGGTAGTTGGCCAGTGCCACCTTTTTGAACAGCCCGACGAGGAACAGCGACGCGCCGTCGGAGACATCGGCAAGTGTCACGCGCGGAATTTTTGCGAATTGCGGGAGCAGGTTTTTTGCACGCTCAATGGGCCCAGCGACCAACTGGGGGAAAAACGTCACGAACGCCGCAAAGCGTACGAAGCTCGGCTCTCGCGCAATGATGCCCCGGTAAAAGTCGATCGTGTAGCTCATCGACTGAAACGTGTAAAACGAAATACCCACCGGCAACACATACTCCCAACCGGGCGGCATCAGCGACTCGGCGGACGGCAGTTGACCCGCGCCGAGACGGGCCAGCAGGGTGTTCAGGTTTTCAATCGCAAACCCGGCGTACTTGAAAAAAACCAGCACCGACAAATTGTTGATGATGCTGACCCACAGCCAGGCACGGCGGCTACGCAGCCAATGCCCCACCGCCAACACCACTGCGAAAAAACCAACCGCAGCTGCCAATCCACCCCACCCACCGGGTGCCATCAGGCCAACGACAACCGCGCCAACGAGCACCACAACGCTTGCGCTCAAGCGCCACCCCGGCTTGGCCAGGCGCGGGCCGCGCTCCATCCAGTCGACGATGAAGTAGTCGAGCGCCGTGGAATAAAAAACGAGCAGCAGATAGTACGGATGCCACCAACCGTAAAAGACCGCCGAGGCGAGAAGAATCCAGTGCAACCAAAACCGGGTCGGGCGCAGCGCCCAAAACCCGACAATCGTCACGATGAAAAAAATGAAAAACGTCCAGGTGTGGAAAAGCATGGTCTACTTTTCCGGGGACGACTTGCCCAGGAACGACTCAACTTCGGCAGCCATCACGCGGCGCACGCAGCGGAAACCGCAGTAGTCGGTGAAGAAACAGGCGTCGGTGTCGCCTGTGCGCTGCCCCTTGCGAAACGAGGCGCGGCACATCGAGGCCGAGGCCTTCCACGAGCCGCCTTTCATCACGCGTTTGGTGTCAGCGATGCCCTCCGCCGGGCCAAGCGGATCGTGGGCGGGACTGCTTTTGTAATAGTCCGGAGCGTAAACGTCCTGGCACCACTCGGAGACGTTGCCGTACAGGTCGTGCAGCCCCCACGCGTTGGGTCTGCGGGTGCCAACAACATGCGTGCGCTTTCCGGCGTTGTCGGCAAACCAGCCATTGGCCTTGAGCTTGGCCACGTCGCCGAAGCTGTACAACCGGCTCGAGCCGGCACGGGCGGCGTACTCCCACTCGGCCTCGGTGGGCAACCGATAGCCGTTGGCGTTGAAGTCGCACGGCCAGCCCGGCTTGGCCTCGTCATAGCACGGCGTGAGTTCCTCCATCAGCGAGCGTTCGTTGCAGTAGAGCTTGGCTTCGCGCCAGCGCACACGCTCGACCGGCTTGCGGCTGTCATCCTGCCAGCAGGAAGGGTTCGGCAACTGCGCCTTGACGAACAAGTCGTGAGTGACCTCGAACTGATCCATCAGGAATGTGCTCAGTCGCACCTCGTGGCGTGGACGTTCGTCGGCCTCGTGCTCGTCGGAGCCCATCTGGAATGAGCCGGCCGGGATGACGATCATCGACACGCCGCTGGCGGTGGTGACCAACTGCGGCTCGGCCGGTGATGACTGGGCCGGGCCACAGCCGTTGGCCAAGCCGAGCGCGAGCAGGCCAAGCGCACCGGTAAACTGCTGCAGGGTCATTTGCTCGGCGGCAGAAACCAGTCGGACTCCTTGTTACTGTAACCGTTGCGAGTGAGTGGCTGCCAGTCGTAAACCGGCTTGTGACCGATGGTGACCGAGCCGCCCCTGGCCACTTTCACTGCGAAAATGTCCCAACCCTTGGCGTGGACGCCGACGATCTCGCAGGCGGCCTCGTAGGTGCCGGGCTTGGTGATGTCGCCCTTACCATTCGGGCCCCGACTAAATGAGAGGAACCGGCCGTCGGGCGACCAGTCCACGTGGTAAATCTTGTTTTGCTTGTCGAAGACTTGAAAAACCTTTTTGCCGAGCTTCGGGTTGTCGGACTCAATGTCGATTGGCACGACGGCCAACTCGTGATCGCCCGCGCCCCATGCGATGTGTTTGCCGTCCGGGCTGAAGGTCGGGCGGCAGCCGTCGATGCCGAGGTTGATGATCTTGCTGCCGTTGGCCTCGATCAACAGGTTGGTGTGGCGGTGCCCCATGCCGGCGTGAACGGTGGCGACGATCCATTTGCCGTTGGGCGCGTAGCTGATGTTGTAAAGGTGATGCAACGGCTTGGTGTTGACGTGCTCGCGTGTGTTGCCGCTCGGCAAATGATGAAAGCTAATGCCCTTGGTGTAATAATCTGTCACGTTGAACTTCGGATATTCCTGCGGCAGGAAGGCGATGGTCTGGCTGTCGGGCGCCCAGCATTGCTGGCGTGCGCGGTCGGTCACTTTTTTGCGGCCGGTGCCGTCGGAGTTCATCACCCAAAGGCTGCGAACCGTGGCGCGGCCCTTGCCGGAATCGACGAGGAAACATATCTTCGCGCCGTCCGGCGACGCCTGTGGATACAACTCGTTGACGTCGGGCGTGTTTGTGAGGTTGGCCGACGACTTGCCGTCAGCCGACGTGACGAACAGCTCCCAGTTGTTGTTCGCGTAAACCTCGTGGACGAGCCTGAACTTGCTGCCGGCCAGTTCCTCTCGAACATTTCCGGCCTGCAGAGTGAGCGCCTGAAAAAGCACGACGCCGAAAAGGAGCGCTGATGTTTTTGGGTGTTGTGTTGGTTTCATGTAACAGCGTTTATTTTTTGCCGCTC
>Ga0208391_1001357_pt1 | contig 11780 bp, 8 predicted proteins | sample Knorr_S23_td_Bot_FD_185612 | JGI IMG/M metagenome (GOLD analysis project Ga0208391, IMG submission 185612) | Marine microbial communities from Southern Atlantic Ocean transect - Knorr_S23_td_Bottom_ad_3770_LV_A (SPAdes) (version 2) | ecosystem: Environmental > Aquatic > Marine > Oceanic | place... | reverse complement strand
AGGCAACGTTCGGCGTGGTGCCACGTAGAGCGGTGATCGAAGCGGTGAGAATAACGACTCCACCGGTGCCCTGCTTCACCATCTGGGCAAGCGCGTATTTGCATGTGAAAAACTGGCCCTTGTAGTTCACATCGTGGGTGCGGTCCCACACCGCCTCGGGGAGTTCGTGCAGGTTGCGGTCTTCGCTGTGCATCTGGATACCGGCATTCGGGACCGCGATGTCGAGGTGGCCAAACGTTTCAACGGTTTGCGACACTGCGGCCTCAACCTGATCGGGGTCCGAAACATCAGTGGGAATTGCAATGGCCGAACCGCCCGACGCCGTGATTTCCGCGGCGACCGAGATCACTCCGTCATCTGGAATACCAGTTATCGCAACAGCCGCGCCTGCTTGTGCCATCAAACGAGCTGTCGCCGCGCCGATACCAGAACCGGCACCGGTAATAAGCGCCACTTTGCCTTCGAGTTTTCCGTTCGTCACCTGGCCCTCCTTAGTCCATCTGTATTCCCACTCACCCAAACTCTCTCCCTGAATGCAGGGGGTTTCATATCGCTGCGGAACTAGCTGATTTTTTCCTTCTTCTCGGGGGGATGGAAATGCGAATATTCCGCGCTCGATCAGTAACCCACCGCCCGGGCAGGCTTGGCGAACGGGCTGAGACCGCTTTTCCAGCCGTTAATACCTTCGTCGGAATGGGTGATCCCGTTGGGTTCCGCAAACGGCCACAGGACGCTTTCCTCGGGCGGGAGTCCGTAGTTGTGCCCCCGGCGCTTGAGTTCGAGAAGCACATCATCGCCGAACCTCGGGTCGATCACAGGGTCATCGGATTCGACGTGGAACCTCGGTTGCTCGATCGCCTGCTGCAAACTCATCCCGAAATCGACGTGGTTGACGATCACCTGGACCACCGCGGCCCAGATGCGCCGCCCCCCTGAGCCGCCGATCGCGAGCACGGCACGACCGCTATTGTGAATGATCATGGGAGTCATGTTGTTCAGGGCGCGGGCCAGTGGAGCGATTGAGTTTACGGTTCCGGGGACAGGGGCCGACCAGCTCATGGCGTTGTTCATCATCACGCCAACACCGGGATTCACGACACCGCTGTAGCCGACATTCGTCTGGGTCAGTGCCACCATGTTTCCGTGTTTATCGGCGGTCGTGATGTGCGTAGTTCCGTCATCGGGTGCCGAACCGGCAGATGCCGGGAAATTTGCCGGTCGATCGGCCCCGGCAAACGGCCACGGATCGCCGGTAGAAAATTCGGTGGCCGTTGACATGTCGATCGTGGCCGCGCGGCTCTTCACGTAATCAGGGTCGGCCAGGGAATCGATCGGGAAACCATATATCGCCGGGTCGCCCATGAAGTTGAACCGGTCGACCGCGGCGAGTTTTACGGCTTCGATCAGCGTGTGCAGGAAATCGACGCTGCCATGACCCATTCCGGCGAGATCGAACCGGTCGAGGATGTGCAGAATTTCGAGTGCCGTCGGTCCGCCGCATGGCCCCCCGACCCCTGACAACTCTAACCCGCGGAATCGGCCGTTCAACCCGTTTTCACGGACGATTGGCCGATATCGCTTAAAATCTGAAAGTCGCAGGTAGCCGCCGTTCTTTTCGATATCATCGGCGATCCTCGCAGATGTTTCGCCTCCGTACATTTCGGACGCACCGTTGCGGGCCAACCGTTCAAGCGTTTCGGCATGTTCCTTTTGCACAAAATGTGCGCCGGGTCCGTATGGTGAACCGTCGTTCAGATAGAGATCGCCGGTGGTTTTGAACCGTGAGAGCAGAGCATGGCCCGCTGCCATAGCGAGCGCCACTGTGCGCGAAAGGGGAAACCCTTCCCTGGCTATCTTGATTGCAGGGGCAATAGCCTGGTCGAGGTCGATCGTTCCCCAATTTTCGAGCGCCGTTGTGAGACCGGCCACGGTGCCGGGGATAGATATCGATGTGTAGCCCTGAGTGTTGGCGTTATCTTTCACTTTCGGCCATGAGAAACGGCGGGATGGTCCCTGTATATCTAGAGCACCCGGGCCAGTTTCAAGCTCGAACATTTCGGCGTGCGCAAGACCGGGCGCCTGCATTCCAAAATCGATCGAGCCGCCGCCACCTCCATCGAGGTGAACGATCATCACGCCGCCCCCACCAACGCCGTTCCAGATCGGGAGCAGCACGCCCGTAGCGAACGCGGTAGTTACCGCCGCATCGACTGCGTTGCCGCCGTGTTGCAAGACTTCGGTGCCGATCTGGGCCGCCAGCAGGTGCTGGGCGACCACCATGCCGGACGGTGCGGAGATTTCTGCGTGGGCGTAAACGGGTGAACTGGTTATCAAGGGTTTTCTTGTCAAACTCTCAGAGGGCGAAGATGTGCTGGTCGGCGACATGTTATTACGTTAGGACGGTTGCGCAACGGACAATCTCGCAGGCGCGTACGATCGCATTGCGCCTGAGTAAGCTATCGCGCTGGAGAATTGACTGGACATTGATAAATGCCAAACAGGACATCCATAAAACGGTGGTGGCGATGCTGGCCGCCGGACTGTCGTGCACAGCGACCGACCTGGTCGATGGACAGGTTCACATCACGGTGCGGAGTCCCGATGCTCACGAAAACCCGGCTCACCGACTGTTTCCTCCTCATCCCGGCAAGATCGGGATTGCCTCGATGGGCACCGGTGGGATCGTGTGCGTCGATGAACCACACAGGAAGTGGGCCGAGACGGAGCTGACAGCATTGAGAATCGTGGCGACTGGTACAACGCAATTCACGAAGACCCCAGCGGTACGGCCTCCCCACGATGGTCGCGGCAATTGCCGAGCAAGATGCCAAGGTCGTGGGAGTCTGCGGGGCGTCGGCAGATTCGCCGTACATGTGGCAACTCGGCAGTGACGTTCGCCGGGGCACAAGGGACGTGGCATCGCGCCAGCCTTGACTTCAGCAGTTGCCAGGGTAGTTCTCGATACAGGCAAGCTGCCCTATTACGGCACGTCCGCCTCCAACGTTCCTTCAATGAGAACTGCCCTTGCGGCCGGGTTCAAACCGACGTGGGTCGAGGTATTATTGCGTCCGTTGTCATGAGGGCGTCCTGACCAAATCTAAAAATATTATTTCCGTCCGTAGCAAACCCGCCTGGAGCACAGAATGAGATTCGCAATTCTCGGTATTTCGCACGAGACCAACACGTTTTCTGAGGTTCCAGCAACCTACGAAAAATTCGAGGAAGCCCTGATGCTCCGCGGGCAGGAAATCGTCAAGCAGTACGTTGACGCCGAGTACACGATGACCGGGTACCTACAGGCTGCGGAAGAGTTCGGGTTTGAGGCAGTGCCGTTGATGTATGCCAACACCGGCCCTATCGGCACCATTACGAAAGACGCCTACGACCGCATAACAGCCGAAATGTTTGGCATGCTGCGCGACCAGGGACCGTGGGACGCCGTGTTGATATGTAATCACGGGGCCGCTGTTTCTGAAGAATTCCCAGACATGGATGCCGAATTCACACGGGCCGTCAGGGAGATCGTAGGCCCCGAGGTGCCGGTCGGCATGACGCTCGACATGCACTCCAACATTTCAAAGGAAACGATTGCCAATACCGATGTGTGCGTGGTGTGGCGAACCTGCCCGCACCTTGACTGCAGGCAACGGGGTCACAAGACTGCCGAGCTGATCTACCGTACGGTGAAGGGCGAGATCAACCCGGTCCAGTACATCGAAATGGTCCCGATGCTCGTCAATATCGTGAAGCAGTTCACCGGCCAGGATCCGATGAAAAGCCTCGTCGACGACTGCGTTGAGGCGAATGAACGGAAGGGTATCCTCGACACCTCGATCGCCGAGGGCTACCCGTATTCCGATGTCGAAGAGATGGGCATGTCGTGGATCGCAATTTCCGATGGTGATGCGGAGAGCGCAAAAGAGGCCGCAAAGTGGATGTCAGCCCGTGCATGGGAGAAGCGGGCCGACCTGAACAGGCCGGTACCCAGCATCGAAGAAGCGCTGAAGATGGCCGACGAGAGATACGTCGGTCCGAAGCCCGCTGGCGTTGAAAACTTCCTGCCTGACGACGGTTCTGCACTTGCCGAAAACGTGCCGTCAGAACATTCCCACCTCGGACCCATCGTGTTGATGGATGTTGGCGACAATATCGGCGGTGGGTCGTCGGCTGACTCGACGCACATCATGAAGGTTGCCCGGGAGATGGGCATCGAGGGCTACCTGCAGACGCTGTACGACCCCGAGGCAGTAAAGGCGATGGTTGCGGCAGGGGTCGGGGCCGAAATTTCACTTGAGGTTGGTGGTAAGACCGACAATATGCACGGTGAGCCGGTTCTGATCAAGGGCACAGTAGTGAATATCGATGACGGCCCGTACGAGGAGACCCGGCCGACGCACGGCGGGTTCAAGTTCTATGACGATGGCCAGAGGGTGCGCTTCAACACCGTCGATGGCATGACGATCTTGCTGACCACCAACCGATCGGGCAACACTGCACGCGAGCAAATGTACTCGATGGGAATAAACCCCGAGGATTACCGCATAGTGGTGGCGAAAGGGGTTAGCTCGCCCCGTCCTGCGTACCAGCCGATTGCTGCGGAAATAATCATTGTGAACAGCCCCGGCGTGACCTCGGCTGACCTCGATACGTTCACGTTCAATCGTCGCCGAATCCCGCTCTACCCGTTCGAAGATCCCGATTACCAGCCGTAAACTTGCTGGTATCGCGCGGTGCGTCGCACCGAGTACGACAGTGCTCACCCGCAGGTAACGCAAGTTAGATTTCCGCCAAATAGCGTAGATCCGATTTCCCGAGCGGAGTCCGCGGAGCCGAGGGATCTCAGCGGATTCAGTAATTCATCGGCGAAAACCCGGCCTTGGAGGCGAAGGGATTTGCCTGGCGGTCAGGTGCATTCCCGCGAGGTCCCTCCACAGGGGTCGGGAAATCGGGTTGTTGGCCCGCATAAAACGCGGCTTATTATTCGGCGACATCCCATAGACTTGCTGCTATGAAACCCTGGATAACCGTTGGTGAGGCCGTTTCGCCAGACGGCACACGGCTTGAGCTTGTGGAGCACGACGGCGAATACGTCATCAGGGCCGACGACCTGCCGCTGATGTCGACCCGCATGCACTTTTCGGAAGTTGAGCTGGCGCGGATCGCGTGCAAGAAACTCAAGCCGGGTGCGAAGGTCATGATTGGTGGTCTTGGCCTCGGCTACACATTGCGTTCGGCTCTCGATTTGATCCCGGAAGACGGGAAAGCTGTGCAGGTCGAGCTTGTTCCCGAGGTTGTCGAGTGGAACCGGGGACCGCTGGCCAGTTTCGCAGACCACCCGCTGGACGATGAGCGCACCGAGTTGGTACAGGGTGATGTGACGGAGGTAATCCGCAACGCTCACAACGAGTTCGACGCCATCATGCTCGATGTCGACAACGGGCCGTCGCCAATCGTCGATGAACGCAACGGCTGGTTGTACACCGACCCTGGCCTACAGGCCATAAGGCGGGCCCTGAAAAACGGTGGCAAGGTCGCCATCTGGTCGGCCGATGATGAGCCAAAGTTCCCGGGCCGGATGCGCCGCAACGGATTCCGCGCCGACCGCCACCGCGTTCGCACCCACAAAGGCAAGGGCGGAATTCGTCACGTGATATTCACAGGCCGTAAGGCGTAGTTTTTGTTCCACCGACGTTGCCGACGTCCAGGCGACCAGTCGCCACGATGTTGTCATTCTGAACTCGATTCAGAACCCCTCTGCACACCTGGTGAACCGGCACCCGCGCCACCCGGGACAGCACCGTCGTCGGCCCCCGCCTAACCTTCCTCGCCCGGAAGGAGGTTTTCGATTAGCGAACTGCACCTGATGAGCGCCTGCTCAGAATCTAGGCCGTCGCATAGAATCACCATATTCCCAAGTATCGCCCAGTCCGGGTAAGTCGGGCGTGGGTTAGACTGCCTGCTGGCGCCACCCGATATATCAGTGACCCCCTGAGCCTGCCAGCGATCTTTCACACCCGCAGTCCAGATCTGGTTGTCCCTGCTCGCCTCGAACTCGTCTCCGGTCGCCTCGATCGCAAGGGCCTGACCACTCGAAACAGCGATCTCATGCGAGGCATAAAAGCGGATCTCGTAGTCGTTGCGTTTGTACGGATCGAGCCCCCAGAAACCCTTCCATGCTTCGAGCCCATCGGGCAGTCCTTCGACGTCGTACTGCTTGGAAGCTTTGAGACCAAAATCCTTCAGATCGTCGATGGTGTAGTTCGAAGGAGCCGGCCTGATCTGAACAAAATCCTCGATATCAGACTCGCCCGAACCGCACGCACCCGCCATTAAGGCAAACACCGCGACAGCTGCGATCATAAATATCGGCGTTCTCCGATGCAGTCTCAGTTTTTCCGAGACTAGTTCGACGTTCATGGTAGCCCCCAGTTGGCTTCTACTCGATCCTAAAAATAAACCCATCACGATGGTTACTTCATCGCGCCGCCGGCCGGAGCGCGGTGCTGCGATATGTGCGCATGGTCGCCCTTCAGCCGCTTCGCCATTACATTCGGGTCAACCGGCCACGGCGACACCTCGCAACGTTCGGCCCACTCGAAATACTGCTTTTCCAGGTCCTTCGCCCGATCCTTTTCGCCACCGATCAGGTCGTTCTGTTCCGTGCGGTCCTCGGCGATATTGTAAAGCTCCCACGGCCTGTCCCACTCGGCCACCAGTTTCCAATCGCCGAGCCGGATGCCACGGTTCCCCTCGTGTTCGACAGTTATCGGCTGCTCGCGGTCCCACTTGCGGCCCTGCAACGCGGGCAGGAAACTCTCACCCTCCAGTGGGGTGATCTCGGTGTCATGGTGCTCTGCCGGGTACTGTGCTCCCGCGATCTCGTAGCACGTAGCCGATATATCGATGATATGCATTGGGTTGGTCAGTATATTCGACTGCTGAATCTGGTCGGGCCAGTGGACGATGAACGGGGTTGAAATTCCCCCCTCGTGAATCCAGCGCTTGAACAGCCGGAACGGAGTGTCCGAAACATTCGCCCAGGGCAGCTCAACCGCCTGGAACGTCGTGTCCGGGCCCGGCCGCAGGTCTGGAATGTCGCCGACCCGAACGGGCTGACCATCGAGCGTCAATGAACTCTCCCACTGCGAGGCGTCGGGCCAGTCGGTGTCTTCCTGGAACAGCTCGGCGCACCCGCCGTTGTCCGACAGGAACATGATGACGGTGTTTTCGAACTCGCCGTGCTTTTTCAGCGTGTCGATGATGCGACCGACACCCCGGTCGACCTGCTCGACCATTGCCGAGTAGACCGCCATGCGGATGTCTTCGTACTCCTTGTTCTGGACATCGTTCCAGTCCGGAGAGTCGGAGTCCCTGGGAGAAATTTCCCATTTGTCGTCGACAACGCCCAGCCCCATTTGCTCCTCGTGCCGGGACGTCCGGATCGCGTCGTACCCGGCCATGTAGTTGCCCTCGTATTTTGCGATGTCGTCCTCGCGCGCGTGCAGGGGCCAGTGGGGAGCGGTGAAGGCGACGTACTGGAAGAACGGCCTGCCCATTGCGACCGACTCGTCGATCTGTTCAACCGCGTGGTCGGCAATGGCGTCGGTCATGTGGAAATCGTCAGTTTCGACGTCAATCAACTGATCTTCGAGGATCAGCGACTTCGGGTTCCAGTAGGAGTCGGCGGCGTTGAGCAGGCCGAACGACCGGTCGAAGCCCCGTTGTTTTGGCAGCGGGTGTTTTTTGTCGCCAAGGACCCAGTTGGCGCGGTCTCGATTATCCCAACTGCCGGAAACGTGCCACTTGCCGGAGAGGAGCGTCCGGTAGCCCGCGCCCTTCAGCACCTCGGCAATAGTGACGCAGCCGTCTCTCAAATAACCCTGGTAGGCGGGCACACCGAGATCGGTTGTCATTTGCCCGATTCCGGCCTGGTGCGGGTGCAGGCCGGTGAGCAAAGCGGCCCGGGATGGACAGCACCGGGCGCCGTTGTACATCTGCGTAAACCGGAGCCCGCCATAAGCCAGTGAATCGATGTTGGGCGTGCTGATCTCGCCGCCGTAGCAGCCGAGGTCCGAGTAGCCGAGATCATCGACCATCACGACGATGATGTTCGACTTTTTAGTGTGGCTTGCTTCGATATCTGGCATCGTCTTCTCCGCTGTCGAGAGCATTCCCCCTCAACCTAACCTTCTCCCCGGGGAGAAGGAATAAACCTAAACCTTCGTCGTTTTTTCTTACGATAGCGGCATAGTGCCTGGCGCGTGCGGCCAGGGTCGCTGCCAGCTTTCGTATCCGAACGTCGGGTCCTGCGACATGTCGCCGTTCTGGGCGAGCCGGTCGTCCATCGAGGCCTCAATCGACGCCATCAACTCGACCGTCAACTCAGTTTCCAGTCGTCGAACGATGTCGGCAAACTCGGCGTTTTCGTAAAGGTTAACCTGCTCCTGCGGGTCGTTCAGCATGTCGAACAGGAGCATCTCGCCGGTGCGGTACTTGTGCAGCTTGTAACGACCATCGAAGTTCATCCAGCCATTGCCGAGCAGGCCGAAAATGTTGTCCCGGCCCGATTCGCCGGGCATTCCTTTTCCCGGCAGGGGCCGGGCGTCGTACCAACCGGGCAGATCGACACCGGCCCACCTCAGCATCGTGGCTGTCACATCGCGCAGCTCGACCATGCCATCGATCGTCTGACCCGACTCGATTCCGGGTCCCATCGCGAACATCGGCACCCGTATCGCCGCCTCGTAAAACGACGCCTTGCCGATCAGGTTGTGATCGCCAAGATAATCGCCATGATCGGACGAAAGGATGACGTAGGTGTTTTCGAGCAGACCTTTCTTGCGGAGCGCGGAAATGATCGCACCGACCTCGAAATCGATCTGCTGGACCAGCCCCGAGTAGTGCTTGCGAATCGTGTGCTTCGTCGAGTCAGAAAACTCCGTGTAGTCGACGCCGTTCCAGGGCCGCTTGTTGCCCTCGACGTTGTCCTTCCGCAGTTGCGGCGTGTGGCCCGGGACCTCGGGTACCGCCCCTGGGATGTTCGACTCGTCTATGCCCTCGAGGAACCGCGCATCGGGGTCGTACGGACAGTGCGGGCCGGGGAACCCGACCATCATGGCGAAGGGTTGATCAGCACCGTATTCCTCGATGAACTTCACCGCTTCGGAGCCAACAAATCGGTCCCACGAATGCTCCCACGGAATGTCGTGAAGCACCGCTCCCTTGTTCTCGTGGTAGCCGGTCATCTCGTTGCCGTGCAGCTTCCTCAGGCCGTGCCGGCGCAGATAGTGGTAGTAATCGTCACGGACCTCGAGCCACCGCTTGTCTTCGCAGATCACCCGGTACTGGAAGCCACGCCGCTCGTCCCACGGATAGAAGTGCATCTTGCCGATTCCGGCGGTGTAATAACCGGCTTCAGCAAGGATTTCGGGCCAGGTCCGAATCCCCGCCTCTCGCCAGTCGGCGCGCAGATTCTGCAGGTTGCCCGTCACCCCGTTGCGGATCGCGTTCATGCCGGTGAGCAGGGCGGTCCGGGCGGGCACGCAGATTGGAGAACCCGAGAACGAGTTTGTGTAGCGCACGCCGTTTTCTGCGATGGAATCGATGTTTGGAGTGTCGAGCCAGTCGGCGCCGTTGCACCCGGCAAAGTCGGCCCGGAACTGGTCGGGAAAGAGGAAGACGATGTTCGGTCGCTTCGTGTCGTCTGACAACGCGAGAATTCTCCAACTGGCACGCCGCCAGCGTTCCGGCAGATTGATGTGGGTGGTCAGTGCGAGAAACTAACGGAAGCCTAAGACAGTATCGCCGCGGTATCAATCCCGGCCGGCCGGGCTGCAAGTAACCTTGTGGTCATGAGCGGCAGCAGCAGCGACCCGCGTGCGGGGATTATTTTAGGACAGCATGTGACTCACGATTCGTATGTGCGGAAATCAACTTTTGCCCGTGAAGCGTTATTCGTTCGACACAGACAGATCGCAGTTCTCGGCATCGTAGCGAATTTCACATGACAAGATGACAGACGGTCTTCAAACAAAATCCCGCACGCGGATTCAGCTCGGCCAGAGCGGCATCGAAGTGAGTCCGATCGGTGCGGGGACCTGGCAGTGGGGCGGGAGGTTTTACTGGGGCTACGGCAGACAGTACGACGACAACGACCTCGCAAGGGCTTATTCGGCGTGCGTCGAACGCGGGATCAACTGGTTCGATACGGCCGAACTTTACGGCCGCGGCCGGTCAGAGCGGATCCTCGGCCAACTCGTCAACACGTCGCCCCACGCAACTTCGACTCCGAAACCCCTGGTCGCGACCAAGTTCTTTCCGTACCCGTGGCGTCTCCACCGGTCGTCGCTCCGACGGGCGCTGAATGCGAGCCTGCGCAGGCTCAACGCAGAATCGGTCGACCTGTACCAGCTTCACTTCCCACTCCGGCCCCGCGGCTTCATGTACTGGGTCGATGCGATCGCCGACGCCGCTGAAGACGGGCTGATCAAAGGCATTGGAGTGTCGAATTTTTCGGCCGATCAAACCAAACGTGCGCACGAGGCACTGGACAGACGCGGTCTTGTTTTAGCGTCGAACCAGGTCGCCTACAGCCTGCTGAACCGATCGGCAGAAGCGAACGGCGTAATCGACGCCTGCAGGGAGTTGGACGTTTCCGTGATCGCATACGGCCCACTGGCGGAGGGCCTGCTGACAGGCAAGTACGGTCCGGGTTCACCGCCCCCGCTTATGCGCAGGCTGCGCCTTGCACGCAGGCGACTTGATTCGCTCCCGCCGTTGATCGGACTAATGCGAGACATCGGAGGTGGCCACAACGCCACGCCCTCGCAGGTTGCCCTGAACTGGCTCGTCGCCAGTGGCACACTGCCAATTCCCGGGGTCAAGTCTGCCGAACAGGCATCCGACAACGCTGCCGCAATGACCTGGCAGCTAACTTCCGACGAAGTCGAAAGGCTTGGGGAAGCGACGGTGGGGTTTATGTGACCGGGGAGGCATCGGCCCGATCCAGGAGCCGGTCATCGGCCATCAGCACGATCAATCAGCGATGCAAGTTTTTCGGCCAGCTTTGAAGGATCACGGGAAGAAATAAACCAGGTCTCGGTCTTGCCGCCGCCGGTGCCGCCGCTGTCATCGTCACCGTGTTTGCCGGACAAAATGTCGATTTCAATGCCGGAACCGACCCCGAGAACTGTCCACATCCGGGAAATCTTGCGACCGGCCTGGCTGAGCGCACGGGACATCCTCGACCTGGTCTCAGCGACCCGCACAGCAACGAGCTGGCCGGGTTCAACCGACGCAGACTTCATGCCGAACGTAATATTCAGGCCGTCTTTTGAAACCCGCAGGCTCATCATCAAATAGTTGAGCATCAGGAATAGCGTGATCAGCGAACTTGCGCTGAACGCGGCATAAAATACGACCGCGCTCCCACCCGATACGAACGGATCGCCGATCAAACCCTTGATCGCCACCCCGGTCACCACGCCGCCAGTCGCACCGAGCAGGAGGCCCAGGAACGAGAACACACGGCCCGACGCCCGCACATGTTCGAAATAGCTGTTGTCGTGAGAGGTCATATCAGCGTTGGGCCGGGATTACCGGCAGGACCAGGTGCGAAGGCCGGTCTGCCGTGTGGAAAACCGTCTGGTGCGCCACTCTCAGTTCGGCGTCCGACCAGTAGTCCTTACCGGTGTTGTGATTCCGATCGAAGTTCGGAAAGTCCGAGCTCGAAACATACAGCCGCAACCGCTGGCCCGGCCTGAACAGGCAGCCGATCGGGT
>Ga0208391_1001349_pt1 | contig 11814 bp, 7 predicted proteins | sample Knorr_S23_td_Bot_FD_185612 | JGI IMG/M metagenome (GOLD analysis project Ga0208391, IMG submission 185612) | Marine microbial communities from Southern Atlantic Ocean transect - Knorr_S23_td_Bottom_ad_3770_LV_A (SPAdes) (version 2) | ecosystem: Environmental > Aquatic > Marine > Oceanic | place... | reverse complement strand
TGGAATCGAGCACCATGCCGTCTGAGGTTCGAACGACTTGAAGTGTTCCGGAGAGAGTGGGAGTGTTGCCATCGTTCGATAGGGAATAGGGCACACTAACTGATTCACCGATAATCGGTTTCGTCGGGTTCACCTCGCCCAATTCGACTGATAGGTCGAGAGACGGTGGAATCAGGATGGTTTGAATCTCCAAATCAGCTGTGGAAACCCATCCGTCTGCGCTGATACGGATGATCATCGAATCTGCAGACGGATGACCAAGTGTCAGCGAAATCTCCCTGCGACCAGGGTCGAGGTGGAGAATGAAACTCTGTATCACCTCTTCAATCGTCTGATCCAGAATCGCTACTTCGATGATGACGTCTCGACTGCGTCCCTCAGAAAGATAGATGGAAAGTTCTGCTTGCAAACCATCTGCCAATGTCCACTGAGTTGAGTCGATGACCAGATTCTGAGTTTGAGAAGGCCGGACTTCGAGTCCGAATGAACCATTCAATTCACGGGCAACCCCTCCATTCGGGCTCAAGACCCTCCATTCCACCTCGATGGCTCCTTGGATGGAGGGGGTGAATGATGCTGAGACCTCTCGGCTCGATCCGGGATTGATGAAGATGGGTGGACCAAGGCTCAGCGAGCCATCGCCAGCATCGAGTTCAAGTTGCACAGTTGCTGATTCCGTTCCTTGGTTATGGACGAGAATCGATGCAGACAACAGATCACCAACGTGAATCGGTTCGCCTATCAGAGCAACTTCTGGCCCACCGGCTGCAGTCAGGTTGATAGGATTCGGTTCGACGAGAAGAAGCAGTGATTCACTGGTCCCAGTCGAGCCGATCGTCAGCACCAACAGAACCTCACCCTCTGGCAGCGGACCGAAAGAGAGGTTGACGAACGTCGAATTCACGTCGCCGTTGAGGAAACCCGTCAACGGAGGGGACTCTTCGCCGTCGAGTTCGATGTGGAAAGCCCACTCATCGTGTCCTCCAGTGGTGTCCGAATTGGCGATTTCGATAGACAAACTGATCGTATCACCTTCGTGAGCAGATTCGTTCTCGGAAAACTCGTTGGTCGTGCTATCAAGAATCTCGATCTGCCAATCGACGGAATCCTCGATCTGGAATCTCTCCTCCGCTGTCACCGAACCGCAGAGGAAGACTAGAATCAGGCCTGAAACCAATAGACGGGTCCCAAAGCCATTCGCAAAGACACGGCTCATCGACTTCCCCTCGGTATCATACAGTGTATCAAGGGCACCCCCTTCCAAGGTCACGTAGTGACCTTTATTGCGGATTCTCATTTCGGCCGATTGTCTATGGATAGTCAGGCCCTCTTGCAAGTCTCTCCGGAGGCCTTGGCGCAGGCTTTACTCGACCGTCGAACTCTGCTGAAAGACAAGTTGCCGACGGTTATTCGCAGCCTTGAAGCCGAAGAGGAAAAGCTCGAACCAAGGGTTGCGAGGGCGGTCAAGAACCACGATAAAGCCAATAAATCGGTAGCGGAAATGAAGACGACGCGCGATTCGTCTCAAGTCGATGCTAGAAACCTGCTTCCTACAGTTTTGGGAAATCGAGATACACTCGTCGATTCTGGCGGCATGATCAACCTCGACCCAAACTGGAAGAAGGAGAAACTGCTCGAGAAACTCGATAATCTGGAGGAAAAGATACAGACGGCAGCCCTTGATCATCGCGCCGAGAGAAAGATGCTAGATATTCGCAAGAAACTCATCGAGGAGAATGAATCTTGGTTGAAAAATAGGCGCGATTCTAATCCAGAGATGGCCGAATACATAGATTCGCGCCGACAAATGTCGACCCTCTTTCGAAGCGCGGACAAGTCTCATCGAAATATGCTGAAAGCTGTCGAGAAGGCTCAGCCATTGCACGAGAAGAAGGTCACCTTGCAATCTGAACTCAGAGAGGTTCGGCGACAATTGGACAGAGCGAAAGAACTCCTCGCTCAATCCGACAAGTCGATCGCTCACTGGCGGCGTCGGTTGGCTGATGGCTACGGCGAACTCGACCGAGGATTTCCAGATCTCATGCAAGCCAAAGACAAGGTCGCAGCGGGAGGAGATTCTTCCTTTGCAAGAAAGAGTGTAACTAAGAAGACGGCCCCGATTCGGGCTAAAAGAAAACAATCTGGCACATCGACAAAGGCGAAATCGACAACTGATACAAAGTCCAAGCAATCGCGAGGTGAGAAAGAATGAACGATACTCTGTTCGCAGATCTGGAACTCCTAGCTCATGAAGAGATTGAGGAGAGATGCTCTGATTTCAACCGCGAATTGCGCTCGCTGGAAGATGAATTCTATAAATTGAAGGACGAGCGAAAAAGTCAGGTGGAACTGGTCCAATCCCTGAGAGTCGCGGTGGGTGGAATCGAGGAGGCCAATTCTGAAAGGAAAGCCTTGCTGAAGAGATTCCACGAAGTCAAGAGAATCGCCGACAAGGATCGACGAAACCGGGACGAGGTGAATCGAGCCATTCCACCACCTGCCTCGGTGCTTGAGGAATGGATGGCTGACACCTACACGAAACTGACAACGATTGATAACGACTTGACGGCTGTGCCTACGCTGCCTCGTGAACTGGAGACTTTCCAGAGATTTTTCGAACTGCAAGCCGCCGTGGTCAGGAAAAGAGAGGCCGAACTTGCTCATTCTCGTTATGTCAAACAAATCGAGGTGATGCGTGAGATCACCTCGGGATTGGATTCGACAAGGAAAGAACGGAAACAGAAAGCAGACTCGGTGACCGAAGATTCAGAACTCGAATCTGATAATCTCACTAGGAAGGAAATTAGGAAAATGAGCCGTCGAATCGCCGGTATCGACAAGAGAATGGATAAAATAAAGTTAGAAAAGAAAGACCATCAAAAAGAATCTGGCCGTCTGAAATCCTATCTCAGAATCACTAAGGGAAGAGGGAAACCGATTCGACTTTCAGATGTCAAGGAAAGAGCCAGCAGTGGTGGTGCCCTCAACGCGACTGAACTCAGCGCCCTACTGGATTCGGGTGGTCTCGCCAATCTGGATGAAGATGCTGGCGAGGCGAAATCGTCTCAATCAGATAGTAAGAGGAAAGGCAAGGGTGGGAAGAAACCGAGGCGGAGACTCGGTGTCACGCGTGCCGGACCGAGGAAGGGTAATTCCGCTGCACGCAGAGAATAAGGCTCAATTTCGTATATCTCAAGCCAATCCTATGCGCTTATATGGAACTCGATAGACGAAAGACTCAGGACGTGAATTCGATGCTTATGGAGTTGGAGGAGGTTCGTGGAATACTCAAGCCCCGCTGTGATTCAATCCAGGAACATATTTCTTACAACAGGGAGGAAAGAGATCAATGGAATGCGAAAGTTCGCACACTTCTTGATGAGAGAAATGAATTGAATAGTCAGGTCAAGGAATTGATTAGCGAGGTGCAGAATCAGAAGGGTCAGCGTGATGTTGCGAATCAGACGGTAAGGGACTTGAAGGATCTCAGGGCTGAAAAAACGGTGTCCTTGAAGGAAATCAGAACGGAATTTCGAGAGAAACTCGCTGCCCGGAGCGAAGCTGAGATAGAGCGCCAGAAAGCGGACAGGAAACGGTCCCCCAACCGGATCAAAACCGAAATGGATAGACTTGAGCGGCTTTACGAACAGGGACGTTTCCTTGGTAAGAAGGAACGAGAGTACAATTTGAAGATGAAGAAACTCTACCAAGAATACAAAGCAGCGAAGGAAAGCCATCATGACGGTGGGATTGGTGACCTGAAAGTGCAGTTGAGAGATGCTGAACGGGGTCAAGAAGAAGCCCACAAGAATGTCAAACGCGCTGTCTCAAAAGCTCAGGTGTCACATGACTTGATGGCTGAATTGTCAGAGGAGGTGGACCGACTTCGAAACAAGGCGAACGGTGCACAAGCTGGAGTCACTAGAGCCAAAAGAGAAGCCGACTCATTGCACAGCCGATATATCGTTGCGCTTCGATGCATCCATTCGATGCAGGATCTCCTCAAGGCGATGTCGGCCCGAGGAGGCGCTGAAGATGATGATGCATATGTCGAAGTCGCTGATCTGATGAGCCGCCTGATGTCAGGGGAGACTCTTTCCACGGATGAGGTCATGGCGCTTCAGAGGAATTGAATTCATAGGTTCGGCCATTTCTAGAATGAAGTATCTCGTCTCTGCCATCTCGACTGATTATCCACGCAGGTATCGCTGCAGGTAGTCTTGTCAATTCCGCTGATTCGGAATCGAATCGCCATCGCTCAAGCATCGTGCTTCTAACCGGGCTCTCGGAATCCTGCACCGCCTGCTTCTGCCTCCGGGCTTCGAGAATCCCGATCAACATCGTTCTGAGATCCGTATCACTCAGCCACATGCTTCCAGACACGGTGATTTCTCGAAGACGCGGCGCGTTATCCATCATTTCTGATTCATCGTGAATCTCTAATTTCCTAGCCCAAGGGTCTTCCAGCACCAGCCATTCGCCAAATTCAGCTTCATCACCGGGACTGATCAAGGACCCCTTGACCGCCCATATCGTCGCCTGGAGGAGAATCGGAGTCGTCTCGACATGATCCATTCCCCTCTGAATCAACCACTCATCGAGATCAATCTTCGATGAGAGTACGGTTCTTACCACCGAATTCTGAGGAGGTTCGATCTCACCGACTTCCTCAGATTCAGAAGACATCTGTTCAGGGCGCTCTGTCAGAAGGTCTCCTGACAAAACAGCTTCACCAATCCATCTGGCCAATTTATCTGGTTGCCATAATTCAACTTGGGCAGAACTGATCAGCAGATCGATGGCAGATTCTTCAAATTCACGTTCGCTGAGTATCCAATGCCTTCCACTTGACGCATCCACCAACCATCGTTCCGCTTCAGCCGCGCTGACAGGAAGCATCTCCGAAGAGACATGCCAGATGTGCACCAGTGCTCCAGTCTCACCCAGAATATCTGGAATCTTCTCAGCCATCCCCAAGCATCGGAATCCGATAATCTCAGGCAGTCCTTCTGAAGGAGAAAGACGCAAACCGCGAAGATACAACAGATCCCGCACTGTCCCATCCATGGCATCTGAACGCAGTCTTCACCTTGAAGAGAACACCCGGACAGACATCAAATGGGTGCTCTATACAGGGTTCGAGCCACTCCACGGAGTCACTCAGAGGTTAGGATTCAATGTCAGTAAATCAGACTGACCAGGGTCGATGACGCATAGAGCGCTTACTGGAAATGGTTTCGCGCATGCGGCTCCAAGTTGTCGATTCACCATCATCACCTGATGAACAGGGACGTCGGGATGACTGCTGGTCAAATCGCTGATGTAACCCTCGGGGCAGTTTGCGGCAACGAGCACCAAGCGTGCATCCCCTTTGATGCATGCACTCGCAGTCTGGCGTTGTCCGAAGAGGACTTTTCCAGTAGTGATTCCTTGCTTCAATTGTCTTGCCAGATCCAACTCTACTCCTCCTAATTCTCCTCTGGGATGTAATACAACTGCACACTTCCCGTTCCCAGAGCAACCGGTTGGCCGACAATAATGTTCTCTGCGACACCACGTAAATTGTCTCTCTCGCCGATGACAGCCGCGCGTAGCAGATGGTTGACCGTGACTTCGAATGCGGAGCGTGCGAGGATGCTGTGTTTCGTCCCACTGACTCCGTGTCTGCCGATAGCTCGGACTTCGCCTTCACTGGTCATGACGTCCGAGACGGTTATGAGATGTCGAACATCAACTTCGAGGCCAGCGCCTTCGAGGGTGTCTTTCATTTCGTTGATGATGGCTTGTCGAGCGGCCTCGACACCAAAACATTGGTAGATCTCATTGATGTTGTTGGTGTAGGTTCGCCCACGATCGACGCCGGCGAATTCGCTGACACGCGCAAGATTCGAACCAATGGTAGAAATGTAGAATTCGCCAGTGTCGCGATTCGGACCTTGGACATTCGCTCGAACGATGTCGGGCAAACCCTTCAATCTGAGTTTTTTCACCTTTTCTTCAAGTTGCAGAAGAGCGGTGTAAGTGGGTGGATCATTGGCCAGTTCGGCCAGATCATCTTCCTTGGTGATGCCTGGGATGATTTTCAGAATCTTGGGGCGGGCTTCATTATCGACCTGAATATAAAGGCGCAAGGCGCGCTGAAGTTTGTCGCGAACCTCAGCACCTGTCATTTTCTTCAGCCTGAGGTTCGAGACATTCAGTTGAAGATTCAGATGGCGTTGGGCAACGTCAACATCGATGGAAGCGATGTCTCGTGTGGTCGTTGTTTCGAGAGCAGCAGCAATCTGCTGAACCTTCTTCTCATCGGTGCGCAGTGGTTTACCCTTCGAGTTGTTCTCCTCAAGATAGACTTTCATCGTCGGAGTCTTCGGAACCTTCCGTGAGTCGACGATTTCGATTACACGTGGCAGTCCCTGAGTCACATTGACAGTCGCTACACCAGCATAGTGGAAGGTACGCATAGTCATCTGCGTACCCGGTTCACCGATGGATTGCGCTGTCGTGATTCCTACGGCTTCGTAAGGATCAACGCGCGATTTAACCATGCTGGCATCGGCAGAAGCGATTACCTTCCTAGCCTGCGCTGCAGTCAACTTCTTCTCACCTCGCGCGTGGATTCCTAAAACGAGATCATAGATGGTCTTCGGCGTGATTCTGATGTCGCCCTTGGCCGCTACATCGAAAAGTTGGACGTAAATCGGATCGTCGACATCGATGTCACGGTGAATCTGACGCATCTTCTCTTCACTGTCGTAGGATTGCAGAGGAAGGAGGCTCTTCTTGCGACGCCGAGAGGCGACTCGGCGTCGAATCAACGTCTTTGGGGTTGCTTTCTCCTTCTGGGCTGCTTTAGTCGAGCCTTGAATGACCTCGCTGATCTGTTGAGCCATTCCAGAATCCGTGGCACATGTCTGAGCAATCTCTCCGGCTGAAAGGATCTTGACATCATCCCACTTGCGATCGTCGGCAAGCCGGTGAGCATATTCTTCTGCGATTCCGAGATCCATGAGTTTCTTCTTCGTTGCACTCTTTACGACCATCACTCACCACCTCCCAGAGCCTCGTCGAGAACCTGTGTGACATCGAAAGGCATTCCCTTACGGCTGCGCGCAGGATCGATACCATCCTCACCGTACTCGAATTGGATGATGCGGTCTGCGGTGTTACGAACAGAGCCCTTTCCGTCAGAAGAGACCTTGAGATCCTCCATCGCATTGATCAATCGACGCTGCATGTATCCAGACTTACTGGTACGGACTGCAGTATCGACGAGGGATTCGCGGCCAGAGATTGAAAGCATGAAGAATTCAGTCGGTTCGAGTCCCTTCTTGAAGGAAGAAGCGACGAATCCCTTCTCCCTCGAACCCTTCACGCCTCGCGCGAAGTGAGAAAGAACACGGTCTTGATAACCACGTTCAAGGCGCTTTCCACGAACCTTCGGTTGTCCTATGGAACCAGCCATCATGGCTAGATTGTCCATCGATCCGCGGGCGCCGGAAGTAGCCATGATCACCGCGGAGTTATCATCTCCCAGATAGGACTTGGCGACATTTCCAGATTCACCCTTCGCGGAATCGAGTAGTTGCAGGATGTTCTCCTCCAGAGTCTCGATTGGCGTACGCCCAGGTCGTGTCTCGTATTTGCGTCCATCGATGCCAAACTTTGCTAATTCTGTATCAACATCCTCACTGGCGCGGACGTTGATAGACGCGATCTCCTCGATAGCTTGAGGTGGCAGATCCTCGTCGTCAATACCGGTCGTGAAGCCTATTGCGGTACATGTGGCGATGGTCATCTTTGTCATTCGATTGATGAATTCGGCGCCAATGTCGGTACCATGAGTCTGCACCACAGCATCGAGCAGGCGGCCGTCTTCAGCTCCTATTCCACGCTTATCGATGGTTCCAGTAACATTGCCATCAGCCGTTACCTTGACCTCGTCTCCTGAACGGCTTGTGTATTCCAACTTGAATCCCCCAGGAATGATCAAGCTGAGCACATCTGTACCTCTGTATCCTACGACACCGTCTTTCTCGACTATTTCTGGCAAAGGACCATCCCATCCAACGGCTCCTAGAATCTCCATGACTAAGTCCTTCGATAGGATGCGATTCCCATGAGTCATGAGATAAGCGCCGGAGATATGATCGTGGATTCCGCCTATCACAGCTCCACCATATCTAGGTGTGATGATGTGTTCTTGAACGCGCATCAAAATCTTCGCCTCAGCACGAGCTTCTTCTGACTGAATCACGTGAAGATTCATCTCATCGCCATCAAAGTCCGCGTTGTAAGGTGTACAATCGGCGAGATTGAATCTGAATGTCTTGCCAGACATGACTCGGACTTCGTGGACCAACATCGACATCCTGTGAAGAGATGGTTGTCGATTGAAGATCGCTACATCGCCATCAATCAGATGGCGCTCGACGATGACGCCACCCTTCGGATTTCCGTCGCGGTCATAAGTCGACAATCGATCCTCGACCTCAGTTCGGTACACTTCGCCTTGCTCATCCTCGATTGAGGGGCTTCCACAGTGAGGGCAGTTCACTTCAAGATGATCAGGGAGGAACTCATCAGGGTGATTAGCTTCCCAGGCCCAACGTTGGAAGACTACCGCGCGTGGGTCACTCTCGTCTATTGGCTGACCATCCGCATCCTCCCCACGCAGGTTGCACAGGGTGGTTTCGAGATCGACAGACCACTGTTCCTCTAGTTCTCCAAGTTCATTCCGACGCATCTGCATCTTGAGTTCAAGACCGGGCAGGAAATTAGGAGCGGGGAGTACAGTGTTGAGGTCCGGTTTGTAACCGGGATATGGCTCATCGTCACCGCCCGAGTGACAATCTGGGTTGAGGCAGCGGAAACCAGACCAGATGTACTTGGTTCGGTCGGTGATTCTGACACGGAAATGGTCTCCACGAATGATGTAATTCACACCGGGGTGGGTGTCTGGCCCACGGAGAATCATTCGACGGAGTTGTTCTCGGTTCCTACTCGTCACGCGAATCGGAACCGTCAGTTCCTTCGCTGTATGAGTCGGCACTCCGACCTCATTGATACCGAGGTTCGGGTCGGGGCTGATGACCGTTCGAGCACAGAAGTTGACGCGCTTTCCAGAAAGGTTGCTGCGGAAGCGTCCCTCCTTTCCCTTGAGGCGTTGAGATAGCGTCTTCAATGGACGGCCGGAGCGATGTCGAGCTGGTGGAATGCCACTTGTCTGATTGTCGAAGTAAGTCGTAACATGGTATTGCAGGAGTTCCCACAGATCCTCGACAATCAGTTGCGGAGCACCAGCGTCGCGATTCTCGCGAAGTCGTTGATTGATTCTCAACACGTCGACCATCTTGTGGGTCAAATCGTCCTCTGAACGATCCCCGCTGTCCAATGTGATCGAAGGCCGGACCGTGATTGGTGGTACTGGAAGAACCTTCATAATCACCCATTCTGGACGACTTGCATCAGAATCCATTCCAAGGAATATCAAATTCTCATCAGGAATCTTCTCAAGCCATTCTCGGATATCGCGAGCGTTCAACTTGTGTTCGCCCTTGTCCTTCTTCTTCTCCTTGAAAGTAGTCGGTTTATCGAGCATAATCTTGCCTTGCTCCGATCCACAGTGCATGCAGATGGCGCGCCTGGCCATCGAGCATTCCTTCTCGATCTCCTTGATAATTTTCTTGAATTCAGTCGAGCCGACACCGTGCTTCCGCATCACATCGTGAACCCTGTCGCGATAGTAGTCTTGTTCGGATTTCTCGGGGTCGAGAGGGTGTGTTTCAGGAGCACTGTGAAGAAGGATGTTGCTGCATTGGTTGCAGGTTGATTTCAAAGCTGTTTTGATCAGCATGGTGAATCCAATGTGCATCACTGGTAGTTCCAGAGCGATGTGACCGAAGTGGCTTGGGCACTCATTGTGCTTGTTTCCACAAGTCTCACAGCGGATTCCAGGATCGATGACGCCCATCTTGGGATCCATCAAACCCTGCTTGTAGGCATGTCCATCGTCTTTGTAAGTGTCAGCAGTCTTGACCTCAACAGCGGACATCTTACGTATCTCATTCGGATCCATCAGGCTGAACTTGATCGAATCGATCCTCTTCGGGATCTTGGCTACTCCACGGGCGCTCATCTTTGGTCCTCCAGTTCGAGTCGCATTGCGACTCCAAGACTCTTCATCTCATCCAGAAGCAGTTTGAATGCATAGGATGTCTGAACCGTATGAACATCCGCTCTGTCCCCACAGATGGGGCACACGGGCGTACGTCTCTTCCAATCATAGTATGCAATATGGCCGCAACCACTGTTGTTACAAACCTGTAGCGGCCAACCGTCAGACTCGTCGAGGAGTCGGTCCTTGATGACCATCGAAGCGCCATGGGCGATCAAACAATCTCGTTCCATCTCACCGAATCTCAAACCACCTTGGCGGGCTCGACCTTCGGTTGGTTGACGAGTGAGAATCTGTACTCGTCCGCGGCTGCGGGCGTGCAACTTGCTGCTTACCAAATGATGCAGACGTTGGTAGTAAATAACGCCAGCGAATATCTCGGCTTCGTAGGCTTCACCAGTCTCGCCGCTCATCATCGATTCGCGACCGGTGTGTGCGAAGCCGTTTCGCAGCAGACCAGCGCGCAGAGAATCTTCCTTCTCACCACTGAAGGCAGTTCCATCGATGTGACGACCTTCCATCGCACCGACTTTGCCGCCGACCATCTCAAGCACGTGAGCGACCGTCATTCGAGAGGGGATCGCGTGCGGATTGATGATGAGATCAGGCACGACGCCGTCGACGGTGAAAGGCATATCCTGCTCGTCGACAAGACGACCGATGATACCCTTCTGACCGTGCCTGCTAGCGAACTTATCGCCGATTTCCGGGATCTTCTCGGACCGTACAACGATGCGACACAGCAGAGTGGAATCGAGGGATTCGGTTACGTATACATTGTCCACCCATCCTGATTCGCCGTGACGAACCATCATTGCCGATTCACGGCGTTCCTGCGCTTGGAGGAAGTGACCATGAGCCTCCTCGAGGAATCGAGGGGGACTGGTTTTGCCCACGAGAACAGAGGATTCTCCGCCAACACTCGATAGGAATGTCTCTGGCGTTGGCAGTCCATCTCTTTCTAGATGGGTATAACTCTCCCAAGACTTGAGACCCTTGATTTCATCGAGTCCGGTTCCTGGGATTTCGATGCGCTCTTCTTGTCCACCAGGGAATCTCTTGTTCTCGGCATTGTAAGTGCGGATGAAAGAGGATCTGGCGAGGGAACGCTCAACTGCAGCCCGATTAATGACCACAGCATCTTGCATGTTGTAGCCGTGGTGACTCAGAATGGCGACGACGAAATTCTGTCCACCTGGGCGTTGAGCGAAATTCGTGGTCTTCATCGCACGGGTGCCGACGATGGACTGCTGAGGGTAATGCATCACGTGCATACGAGTATCAGGTCGCAATCGGAAGTTGGCGCTGGGTAATCCAAGGCTCTGCTTGACCATCGCAGTTCCGCCTGTGACTCTAGGAGTGGAGTTATGCTCAGGATACGGGACGAGCGAGGCGCAGACACCGAGAATCAACTGTGGATCAATCTCGACATGAGTGAAGACAAGAATCAAATTCTTACGCTTCTGCTTGCGCCGAAGAGCATCTATATTCTCTTGGTAGTAATTCAGCGGCACACTGAACTCTTCGAATACGGATTCACCATTTGGCATATGTACTTCGACGCGTAGATTAGCGTGTGAAATCTGCTCTTCACCTAGGTTGAGCCATTCGACATTCGCCGGATTGATTGGACGGTTGTT
>Ga0208391_1001346_pt1 | contig 11833 bp, 8 predicted proteins | sample Knorr_S23_td_Bot_FD_185612 | JGI IMG/M metagenome (GOLD analysis project Ga0208391, IMG submission 185612) | Marine microbial communities from Southern Atlantic Ocean transect - Knorr_S23_td_Bottom_ad_3770_LV_A (SPAdes) (version 2) | ecosystem: Environmental > Aquatic > Marine > Oceanic | place... | reverse complement strand
GAAAGAAACGCAGGCAATATACGAAAGAGTTTAAAATTGAGGCAGTCCGTTTAAAAGTCGAGGAAGGTAGACCCATTTTTGAGGTGGCTCGTGAGCTAGGAACTGCGTTTATTGCACCGTTGGAAAAAGAAGTCTGAGGAAGGGAAAATAGAGCCTTTTCCTGGGAAAGGCCGTTTAAGTCCTGAGGATGAGGAGTTACGCCAGTTGAGACGGGAGGATAAACGTCTTCGTATGGAACGTGACATATTAAAAAACGCAGTGGCCATCTTCTCGGAGGAACCGCAATGAAGTACGTTTTTGTACGGAATCACCGAGGAGCATTTCCAGTTGATTTGATGTGCCAGACTTTGGAAGTGGGTAGTAGTGGGTTCTATGCCTGGCTGAACCGTCCTGAAAGCCCACGCAACCGGGAAAACCAGCAGTTATTGATGGAAATCAAAGCTGTTCATAAGAGGAGTCGCACGACCTATGGCAGTCCTCGAATCCATGCCCAGTTGAATGAAAGCGGTCATGCCTGTAGTAGATACCGGGTAGCCCGTCTGATGCGCCAACATGGGATTGTCTCCAAACACAAACGCAAGTTTAAGGTGACGACAAACTCCGTTCATTCTTATCCAATCGCTGAGAATCTGTTGCAACGGAGATTTAATGTTTTCAGGCCAGGTCAGTGCTGGGTGTCTGATATTACGTATATCCCGACTTTGGAGGGTTGGTTATATCTGGCGGTAACCTTGGACTTGTTTCACCGGAAGGTCATTGGCTGGTCCATGGATCGGTGGATCACTCGACAACGGGTAATAGATGCTTTAAATATGGCGATCAAGAATGGGTGTTTTGAGCCGGGATTGATTCATCATTCGGATCGAGGGGTTCAGTATGCCAGCAATGAGTTTCAAGCGTTGCTGAAAACCAACGGTATCCAGTGTAGTATGAGCCAAAAGGGAGATTGCTGGGATAATGCTGTAGCAGAAAGCTTTTTCCACACATTAAAGGTAGAGTTGATTCACGGAAAAACTTACATTACCCGTCAAGAAGCCAAGACGGCTATTTTTGAATATATTGAAGGGTTTTACAATCGGCAACGCCGCCATTCTTATCTCGGCTATCTCAGCCCGGATGAGTATGAAAAAAAGAATGCGGCTTAATTAACTGTCCACTAATATCGGGAAGATCAAAACGCTACCTAAAGACCAACTCCATCTAGATCCTCAAGTAATAGGAAGGATAACCATAGGCCTTCGTACGTTAGACAATAAGGGGAGTAAAGGTGACAACTTCATGGATTTTTATTACATGAATCGGAATTATGCGAAACACAAGTATCACCGAGACTCTAAACCAGAGAAACTCATAAGATACGTGTGGAATCATCTGCTCAGATTTCAAGATATAGATAGGGTGAAACTCTTGGCAATACTAGTGGGACTAAAGGTTGCCTATGATAACGATGTGGATGACATTAGAACCAGAGAGAAACGAGAGTATATACAGATACAGACTGCAAAGATGTTACTCAGGCAGCTCAAGCCATTCACTAAGACTTGGGCACAACCTGGTCCTGGACCTAATAATTTCAAAGTAAAACCTAAGCTCAACAAGAAGTTAAACATTAGTTTTGGCAAGGAGGCTCTTGAGTTCTTAGCCAGGCGGAAATTGACTTTAACGAAGTGATCGCAAGAAAACCATATGCCTTGGGAACATATTTACTGCTGGGTGAAACCAAGAGCCTTCAAGGAAATTGGCTAGAGGCCAGACAATACTATGAAAAAGCCATGAATGACTCGCGGTTCAAGAAAAAGGCATTGGCAGGACTTAAACATTTAAAAATAAACCAGCAAAACGTGAGCCCGTGAGTTTTTTACGCATTTAAATGGGCGGTTCATGATAAACGTTGTTTTTTTAAGGCATCTGAAATTGATACAATGAATTCATGCAAATCAAATTTGTAACTGTAATATTTTTGATTTTGGGAATCTTCGGAACCCCCTTCCCTGGGATGTCACAGAAATTAACTTCTGACCTGTTTCATCCATCCACTTTAGTTAGTAGCGAAATCGCACGCAAGCAAATCCAAAAAATCTACATGACATCCGGAAAGCAACGCACCTTCCATTGTAGTTGCGGGTTTGATAAGTTGAAACAGGTTTTTCCTAATTTGTGCGAAGACAGTTCCCGGGCGATTTTTGGCAAAGGCGATCCGCAAAAGCTGGTTTGGGTTTCCTTAGTACCGCCAAGGGTATTCGCCAATTCGTTAAAGTGTTGGGAAAAATCCCTTTGTGAGCGCCCGAATGGGGAAAAATTTAAGGGAGGGCAATGCTGCTCGGAAATTTCTCCAAAATTTAAAACTAGGGAATCCGACATGCATAATATTTTCCCCATGGTTGAAGAACCGCCAATGGTTACTCCTGCAGGAAGAAGTGATTTTGCCGGATTGTGGGAATATCGATATTGCGGAAAGGGAGAGGGGCTGGCTGGCGTGCTCAGGAAAGAGATTCGTGGCGATGCGTCCCGCGCATATTTATATATGTCGTTTCAATATAAAATTCCTTTAGGGGATAGCCTGGAAAACTTATTGAGGAAGTGGCATTTTGAAGACCCTCCCGATGAGTGGGAGGAAAAACGCAATGACCTGATAGAACTCATCCAGGGAAACCGCAATCCATTTATAGACCAGCCGGATCTCGTGGAGAGGGTTGCCGGTTTTTAGCGGCGAACCTCTGCCGGTATAGGGGAGCAAAGGATATCGCTATCTGTAGTAATCACCTCTTATGAATTTAATGGGCTGGTGGAATACCGGGAGGGAGCAAGGTGTCTTCATCGGTCCAGGCAAATTGGATCTGCGCGGCAGTAACATCGGTGTTTTTAAGATTGGCCCCTTGAAGATAGGCTCCATCAAGGCGGGTGTTATGGAGATCCGCATTTTCCAGATTGGCCCACATCAGATCGGTTTCTTCAAAGTTGGCGTTTTTAAGGTGAGCGCCATTCAATTGGACATCTTGCAAGTTAGCTCCTCTAAGGTCGGCGTTTTCAAAATAGGCCCCACGAAGATCAGCACCCTGAAAATTGGCCTCTACCAGCACCGCGTTTTGAAAATTACCTTCCCTTAAATATTCTTCACTGAGATCGGCGAAGATTCCCCGGTTACCTTTAGACTCAAACCATTCTTTATGATTCAGGAGAATCTGTGGGAGAAGGGAAATGAGGCTAGACTTTTTCATAATAACTTTTATTTTATGAAAGCTCGAATGGCCCAACTAGTGTATTGTGATAAGCTTATCACAATATAAAAAACATCCTGCCTTTTTATTCTTTTCAACTGACATCTTTGATTTTCGTCACCGCAGTTATATTTTTCCTGATTGCCAGCAACCACAATGCCAAGAAAACCCGTTCTATATTTAAAGGCAACCTGAGGGATTCGGCAGAGAACCTATCTTATTCCACGTTAAATAAAATAGAGTCGATCCTCAAGGCTGTCGAAAAGGTCCCCCAGCAAATCGCCTATTCCCTGGAGGGTTCCTCTTATACCAAAGAGGACCTGCTGTTGCTCATCCGCCAGATCGTGGAAAACAATTCTGAAATATACGGGTCAACCATAGCATTCGAACCCTATATGTTTGATCCGGACTCGTTCTTTTTCGCGCCCTATTTTTACAAGCAAAAAGATAAAATTAAATTTACCTATATTGGTAGCGAGTCGTACAAGTATTTTTCATAGGACTGGTACAAAATCCCAAAAGAAAATAATAAGCCTATGTGGAGCGAGCCCTATTTTGATGAAGGCGCAGGTAATATCATCATGTCCACTTATTCGGTTCCCTTTTACCAAATTTTAAAGGGAGAAAGAAAATTGCTAGGTATTGTAAACGCAGATATTTCTCTTGCCAGGCTGCAGAAAATGGTTTCTTCCATAAAAATAGCTGAAACCGGTTTTGCATTCCTCATTTCAAAAAAGGGAACTCTTATCACCCACCCTCGGCAAGACCTGGTCATGAACCACACCATCTTCAGCCTCGCAGATAAGTTCAATAAACCAGAGCTTCATAAACTAGGAAAAAGTATGATAACCGGCGAGACAAATTTCATTTCCAAAAAACATCTTTTTACGGGTGAAGACGCCTGGCTATTTTACGCGCCTCTACCTTCCAACGGGTGGTCGCTGGGAGTGACTTTCCCGCAGAAAGAACTGCTGGCGGGTATCAACAAGCTGGAGATAGAGTTGCATATTTTTGCAGCCACCGGGTTGGCCCTATTGCTACTGGCAATCTGATTTATTGCCCGGTCCATTACCCGGCCTTTGGGTGTGTTGTCTAAGGCCGCCGAAGAAATGGCAACGGGTAATATGGATACCCCCATTCCGGAAATAAATTCTACAGATGAGGTGGGAAAACTTGCCAGTTCATTTCGTTTCATGGAACAGGCGCTTAAAAAGCATATCCAGCAGATCAAGGATATTTCCAAGCTCCCCGGCGAAAACCCCAATCCCGTAATTCGTGCCGGAGTAGCGAGGAATATTCTTTACAAAAATAAGGCGTCCGCCACTGTTTTGGAAGATTGGGAGATCAAGACGGGCAATACCCTTCCCGGTATATTTCATGGACCGATCAAAACAGCTTTGAACCTGGAAAAAAATCAGGAAATGGAGGTGGAGCATAAGGATAAAATTTTTACCTTTGAGCTCATGCCCGTTATCGAATCGGGTTATATCAATATTTATGGCAGAGATATTACGCAAAGACGCAAGGCCGAGGAAGAACTGAAAAAAATCACTGAGGAAAAAAATCGGATCGAAAGCGAAGTGAAAATGGCCACTCTGGTTCAGGAAGGGTTTTTACCGGAAGCGACTCCTGATGCTTCCGGTTTTAAGTTTGCCGCTAAAACAATCCCGGCAAAATTCGTGGGAGGAGATTTTTACGATTTCATAGAGCTTGAAAAGGACAAGCTGGGAATAGTTCTCGGTGATGTATCTGGCAAAGGGGTTTCAGCGGCTTTATACATGGCAAGACTGATGAGTGACTTTCGCTATGTCGCTATGCTGGATCCTCAGCCAGGGAATGTAATCCCCAAGGTGAATAATATTTCCGCTAGACGATCCCGCAAGGGGATGTTTGCCACGGCTATTTTTCTGTTGCTTGATGTAAAGAGTAAAAAGCTGAAAGTTTGCAATGCGGGCCACCATTCCATGCTGATCCGCAGGGGAGACAGGGAAATCTTGGAGACGGGGAAAGCAGGCGGAATCCCTTTAGGGATTGTTGAAAATACCTCCTATATAGAAGAAGAAGTTCAGCTTTTTCCCGGTGATGTGGTTTTCCTATATTCTGATGGAGTGGTAGAGCCAATGAATGATCAAAATGAACAGTTCGGCATGGACAGGCTACAATCTATAATTATTGAATCAAACGGAATGCCGGAAGAAATTCTGGAAAAAGTGGATGTTGCCATACAGACTTTCACCCGCGATGCCCCTCAATTCGATGACATGACCTTCCTGGTGTTCAAGGTTCTTTAGCCGCGAACCGCCGCAGGCGTAGTATTCTTCCTATGCTTTAGTGCCCCACAGGCGTATGACGGCAATAGCTTTAATTAACTTTTAAATGGTGATAGGAAGCTCCGGCGCCCTGGGGAATTCTTATGTCGTCCACCATATCCTGAATTTCATCTGGGGGTGGGGCAGTGAATCGGCTGACCAGGCTTGAAACAATAAAATTAAATAACATTCCCAAAGCTCCGATCCCTTCTGGTGAAATTCCAAACCACCAATTTTCTGCAGAGTTGGCAGACGGATTGATGAATTTAAAATAGATGATATAGCCGGCTGTGAAGGTGAGCCCGGTTATCATTCCGGTAATAGCACCTTCTTTGTTCATGCGTTTCGAAAAAATCCCCATCAAAATAACCGGGAAAAATGACGAAGCCGCAAGGCCGAAGGCGAATGCTACCACTTGTGCGACGAATCCGGGGGGATGAATGCCAAAGTAACCGGCGATGACGATAGCCAGTGCCGCTGACATTCGGGCAAAAAACAGTTCCTGTTTGTCGGTAATATTCTTCAAGAACATCTTTTTTAAAAGGTCGTGAGAGATAGAAGTAGATATGACAAGCAGTAATCCAGCTGCGGTGGAAAGTGCGGCGGCAAGCCCTCCTGCGGCGACCAAAGCTATTACCCAATTTGGCAGGTCGGCGATTTCCGGATTTGCCAGAACCATGATGTCGCGGTCGATATAGAGTTCATTGCGGTTGTTGGTAAGTGGATTCGAAATTTTTCTTTCCCTTTCAAAACCCCGTTCCTCCAAAAACTGAGGTTTCCCTTTGAACGCTTTTCCCGCAGAATACTGAATTTTCCCATCCTGATTTTTATCGACCCATGCTATTAGGTTGGTATTTTCCCAGTTCTTAAACCATGACGGAGTTGTTTTATATTCTGCATTGTGGACGGTGTTAATAAGGTTGACCCTGGCAAAAGAGGCCAAAGCTGGAGCGGTTGTATATAACAACGCGATAAACATCAAGGCATACCCTGCCGAAATACGAGCATCGCGAACTTTTGGAACTGTGAAAAACCTTACAATGACATGGGGGAGTCCCGCGGTACCAACCATCAGAGCAGCCGTGATAAAAAACACATCGATAGTGGATTTTTTTCCGGCCGTATAAGCTGCAAATCCAAGCTCAACAGACAATTGATCGAGCTTGTCGAGAAGATATGTATTGGAACCGTCTGCCAGAGTACTGCCGAATCCCAATTGTGGGACGGGGTTTCCTGTCATCTTCATGGATATGAAGATGGCAGGAACCAAAAAAGCGAAAATCAAAACACAATACTGTGCCACCTGGGTATAGGTGATTCCTTTCATGCCGCCAAGCACTGCATAAAAGAAGACAATGGCCATGCCGATGAAAACACCTGTGGTGATTTCAACTTCCAGAAAACGGGAAAAAACGATTCCCACTCCCCGCATTTGACCTGCTACGTAAGTAAATGAAACAAATAATACACACACGATGGCGACCAACCGGGCGATGTTGGAATAATAACGATCGCCGACAAAATCGGGAACCGTGTATTTGCCGAACTTGCGAAGATAAGGTGCAAGGAGCAATGCGAGCAGGACATATCCTCCTGTCCATCCCATAAGATAAACGGCTCCATCACGTCCGGTAAAAGATATAATACCTGCCATGGAAATGAATGAAGCGGCAGACATCCAATCGGCCGCCGTTGCCATGCCATTGGCAAGGGGTGGAACACCTCCCCCGGCGACATAAAAATCGTCCGTATTTCCAGCTCGCGCCCAGATAGCGATCCCAATATAAAGTGCGAATGTTACTCCAACAAAAATAAAAGTTAGTGTTTGAACGTCCATAAAGGGTTTATTTTTGAGATCCTTTATTGTCGTAATAAGTGTTATCGGGCGCAAAATGATCCCGGTCCTCGTCCACACCATATTTATGGTCGAGTTTATTCATCTTATAGACATAGACAAAAATAAGGATGACGAAACAAAAAATGGAGCCTTGTTGCGCCATCCAGAAACCAAATTTAAATCCGAAGAAACGGAAATTATCCAAAACATCGACGAACAGGATTGCCATTCCGAAAGAAACCACAAACCATATTGATAAAAGTGAGAGGACAATGCGGATATTTGCTTTCCAGTAAGCTTTTGCTTGTGGGCTATGAGAAACGCTCATTGATTTTTGTCTAAAAAGGGTTCCAGATACAAGGTCAGAGCCTAGCAAAATGGGTAGGCCTTGCATAACATTCCAATTGCACCACACACTTCGGGTTATAAAGTTAATAATGGTACAAGCTCCCTCGTGAGAGGGTGGTGCCGGAGGTCGGAATCGAACCGACACGAGGTTGCCCTCGCGGGATTTTGAATCCCGTGCGTCTACCAATTTCACCACTCCGGCACTCTAATTTTCAATAATTTACGGCGGGAAGTTTTTCGCGCTACCTGGCAATTCGAATAACTTTTCAGGATTATATCAAAAATGATTTAAAAATGGTCCATTAATATTTTTTTAAACTCACCCTTTTTAACTCCTACCTCCTACTATCTATGCTTTCACATAATTAGCTTAAAATTTTTGATTCCAAGGGAAATACACTTAATCAGGATTTCCAATTTATGCTTGCCCGGATAATAGACCCGCGTTGTAATTTTCCTGAATGCGTGTTTTCGTGTTGCCTTAGGTGTTGCCTTAGGTGTTGCCTGTGGCGCAAGCGTTGTCTTTTTCCACTTGAATACTTTTGCTGTTGTACCTCCATTGGCTTTTCATAAGTAAAATTTAGTTTTGGAAACTGGATATTTATTGGCGTTGGGGGTCATTAGTTCAGATTTTACCCAGGTTTGGATTGTGCCAGAAGTTCGCGGATTTTATCAGCCTCGGGCTGGCCGGGATCCAGATTCAGGGAGCGGGTAAAGTAGGCCAGGCCCTGCCCGGGCCTATTGAGGTGATAAAAATTCACAACGCCCAGATTTTTAAACACTTTGGAAGAACGGGGATTGAGCTCCACAGCACGCTTGAAATAAAAGTCCGCCAGCTTGAAATTTTTTTGCGACAAAGAAATTTCCCCGAGCTTGGCAAAGGGTTCGGGAATTTCAGGCTCGATTCGACTGGCCAGCTGAAAATGCCGGAGTGCATCGGTTACCAAACCCTTTTCCAGGTAAAGAGCGCCCAAATTGTAATTGGTAGCAAAAACTCCGGGTCCTTTAACAAGCGATTCCTGATAATATTGTATAGCTTTTTCGCTGTTTCCCTCCAGGCTGTGAGCCCGTGCCAGGTTAATAAGGGGGCGTAGTTTATGCGGTGATTTCTGATGCGTATCCTGCCAGAGTGATAGCTCCGATTGCCACACCGCATTCCGCTTCATGGTCATAATTCCCAAGGCGAACACACAAAAAATAAGAGTAATGTTTAGTGGTCGGGTTTCTCCCCATCGACAGGTTACTTCGGCGACACCGCAGGCAAATAGGATGAAAATCCCCGCTGACGCGAGATAGGTCCGGTGTTCCGCAGCAAGATCGTGCAGGGTAACAATAGAAGAGGACGGGGAAAGAATGATGAAAAACCAGCACAGAAAAAAGAAAACAAAACGGGTTTTAAAAACTTTCAGGGAACAAAGCAACAAAAAAGCTATGCAAAACATTGGCAGCAAAAAGTTCCAGGATAGCAAACTGGTGACAACCGCTATATCGGGGTCGATATTGAGGTTCATAGGAAACAGTAGCATTTTTAAATAATAAAAAACGATCACACTCGGTTGACTGAGCATGTACTTGGCCCTGCCGACCATCTCCTCGGGCCGTGATGGGCCTATAAGAAATGTCTCATCGGTAAGGAGTTTATAAAACAAAAAGCCGGCAACTCCGGCAATGATGCCAGTAATCGCCCACCGCCATTTTTTTAAAAACTGTAAAGCCGGGGAATGATCGGGGCAACTGCAAAGGTAATATAAGATCATTATAGCGGGCAGGGTTGCGACAATCTGTTTTACGCTGAAACCTACCAGGGCGATCAAAAATATGCTCAAAAAATAGAGGCCATATTGCAGGTGGGAGGTTGAGGATCGTTCCAATAATTGTTGAAACAGTAAAAACCCGGCAAGGTAAAAGGTCGAGGCGATGACCTCTGAACGGCTCATGATGTAAATTACGGATTCTGTTTGGATCGGGTGGCAAAGAAAAAAAACGGCTGAAAAAAAAGAAACGCTACGGATTCTTTTACTCCCCCAACCCACCGCTTCCATGCCAAAACGGCGAAGGGATTTTTCCAATACAAAAAAGAGAAGCAAGGCATTGAGAATGTGAAAAGCGAGGTTGAAAATATGGTACCCGAAGGGCCGAAAGTCATCCAGGTAAGCATTGAGGGCGAGGGATATTCTTAACAGGCCGCGTGCCAGGAATTCTTTTTTCCAGAATTCAAAGCTCAGCAGGGTTTCCGGATTTTTTAAGTTAGCGTTGTTGACAATGTAGGCAACGCTGTCAAATTGAAAGGGATTATTAAGATGATTGGAGAAAAATAAAACTCCAAGCAAAGAGATGAGCAGGCAGTAGCCCAGTTGGCTAAGTAGAGCCTGGGAGAATTTTGAATTTTCGGTTCTCATGACGGCCCTTTCTGCATCTGGGCATGGTCAAGCAATTTTCGGGCGGTTGCGTTTCCAGGTTGCAGTTTGAGAACCTGCACCAAGTAGGGAATGGCGTCCGCATAACGATTGTTTTTCAGGTGCAGGGCGGCCAGGTTTTGGTGGATGTCCGGAAGATCCTGTTGAATGTCCAAGGCTTTTTTAAATGCAATTTCAGCTCTTTCATAGGCTTTTAAATTCCAGAAAATGATACCAATGTTATTTTGCGCCTGTGGATGCCTAGGTTTAATAGCCAGCGTCTGGCGATATTCCTGAAGTGCTTCATCAAAAGATCCTACCTGTCGAAACGCGTTTCCTAAATCAAAGTGATAATCGGCTTTATGTGACCGCATGCTGACTGCTTTTTGCAAAAACGGAATGGCTTCTCCATAGGCCTTCTGCTTACTCTGGGCAAGGCCCGTAAAATAATAGGTGTCCGGTTTGTTAGAACCCAGGGCAATAGCATGACCAAATTCTTCAATGGCTTGTTCCCAGTGTTTTTGCCGGAAATGGATATGGCCCAAGTTTGCATAGGCATCCGACTGGGCAGGGTTTAACTGCAGGGTAATGGCCAGTTCTGCTTTTGCTTCTTCGAGCATTTTGGTGTCCATATATGCGGTGGCCAGGTTGTTATGAACCAATGACTTGTTCGGCGATTTTTCTGCCGTGTCTTTCCACAGCGTGACCTCAGATCGGTAATCAAGCGAGCGGTTCACCGTGAGCAAAAAAGTAAGAGATAAAAATGCCAACAAAAGGCCAGTTGCCAAAGCTTGAGCCCGACAAGCACTCAGAAACATCCAGCCCAGCGCAAGGCTGAATCCCAACCCGGGCAAATAGGTGCGGTGCTCCGTGGCAATTTGTTTGAGCGGAATAAAACTGGATGAGGGAAACAATGTGATGAAAAACCAGAGGACGGCAAATATTAAAATAGGAGATTTTTGCCGGGGAACTATTATTGCTCCGACTGCTAAAATTCCAATAGCACAAATTAACTGCCCGTCGATGAATCCGGATGGCAGGCGTATATCCGGCTCAAAGTTGAGATTAAAAGGCAGGAACAGCTTAAGCAGGTAATAGTGAACCACTACCTTGATTTGACTGAGAAAATATAAAAAACGGCTTGTCTCCCCGGAGACCGGATCGGCGTTTAAAGAAAAAATATTGCCCTGCTCTATATATCGATAACAAAGATAAAACAAAAGGGGCAGGAGAATGGCGCCGATTTTTGTCCTCAAAGATTTCCTCTCATCGGGTGGAGTGATGAGCCAGATATAGATGATTGCCATTAAGGGAAAGGTGACGACAATTTCCTTGGTTCCAGCTGCGAGAAAAAGAAAACCTGAAATTCCCGCAATGAAAAGCAATTTGCCTGCCCAAGCCAGGTTTTCTTTGCGGGGGCGGACAAGCCTGCAAAAAATATAAAAGGCAAGCAGATAAAAAAATGTCGCCAAGCCTGATGAACGGCTTGAAATATAGGTAACCGTTTCCACCGTGAGAGGATTGAGTAAATGAATGGAAGCGCAAATTAGGGGCAACCGCTTGAGTTGATTTGCGGCCGGCTCTAAGCGTAATAGTTCGCTGACTAGAAAATACCAGACCACTCCGGTCAGGATATGGATAAGAACATTGGTAAGGTGATACCCGAATACATCCAGCCCACCTATTTCCCGATTCACTGCAAATGTCAGCAAAAGAACGGAACGG
>Ga0208391_1001332_pt1 | contig 11894 bp, 13 predicted proteins | sample Knorr_S23_td_Bot_FD_185612 | JGI IMG/M metagenome (GOLD analysis project Ga0208391, IMG submission 185612) | Marine microbial communities from Southern Atlantic Ocean transect - Knorr_S23_td_Bottom_ad_3770_LV_A (SPAdes) (version 2) | ecosystem: Environmental > Aquatic > Marine > Oceanic | place... | reverse complement strand
CAAATCACTCATTGAAAACCCACATGTCTCCTGAATAAATTGTAACTTGTTATTTCTTCAATGAACCGATACTTCATCTCCATCTATCTTTTCTTGTCAGCGGCGCTGTTTTGCCAGGATGCCCAATGGCCTACGCGAGTCAGTAAATTTTATTCGTCCAATTTTGGTGAAAACCGGGATGACCATTTTCATATGGGCCTGGATATCAAAACCAATGGAGCTATCGGTCAGGAAATCCTCGCCGTGGAAGATGGTTTCATCCATCGTATGACATCCAACTTCAACGGCTATGGAAAAGCCCTTTATCTTACCACCATCTCCGGCCACGAAGTGGTTTACGGCCACCTGGAATCGTTTACGCCCCTTTTGGAAAAGGTATGGCGTATGCAGCAAGCGAAACGTCGGAGTTATAGGGTAGATGCGCATTTTTCCCGTCGGGAGTTCCAAGTGAAAAAAGGAGATGTGATCGGGTACTCCGGGAATACAGGAAATTCTTTCGCGCCCCATCTTCATTTCGAATACCGCTCCAGTAAAAGTGTTCCCTTGAATCCGCTGACTATAGCGTTTGATCTTCCGGATCATGTGATGCCCATTCCTAAAAAACTGGCTCTCATTCCTATCTCCCAAGGTTCGCTTGTGAATGCAAGTCCACTGACACAAACCATTCCACTTTTCAGAGATAATGCGGGCATTTACCATTTTGCGGATACAGTTAGTGTTTTTGGTGAATTTGCTTTTGCGATCCAAGCTGTGGATAAGCGCGAAGGTGGAAACAATGTTTATCAGTTTCATCGAGCTGAATTATTGATCGATGGAAAAATGAAGTTTGAACTGGATTATACCAAGATTCCATTCAAAGAAGGAAAATTTGCCGGAACTGTTATTCAATATGATTTGAAACGGCAAAACTTGGGAGAATTCCAAAAATTGTATCGACTGGAGGAACATAAGAAAATCTCCATCCATGTCACGGATGAATCCGGAATACTGCATCTCGCTCCCGGTTTTCATTCTGTAACCATCAATATTTTTGATGCGAAAGGAAACAAAGCTGTGGTTCGTGGAATGATCGCCGGTACATTCCCCATGACATTAGAAGCAAAAGAAATTCTCCGGGATGATAAAGTCATCACCCTGGTTTTATCGCCAAAACGGGGTGGTTTGCCCATTCGGGGTGCGGTGGTTTACAATTTCACATCTTTCGGGTTTCCAGATGAAAAAGTTGAGATTATTCATGCGGAACAAGTAAAAAAAGATCTACATATCACATTGCCACTTAAATCCACACATAATCGCATTTTACAGATTATCGGGATCAATCAGTTGGGCGGAATGGTGAGTCCCTACCACTGGAGCACAATGACGCCTAAAATGAGTGTAATCGATATTCGCCCTGACCTAAAGATATCCAACACAGAACGTGGACTCTTTTTCCAGGTTGAGATGGATCAATATGTCCCTGCGCGGGCCACCCTCAAATTGGCGAATGATAATACATTTATGTCTTATCCATTGGAGCAAGTCCGGCCCAATACATTTCTCACGGAACGTCTTTCTCATCATGTTGTCAATGACATGAAATATGTGGATGTGGAATTATCCCACAAAGGACAAGTCCGGGAAACACGATTTCATTATCAACTCACTGCCACAGGCCCGGGACAGGAATCTTTTGTGATATCCAACGATCGCAACTGTTCTATCCAAACACAACCCAATACATTTTACCAGACCAATGTGATCTGGATTGACCGTGTGAAGGAATTTGTGCCGGTGAAGGATGGATTTCATTTATCACCAGTTTATCAGCTCCAACCCTATGATCTTGTCCTGAAAAATAAATTTCGGGTAGGGATTCGGTACGAGCGTGACCTGGCAGCTCACACCAATCTCGGGATCTATTATTACGATCAAAATGAAGAAAGATGGATTTATACACCCACCGAGAATAATCAGCGAAAACAAATACTTACGGCTGAATTGAGTCAAATGGATGCTGTTACGGTCATCCAAGATCTGGATTCTCCCCAAATTAAGGATATGTTCCCTGCAAACAGTGCCCGGTACCAGATCCAGGATGTAAGAGAAATTAAAATAGTTGTGAATGATATTATTTCCGGGATTGAATCTGAAGAAGCATCTTTTGATCTCCTCTTAAATGACATTCCGGTTTTTCCTGCCTACCAACCCCTTAAAAAAGAAATATCGTATTCCTTTGAACAACCCCTTTCACAAGGCCAGCATAAGATCGATTTTAAAGTTCGGGATCGGATGGGCAATGAGTCCGCCGAAACCATCTACTTCTCAGTTTACTAATGTTTTTCCCTTATAAAGATGATAACCCAAGGATCCTTTTCCCTTTTGTCACCTATGGTATCATTGCGGTGAATGTTGTGATTTTTCTTGGACAATTTCTTATTTCTGGGAGAGATCCGCAAATGGGTGCAGCATTGGTATTTACTTTTGGTTTTGTCCCAGCGGAATTCAATCCACTTACTATTTTCACGTCCATGTTCATGCACGGCGGATTTGCACACATCATCGGGAATATGTGGTTTCTTTACATTTTCGGAGACAATGTTGAGAGTATTTTGGGCCATGTCAAATATTTTATATTTTACCTGGCTTGCGGCGTTGGTGCCGCTTTGGCTCAATTCATTATTGAATCCACATCCCAGGTTCCCATGATCGGCGCCAGCGGTGCCATTGCAGGTGTTTTGGGCGCGTATATGATCCGATTCCCCAAAGCGAGAGTTCATGTGCTGGCCGTACTTTTCATTTTTATTACAACTTTTGTTGTTCCAGCCCAAATTGTGCTTGGATTATGGTTTTTAATGCAATTAACCGGCGGGCTTGGTAGTTTGGGCGTGGACACAACTGGCGGTGTTGCCTGGTTTGCCCATATTGGTGGCTTTATTATTGGTGTAACTTCTCTAAAATATTTTCAAAATTTTCAAATCGAAAAAGTATGAACCAGAAACTCATCCAAATTGCCATGGAGATGCGGAATCGTTCTTATGCGCCCTATTCTAATTATCAAGTGGGTGCTGCGGTGGAAACCGAATCCGGGGAGATCATTGGCGGCTGTAATGTAGAATCATCCAGTTATAGCCTGACTTGCTGTGCAGAACGGACAGCTCTTTTTCGCGCTATTGCCGAAGGACATACTTCCTTCAGAGCCCTGGCTGTTGCCACAGAAAATGGTGGGTCGCCTTGCGGTGCATGCAGGCAAGTAATCTGGGATCTTTGCAAAGAAATCCCGGTTCATATTTGTGATAAAAAAGGATGGGTGAAAACACTCACATCTTCGGAACTTCTGCCTGACGCGTTTGATGATTCAGATTTAGAACCCTTTAATAAACTCAATGTGTGAAGAAAAAATAGATAAAATTTCCCTGATTAAGACAGGAAATGCAGTTAATAACGGTGCTATGAACAAATTTTCAAACGAAAATCAGGGGAATTTTGGACTTTTTAATTTGTGCAATAGGTTTTTCAAAGGGTTCTTTTAAAATGAAAACTATTATTATCGGCATCGCCGGGGGAACCGGTTCTGGGAAAACTTCACTGGCTAAAGGAATTCTTGCGGAATATGGTGAAGGCGAAGTGGCTGTTATTGAGCAGGATTCATATTATAAAGACCTCTCCCATATTTTGTATGAAGAACGGGTGAACCAGAATTATGACCACCCCGATTCCATCGATATTGATCTCTTTGAATCCCATTTACAAGATTTATTGAACGGCAAATCTGTAGAAATTCCAACCTATGATTTTTCCACCCACGTTCGCATGGATAAAACCACCTCGGTTACACCCCATCATGTGATCGTTGTAGAAGGAATTCTCACACTTCATTATCCCCAACTCCGTGATTTATTCGCCATAAAGATCTTTGTGGATACGCCGGCTGATATCCGTTTTATACGACGGTTGACACGGGATATCCATGAACGGGGACGCACACCGGAGTCGGTGAATAAACAATATCTTTCCACCGTCCGCCCTATGAATGAACAATTTGTGGAACCCTCCAAATATTATGCTGATCTCATTGTTCCTGAAGGAGGCGAGAATAAAGTGGCTGTGGATCTGATTCGAACCAAAATTAATTCTATTTTAAAAAAACTATGACCTTAACTCCAATTAATTCCGGGTGGATCGAAGTGATCTGCGGCAGTATGTTTTCCGGAAAAACTGAAGAATTGATCCGACGACTTCGCCGTGCCCAGATCGCCCAAATGCCCACCATAATCTTTAAACCGCGGATCGATTCCCGTTATAGCGATTCTCACATTGTGAGCCATAACCAAATCAAATTGGAATCTCATCTTGTAAATACGCCACAGGACATATTACCCCTGGCCGAAAACGCTCGGGTCGTTGCCATTGATGAAGCGCAATTTTTTGATGATTCTATTTTGGATGTTTGCAAAATACTGGCCAGCCAGGGAAAACGCGTGGTGGTGGCTGGATTGGATACTGACTATCGCGGTGTTCCTTTTGGTCCCATGCCCCAACTCATGTGCGAAGCGGATTATCTCGATAAACTCCGGGCTATCTGTGTACAATGCGGTAATCCAGCAACCTATACACAACGAACCTCGGCCGATGCGGGACAGGTGGTGATTGGTGAATTAGATAAATATGAAGCGCGCTGTCGGAATTGTTACGAAATGCCGGAGGATGAAAAATGAATCTAATTAGTTTAGTCGGCCTTGTTACATTATTGGGAATCGCAGTGGCTTTGTCATACAATTTTAAACAAATAAAATTGAGGCCTATTCTGTGGGGGCTTAGCCTACAATTTATATTTGCATTAATTATTTTGAGAGATGATTATTTAAGTTTTACTGGCATGGGGATTTTAGGATTACTCTTACTAACCTACCTTCTCCAAAAAGATGATAAAAAATTTGGGGGCAGATTTCAAAGTATTTTTATTTTGGCAACCGGAGGCCTTGCCATTGGATACGGAGTAAACTTCCTTGGGGAAAATATTGGAATAGTATTAATCGTCCTATTAATTATAATCCTTCTAAATAGTTGGCTGAAGTGGGCTCAAGACTATCAACGATATATTAGCGCCCTATTTGTAATTGTAGGTATTAGTTATATGATACACAATGATATAACTGGTCAATATTTTTTTAAAACGTTCAGTGATAAAATAGCCTACTTTTTAAGTTTGTCTGACTATGGTGCTCAATTTCTTTTCGGAAATTTGACAAATGCAGAGCATTTTTTTACAGCGCCTAGTTCTAGTTGGCCTGGATTTGGATTTCAATTTGCTTTTAAAGTTTTACCCACGATTATCTTTTTTGGTGGTTTCATGAGCGTCCTTTATTATTATGGTGTTATGCAAAAAGTGATTGAAGCTATCAGTCATTTTATGAGATGGACTATTGGAACAAGTGGTGCAGAGACATTATCCTGTAGTGCTAATATTTTTGTCGGACAAACAGAAGCGCCATTATTGATAAAACCTTTTTTAGACCAAATGACAAAGTCGGAATTGCTTACTATTATGGTTGGTGGATTTGCAACCATTGCAGGTGGTGTCTTGGCTGGATATATTTCTATGGGAATACCTGCAGGTCATTTAATTGCAGCAAGTGTTATGTCTGCACCTGCGGCGCTTGTTATTGGGAAAATTATCTACCCCGAAACAGAACATTCAGTTACGGCGGGTGATGTTGCTTTACCAGAGATTGTAGTAGGATCTAATGCAATTGAATCAGCGACAAATGGCATCACTGATGGGATGAAACTTGCAGTAAATGTTGGTGCCATGCTTATTGGATTTATTGCCTTAATTGCTGTAGTGGATCTTACTTTAAATTGGATAGATGGACTTATCGATGGGCTATGGTTTAAAGGTGAATATGTTGAATATATTGCAGCTGGACTCTCACCTGCAAAAGGTGAATTTGTTGGATATTTTCCCGGCTCTTTGCAAACATTATTCGGGACAATTTTCTCACCACTCGCTTATTTAATGGGTGTCCCTTGGGATGATGCCAGAGCTGTTGGTAATCTTCTGGGAATAAAAATTTCATTGAATGAATTTGTCGCCTTTGGAACTCTTGGTGGATACATCAGCGATGGAATCATTAGTGATCGAGCAACGATAATTTCAACATATGCTTTATGCGGTTTTGCCAATTTTGGATCTATCGGAATTCAGATAGGCGGTATAAGCGCTATTTCACCAAAAAGGAAAGCTGATTTAGCAAAAGTGGGTGTCCGGGCAATGTTTGGGGGTGCAATCGCTTCTTGGCTTACAGCAACCATGGCTGGGATTTTACTTTAATTAAGAAATAGGACCACGAATGAAATTATTGATTATGGGACCGCCAGGCGTTGGCAAAGGAACCCAGGCGGACCGTATCAAAGACAAATTGAAAATTTTGCATCTTTCCACCGGAGATATCCTCCGGGCAGAAGTTGAAGCAAAATCTGCAATTGGGGTGGATGCTAAACTTTATATAGATTTAGGGAAACTTGTGCCCGATCATATCCTGATTGAAATAGTGAAAGAGCGTATCTCAAAAGACGATTGCGAAAATGGTTATCTTTTGGATGGCTTCCCCAGGACCCTTCCCCAGGCAGAAGGACTCGATGAAATGATGCATTCCATCGGACATGATTTGGAGTGCGCCATCAGTCTCACAGCAGACGAAGATGAATTGGTGGAAAGACTCATCAAACGTGGCAAAGAATCGGGACGGAGCGATGATACACCGGAGGTGATTCGAAATCGGCAAAAAATCTATTGGGAACAGACAGCTCCGTTATTAGACTTTTACCGTGGAAAAGGTATCCTGAAGGAAGTGGATGGCTCGGGTGAAATACCAGAAATCACTGAACGAATATTAGACGTTTTAAAATAAAATGCTGCAAATCGGTCTCACCGGCGGAATCGGATCTGGAAAAAGTTCTGTAAGCGCTTTGTTTAATGAATGGGGCGCCTACATTTTTGATGCAGATACGGTAGCAAAAAGCATCCTTGATACCAATGACACAGCCCAGAGCGAACTCATTGCAGAATTTGGAACGGATGTTTTGGGCGCTAACAATAAGATCGATAAGGCAAAGTTAGCTAAGATCGCTTTCCAGGATGAAGATCACCAACAACGTCTCAATATCATTATACATCCTTACGTTTTTACTGAAATTGATTCCACATTCGATAAAGTTTTGAAGGGTGGAACGCATGAGATCTTTGTGGTAGATGCAGCGTTGATTTATGAATCCGGTGCCTATACACATATGGATTATGTGATTGTTGTAACCACCCATCTCAAAATTCGGACGGAACGGGTTATGAGTCATGGCGGATTAACGAGAGATGAATTCCTACAACGTTTAGAACTCCAATGGCCCGATGAAGACAAGGTCCACATGGCGGATTTTATAATCCATAACAACGGCACAATAGACCAGTTAGAAGTGGAAGCAAAAAAGATATACAACCGGCTGTTTTAAAGAGCTCTAAAAACTCATAAAAAATGAATAACTCCCACCGCCGCTACCGTTGAATCTTGGATTTACAATATTATTATAAATGGAACCAAAGGAATATGAGAAACCAATGGACGCAAAATAAGTGAATTGCGTTTGCAATTCCGCCCGTTCCAGTAAAACATCTTCAATAGAATAATCCCCTTTTGGAATGGATAATTGGTTATGAACCATGGAGCCTGATCCGTTTACATTCAGGGATAATCCTTTGATCAATCGCAGGGAGAGTCCTGTATTCAGCGAAATTATATTTTTTGAAAAATCATGAAAATAGTGGTCTCCGCTGATGGATGTATTAATGGATCCCCAGGGCTTCACCGTATTATATGAAACGGACACACCTTCGCCAAACAACATTTCTTCCGTCTTAAAATATATCGTCGTATCCGTATAATCTACATGCTTTGCTGTGAATGAATAATTCAAACGGAGCGATTGCTGATTCGATTCTGAATATGGATATAGGCTATATTCAAATTCTGGCGTGATGGATAGTCCCAGATCCGTATTCCCATAGGATGAGTTCCAGGCTGAGGTCCATAGTCCCGCAGACATATGGTCTGTCAGGGACATAATAACCGATCCTCTTAACCGCCGGCTGTCGGAGGTGCTTAAATATTCTGTGCCGCCGTATTCATACATATTTTCATTATAACTCCCGTTGGTGGACAGGCTGAATTTCCAGTCCTCCGTCACACGGCTGGCGCTAATAGTCCCAAAAACATTAACAGAGCGTGATGATTGTTGTGCATTCATAAAACTGTTTCCACGAATCTTGAACACCCAGTTATTCCATTTGTCTTCGACTTTTTCCGGTGATGTTTGAACGCTGGCAACATCCACAGAAATTCGTGAAGCCAGGGGTGTTTTCAATAAATACGGCATCAGTCCGATCTGGATCATACGCACCCGTTCATTCCGGATTTGGTCCTTGGTATCATCAACATTGGTTGTGAATGAAAGGGTGTCATTCTTGCCGTTGAAGGTCGATTGGCCAATAAAATATAAGGAATATTCATCGCCACCGGATCCGGTTTGTTGGGATGTTTCCAGGATATGGATATCTGCATCGAGGCGATCCCGGACATAATCCACATAGGGAATTTGTTCCTTGATGAAATCTTCACTGCAAAAACGACATTCAATAAAGATGGCTGTTTTTTTTGATTCGGTTTCTGTGGCAAAAAGTGTTGATATGAAAATAATAAATACAATTAGCAGTCGGTACATAGTTCATCCTTTTAAAATTCGTTTATGAGATGCATTTTATATTGAAAAGGTTGTCATGAAAATTGTTTCAAAAAATTTAATGCGATGAAAGACGAATATTTTTCAAAATAATAATTTCGGTCCCGTTTCCAGTTTTTAGGATTCAAATTGATATACTGTCGAATTTTATTAAGAGATTAGTCATTTCGAATCACATGATCATAGAACCGAGGTTGCCATTCAAATTTTGGGTGGTGGTGTTTGCGAATGGAACGGGTGACGGCAGATTTGTAGGAATGGACAATTGTGGATAATGATCCAGATTTGGGTGATATGTTTGACATGTGTTCTGATGTAGAGACGTTGCGCGCAACGTCTCTACTGGTATATTCATCACCTAACAATTGTATAATACCATGTACATGATTCGGCATGATAACAAATTCATTTAAAATAACGTTATCCCGCAATTCACACGTTTTAATTCATTCCGCTTCGGCAATTTTCCCCATTTCATTCAATATCATTTCCTCATCAACAACCTTCCCAAACCATTCAAAAAAATTATGGGTGCAAATTGTAACGAAATACATCCCGGGATTTGAATAATCCCAATATTTTAATCGGGTGGATTCAATACGGTATTTGTTTTGGAATTTTTTCATTTATATAAAAATGGTCGCAAATCCAAACGACACGAAATAATTATTACCGCAGCGCCAGCGGTATATCCAAAACTTCTTTTAATATAATGGCTTTTTTCAGGGATTGTCTTGATTGAAATAATTCAGAACGAAGTTTATTCTTTTTTCTCCATTTTTTTCCTAAACGCATTTCTTTCCGGTTACCTAATTTAGAACGATAGATCTTTTTATCGAATGCGTCTGCCCGTTTTTCAATATGAGATGAATGCTCTTCAGTATGTACGGGCGCATGGTAAGGTTCCGGTTCCACAATCTCTTCTTCATATTCCTGCACAGGTGGAACTTCCGGTTCTACTTTCAATGTTTGTCCAAATAGATCGCTGAGCATCTGATCAAGATTGGGTTGCGGGCTCTCAACGGGTGCTTCTTGCGGTACATCCCAATCCGGATCAGATTCAATTTCCCGTTGTTTAGCATCTTTATGACGCTTTTTCATGTATACGGAGATCAAATAAAGAAGGAGTATGCCCAGCCATTCCATATTAATTCTCCGGTCTTTCTAATAAATATAAAACACCATTGGAAAAAACTTCATCCAAAATAGGGAGCCAAGAAAATGGGTTTTTCATTTTTGGTAATCCAAACCGGAATGCGTATGTCGGACGAAGAAACCAATTGCTTTCCTTTATCACATTGAAGCCAATTAATTTCACTAATTTTCTCATCTGATGAATGGAAATTCGCGTTTTTTTTGTGGACATGAGATAATTGATCTTTTGATCTGCGACACCGATCAGCCTCATGTATCCCTTGTATAAAATATTTGGTAATGCATGGAGATAGGGCAATTTCCCAATGAATTTTGGAATGGTTTGCTGATGGCCCGCATAAGCACAATACTTTGGTGGGAAGGACATAAACAATTTTCCGCCTGGTTTCAGCAAATTGAAAATATTCGTCAGGGCTGTTGTCTTGTCTTCAATGTGTTCAATCACATCCCGGATCACAATGGTATCATATTTTTCAATGAGTTCATTTGAATAGGTATCCGGTTCGCAAATATTCGCTTGAAAGAGATGAAGTGAATTGGGTTCATTCAACAAAAGTGCATTATTAAATCGCACATCGGAAAGTTCTAATCCAGAGCAGATTGCACCTTTATTTTGATAGAATTTGAGCAATCCTGCCTCGGCACATCCAATTTCCAGGATCCGTTTACCGGAAACATCAGTGTCACCGATAAAATCGAAAAGGAAATTCTCGCCATACCACTGTTGCTCACGGTAGCACCGCAAACAACGATCCGAGACCTGATCAGCCATTTGTGTCGGAATGGAAATATCCAAAACAGGATTGCTTTTTTGAAGTCTAGTTATTTTCTACCGGATTATCATCAGAGGAATCTGAATCTGAATCTGCAATGGCATCACGCATTCCAGTATCAGATTTAATATTTTCCATCTTATAATAATCCATAATTCCCAGGTTACCATCCCGAAATGCCTGAGCCATGGCTTTGGGCACTTCCGCTTCTGCCGCCACAACCGTGGCCTTCATTTCCTGGGTTCGGGCTGTCATTTCCTGTTCTTCTGCCACAGCCATGGCGCGACGTGTTTCCGCTCTTGCCTGGGCCACACGGAGATCTGCCTCTGCCTGGTCGGCCTGTAAAGATGCACCAATGTTTTTCCCCACATCCAGATCAGCAATATCAATCGATAGAATCTCGAATGCAGTTCCAGCATCTAATCCCTTTTCTAAAACAGTGCGGGAAATATTATCAGGATTTTCCAACACAGCAGTATAATTATTGGAAGAACCAATTGCGCTCACAATCCCTTCTCCAACACGGGCAATGATCGTTTCATCTGTAGCGCCGCCAATCAGGCCGGGGATATTTGTACGTACGGTCACACGAGCACGTGCTTTCAATTCAATGCCATCTTTAGCAACGGCTGCTAAATACCCTTTTTGTGGGACATCAATCACTTTGGGATAAACAGAGGTTTGGACAGCTTCTTTCACATCCCGGCCTGCAAGATCAATTGCAGTAGCTGTTTCAAAGGTGAGTGGAATATTGGCTTTATTTGCAGCAATCATGGCGTCCACAATATTTTGGATATTTCCACCTGCCAGATAATGTGTTTCCAGCATGTCGGTGGCAATGGTCACTAATCCTGCTTTGTGAAGATTAATGACACCATCGGTGACCAGTCTTGGTGATATTTTTCGCAGTCGCATGCGGATGAGATCCACAATTCGGATGCGACCCAAACCAAGGGACACGATTCCTTGTATCCACATCCCAATAGGGACAAAATACAAAATCAGGATCACCGCAAAGGCGATCATTGCTAACATAAACATTTGAACTACGGGCATAATATTGCTCCTTTTTTATTCTTTAATTAATTCTCGTACAACGATCCGGTTCCCATCAACGGACAGGATCTGGACTTCTGTGCCTTTTTCAATGAATTCTCCTTCACTCACCACAAAGACCCTTTGGTCACCAACCTT
>Ga0208391_1001329_pt1 | contig 11898 bp, 11 predicted proteins | sample Knorr_S23_td_Bot_FD_185612 | JGI IMG/M metagenome (GOLD analysis project Ga0208391, IMG submission 185612) | Marine microbial communities from Southern Atlantic Ocean transect - Knorr_S23_td_Bottom_ad_3770_LV_A (SPAdes) (version 2) | ecosystem: Environmental > Aquatic > Marine > Oceanic | place... | reverse complement strand
AAGCGGCGAAGAAGGGGCGGTATTGGTCGATGATTCCGGCCTCTTCATCGACTCCCTGAATGGATTTCCCGGTGTCTCCTCGGCCTCTGTCCACAGCCAAATCGGATGCCTAGGCATTCTTGACTTGATGGAAGGCCGAGAGATGCGCGGCGCAGAGTTCCGAACCTGTGCGATACTTTGGGACGGTGAGGAGTTCATCGGCGAAGGGATTTGTAGGGGTCGAATCATCGCTGAGGAGCGAGGCGAGAACGGCTTTGGCTACGACCCGATTTTCATCCCGGATGACCTCGGCGAGCTCTCATCCGAGGGGCGGTCCTCAGAGGGTGGGAGTTCGGATTCCGGGACCTCGGATATGCTGACTTCAGGGGGCCGAACCTTCGCTGAACTTGAAACCGCAGAAAAGAATGCCTTCAGCCACCGACGCAAGGCGCTCGAAGCGGTCCTCAATCGGCTCAGATGAGCCATTTCATACGCCGTCGTCTTCAAAGCGGAGACACCGCTGCTCGCCCCTAGGGGGGGCGAGATGTCGTTTGGCCGTATTCTGTTGATTCTCGCCTTCATCCTAGGCATCCTCTTCTCTCTGTTTCTCGGTGGAGAGTGGGAAAACGAGCTCTACAACTACGCCTTCACCGGTGCACTGCTACTACTCGCAGCATTTCTCATGTTCACTCGCAGCAGCAGCAGCAAAAAGCGTAGGCGAGGCAGGGGCCGAGGAGGGCAAAAGCGCCGCCGGAGCGGCCGAGCGGAGGACTCAGATGAAGAGGAGGCCGACGACCTTGAACTACCCGCGGCTGTAGTCCAAGACGAGGATGGTGGTAGCAGGCGTGACCGCAAGTTGGCCCAGTCAGCTGAGGCTCAGGAAGCCACCGGCGAGGGTGGCGAAGATGATGAGGAAGTCGTCCAACTCGACGAATCTGCGATCGAGGATGGGGTGCATGTCGCCGAGGAATACGTGGTTGACATCGATGCCGAATCGGTTGAAGAGGCTGACATAGAGGAGTTCGTTGACGAACGCCGCGACAAACGGGCCGCAATCAAGCGTCGAATCGAAGAGCGCCGGCGAGGACAGTTGGCCGAAATTCGCGCAAACGCTGCTAGGATGTGGGCAAAGCAGGACGATGCAGAAGACCTGCTCTCCGTTCTCTCGAAGCCTGGCCACGGCTTGACACTGCTCGACGAGCCGGAAAAAGTACCAGCGGGCCATCCGTACGGAGCGACCTATGTCAGAATCGACGACGCTCGCATCCTAAAGTTGAGAATCCCACTAGACGACGGCTTCGTTGCCGCTTCGGAAATTGAAGAAGAAGAGGTGCTTCCAGACCTCCCTCCACCTCCGGACGGGCTTCCACTTCCACCACCACCCACCGCGAGCCAATCGAAGTTGGACGAGATGAGAGACGAACTGGAGTGATCTCATGTCAGAGCCGCTCACAATCGAACAAGTGCCCGTTGGAGACTCCTCACCCGAAGGCGGGGTCGTCGAGGTGTGGACAATCAACCGTCCAGGCAAGTTGAACGCCCTCAACTCCAATGTGGTTGCTGCCCTCAAAGAAGCCTGTTCTGCCGCTGAATCGAATGATGGTGTCAGAGTCGTGGTCATCCGTGGCGCACCGCCGCCAGAGGCGGCAGAGGGAGAGCGAGGGAAGCCACCCGCCTTTGTCGCTGGAGCGGACATCACCGAATTTGTCGGCAAGGGTTCTGATGACATCCGAGGGGATTTCGAGGATAATGCCTGGGAGGCGATTTGGAATCTGACGATACCGACCATCGCCTCCATCGACGGCTTCGCCCTTGGCGGCGGCGCTGAAATCGCACTCTCATGTGATATTCGAATCGCCACCGTCCGTTCAAAGCTCGGCACGCCGGAAATCAATCTCGGGTTGATTCCGGGCGGTGGCGGAACCCAGCGATTATCCCGCCTACTCGGCTACGGGAAGGCGCTGGAGATGGTTCTCACCGGTGATATGGTCGACGCTTCCGAAGCACATCGAATTGGGCTAGTCAACCACCTCTGCGCTCCCGATGAACTCGATGCGATGACAATGGCCCTTGCCCAGAACCTCGGCTCAAAATCACCACACACGATAAAAGCGGCGAAGAGGGCCGTCAGAGCAGCCCTTGAGCGGCCACTCGCAGAGGGTATCGAATATGAGCGAGCGGAATTTTGCGCCCTCTTCGATACCGAAGACAAGGAGATTGGAGTCAACGCCTTCCTCGCGCGCGAGCGCCCGGAGTGGCAGGGCCGTTGAGCCTGAGGTGAACATATGGCGGATTCAGAAGAACCACTCGTAGTAGCGAAGGATTTAGGCAAGGCATTTGGCGACTTCGTCGCGCTCCACCCCCTCAATGTAAGTGTAGACTCTGGAGAATTCTTTGGGGTGTTCGGTCCCAACGGGGCCGGTAAATCGACCTTCATAAAACTCCTGACCGGTCAACTCCGCCCCACAATGGGCGGCGCAAAGGTGCTTGGAATCAATGTCCGCTCCGACCCTCGCAAAGTGAAGGCGAATGTAGGCATCGTACCGGAATCGGAGAGCCCGCCATCATATCTCACAGCCGCTGAATACCTCGAGTTCGTCGCCCGCCTGAGAAATCTGGAGGAGGTGGAGGAGAAGGTGAAGTACTGGCTCAACTGGTTTGGAATCAGCGAGAAGCGAGACTCTCTCTGCAAGGATCTGTCCAAGGGCCAGCGCCAAAAAGTGATGCTCGCAGGTGCCTTCATCCACGACCCGAAACTACTCTTCCTCGACGAACCGTTCGTCAATCTCGACCCAATATACCAAAGAAAATGCCGAGAACTTCTGATGGAAATCATTGGCAGAGGTGGAACCATTTTTCTCTGTACTCACATCCTTGAAGTCGCCGAGAGACTCTGTACGCGGGTCGCCATAATCGACCGCGGCCATGTCCTCGCAGCCGGCACGGTGGAGGACCTAAAGGAGTATGATGCTGAGACTCTCGAAGATGTCTTCATCCGGCTTGTGGGAACCTCAATGGCTGAAGTCGAGGCGGGGGAAGACGGTGCTCCAGAAGAGGAGTGAAAATTGGTGGTGACACCCTATGGCTTTCGGAAATAGAGAATCGCCGACGATGTCGGCGTCGTTCGGAGTCACGTTCCGAATGATGTTTCGGGAGGAGTGGCGGCAGAATGTCGACTTCGCGCGCAAGCGTCACATCATGATGTTCCCAGTCATGTTGGCACTTCTAATCACCATCATGACCGTTGGACTGCGCTACCTCACTGGCGAAGTTCTCATCAGTGCTGAGGGTGAGCAACAGTCGTTTTCCTGGGACCAACTGAAGTCCTACATGCATGGGGCGATGTTCATGTTCAGCCTCTCGATGGGCTCGTTCGCCTTCCTCGGACGGGTGATGACCTCACAGCGAGCTGGGGGTAAGAACTACCTCCTCGCCGCTCCGGCGATGCACCCACTTGACCTGTCGACGAACTACTTCGCCTACTACTGCAAAGAGGTCTGCTACTACATTCTGATGCTGCTCATTCCGGCGGTCGCGGGAATGGCTGGTGGAATCCTCCTTGAGGAATTTGCCGGGCTCTCGACTCCACTTGAGTGGGCCTCACTTCCGATTGTGCTAATTGCTCTGATTACCACTCTGACACAGGGACTCGCCCTCTCTTTCATCGCTTCAGCACTGTTCAGCAGAGGCGGAAAATGGTCCTATCTGATACCGGCGTTCGGTATCGGAATCGGGCTGCTGGCAGCATTCGGATACATTCCCCTCAAGATCCTCATTCTTGGCATGGGCTATCAGTTCAGCCACCAACTTTGGATACCCCCTATTGCGCTCGCACTCTCGTTCCTAATCGCCTACATCGGAGCCCACTTCGTGCCCGCCGACTTCGAAATTCACGTAAGTGCAAAGGGGGAACTGCTCGGCCCAGTATATCAGCGCCTCCCATTTCTCGGCAATGGAAACCTAAGGCTCCTCGTGACCAAGGACTTGGTTGACCTGTGGCGCAGCAATACTCTTACGAAGATGCTGATTTCGTACTCGGTACCACTGGTGTTCCTGATTCTGCTCGCTTGGCTGGTCGACTTCGCAAACTTCCCGATTCCGTTCAACCTACTCTCGTACGCCCCATTCCTCGGCTTCTTCGGCTTCCAATTCTACTCATGGCTCAATGGCATGGACCCCCCGGACTTCCTCAACGGATTTCCGGTTTCGGTTCCCGAACTGTTGCGGGCAAAGGTCGTCGTCTACTTTCTCATCACAACTTGGATATCAGTGATTTTCATCGCCGTCATGGCAAAGGTCCTCGACCAGATGTGGGCGCTCCCAGCGGCGCTTCTGGTGATGCTCGCCAACTCAGTCTACATCGTCAGTCTTACCGCCCTTCTGATGGGCCTCCGGCCGAACAAGGCGATTTTCGACTTCTCCATCATGGGCTGGTTCTACCTCGGCACGGTCGTGCCACTGCTCGGCCTCTTCCTGCTCTCGTTCACTCAGGGCGACATGACAATCTACGAGAATTGGGGGCAGTTGGTCTCTGAGCAAGGGTTGAACGCGACGACCGCGGTTTTGGTTGAGGAAAACGAGGCCGGCAGAGGGCTGCGTGGAATTCTCTTCCTGAGCGCCATCCTCACCGTGCTCGGTGGCGCATTCCAGATGATGTTGAGTCGTCGATGGGGTAATGCAGCATTTGAGAACTGACCCCGGTCAGTGCTCGTTCTAATTGATTTTCAGATGATTTTTACTGTGTGTAGTGGATTTTATTTTCCCTGAAGTCGGAAATCAACCGCCCAAAAGTCGCGGGGATGCGCTGACTGCCCTTGGGTCGGCTGACTATAACCAAAGGTTATAGCGAATCGAGAGTAGTGCACAGTACGCTGAGCCGGAGGTATCAACATGGCACGAAAAGGTAAGGGGAGACCGAAGAGACAGAGGCGACGGGAGCAGCGAGCCCAATACGAGGAGCTCGACAAGTACCCGGTAGCCCCTCCTCACGCCTTCGCTAGGATTGTTCGAGACCTTCGAACTCTGAACATCATGTATCAGGCGATTGAGCCTCCTTTGACCAAGGCTGAGCAGCGTGACTTCGAGTTGATAATGGACATCTTCGTGAAGTCCGTGACCGCCGACATTGACGAAATCGACACCGATCCGGCTGGCTATTTGCGCGCCGCAATGGACCAAGTCATCAAGTCCTATTCGATGAGAATCACCAAGAAATCCCGCTCCAAGATTTTCTACTATCTCAAGCGTGACCTGCTAGGCTACGGCCGCATGGACGTGCTGATGAATGACTCCAATGTTGAGGATGTGTCCCTCGATGGGACCGGCATCCCCATCTTCGCTTATCACCGGAAGTTCGAGTCGGTCGAGACCTCCATCGCATGGCCTGACGACGATGAGTTGGAGTCCTACATCATCAAACTCGCACAACGCTGCGGCAAGCACATTTCCGTGGCTGAGCCGCTGCTTGACGCAACTCTCATGGATGGCTCTCGAATCGTCATGAAGTTGGGCTACGAGATTTCAACAAAGGGTTCGACATTCTGTATCCGCCGATTCCGAGAAGACCCCTTCTCGCCATGTGACATCATCGCTTTCAGAACCATGACGAGTCTTATGGTCGCCTACATGTGGATTGCTTTCCAACAAGGTATTTCGATGCTCTTCGTGGGTGGAACGGCGTCTGGAAAGACGACCACTCTGAACGCGATGGCGCTGTTCATCCCGTGGCAGATGAAGATTGTCAGCATCGAGTCGACCCGAGAGGTCAACATCCCCCAGCCGAACTGGATTCCCGGTCTTACTCGGCAAGGTTTCGGAGGTGAGTCTGACGAAGGTGAAATCGGTGAGTTCGAACTACTGAAGGCAGCACTTCGAGAGCGTCCTGAGTACATCATCGTCGGTGAGATCCGTGGTGCAGAAGCGTATGTTCTGTTCCAGGCGATGGCTACTGGACACTGTTCCTATTCCACTGTTCACGCCGACTCCATCACAGCCCTCGTACACCGCCTCGAGAACAAGCCGATTGACATTCCGAGAGTTCTTCTCCCAGCACTGGAAGCGTGCTCAATCCAAATGCAGACCAGAATCAATGGTCGTCGTGTGCGGCGAACCAAGCAGATTGTGGAGATTGTCGGCGTCGACCCGCACAGTCAGGAGGTCATCACGAACGAGGTGTTCAAGTGGGACCCAGCCACCGACGACTACGAGTTCTCAGGTAAGTCCTATGTCTTGGAGAAAATAATGGTGAAGATCAACCTCAATCAGGATGAGATGCGAAATGAGTTGCGAACCCGCAAGAGAATCCTCGACTGGATGGTCCTCAACGACATTCGAAAATCTGACCAGGTGGCTCAAATAATCACCGAATACTATGTTCGCCCACAAGCCGTATTGGCTAGAGTGGACGGGCTTCAGTGAGGTGTCCTGGGTGGCGAAAAAGCCGGAGAAAAAGCGCTTTGAGGGGATGACTCTCAGCCGTTGGCAGGTCTTCTCCAACCTTATTATCGGTAAGTGGATAATAAAGAGGGCTCGTGCTGACAAAGAGTTGCAGAAAACACTCCTACAGGCAAATATTCGGGTGATGCCGGAGGTCTACAAGGCGACTACGTACATGAGCACGATTGTAGCTTTCGCAATCTGCATCGGCGTTCTCTCTCTCGCCTTCCTTCCGGATATCGGCGGAATCGCCCTCTATGAAAAACAGCAGACTGAGGAATCCATAATCCCATGTATTGACTGGGCGTTTTGGAACCCCAATGACATCAACCCGAGCCTCGACTGGACCGGGGTGGGCCCGGATGACCAGGAATACACCTACGGCGGTTGCCCATTCTACGTAACGAAGGTGTTTTCTGGCACAGCCAGGGCTGGTCTGGTGGTACTCTTTGGCATCTTGGCCCCCATCTACGCCTACCGTCATTTCCTTGGTGCTGCAGAGCGCAAGAGGTTTGAGCGGGGCGAGGCGTTGGAGAAGTACATCCCCTACGCAGCATCTTACACAGCAGCGATGGCGGCAGCGAATGCGACCCCCTCGAAAATCTTCAAGTCACTCGCCATGAACGAAGAAATCTACAACGAAATAGCCTATGACGCTGCGATGATTTACCGAGATGTCACTCTGCTCGGAATGGACTTGGTGACAGCAATCAAACTCTCTGTCGATAGAGCGGCCTCCCCTTGGGTCTCACAATTCTTCCAAGGTATGACAGGCACCCTGACCTCTGGGGGGAACCTGAAAATCTACTTCCTAAACAGGGCGGAGCACTACATGCGAGAAAACAGAATTCGGCTCGGCGTGTTCCTTGAGACACTGGCGATGATGGCTGAATCATATGTTGTGGTCGCTGTCGCAATGCCTCTCTTCCTGATCGTCATGCTGGTCATCATGTTCTGGGTGTCCGGCTCGGGCGCTCAGTTGTCGGAGACAATGGTCTACGGAGTCGTCTTGGGTGTTCTACCGACGATTCACATAGCATACGGGATTCTCGTCTGGATGATGAGCAAGGAACAGGAAATGTGAGCGGGAGGTGAAATATTGGCACGCAAGAGAAAAGAGAAGATTCGCGTTGAACTAGACCTTCCCAAGGACGACAACATGCGACGGAACTTCCTCGCAATCTCCCTCACATCCGGCTTGATCGGAATACTCTGCCTAGCATTCTGGGCGACAAACGCCGACCTCATCTTCGGGATCATGGCGCCCGCCCCACTCAATGAAAACCCGGTCTTCATCAACAATGCGTGTGGATTTGACCCGAACAGCGCTCAACCGGACTATGCGATGAACGAAACATGCTTCTGGACTCGGGAACGAGCCGCAACTCAAACGATGACACTCCAGTGGGACAATGTGAAGGGACCCGGAATGGGCCAGATGTTCGACATACCCGGCATCGACGAGCTGAAGTTGGGCACGTTACCGCATCCGATACAACCGATGAGATTAGACTGTACTGCTTCGGCGGATGTTGAGTTTCCGTACACGGTAACACTTTGGGAGCCGTCATTCGGTGGTGGCCTTGGCACCTCACATGTAGTTCAAGCCGTGACCAACCAAGATGACTGCCATATCGTAATCGATCATGCAATCCCAGGTGAAGGGTGGGAATTGTGGCTGGAATTCGACCGTAATCTTCCTCGAATGACGAACTTCATCGTGACCATATCCGTCGATTCATACGACGGCGTTCCAGACTGGATGAACAACGCTGCTCAGTTCGTAGGCCCAGAGGTCAATCTCGGGCCTGTTACCTTGAGGCCGTTCCTCTTCATCAACTTCTTCGCCTATGGTTTTGTTTTCATCTGTCTGCCTGGAGCAATATACTGGGACCGTCAGATGAAGAAGATTGACGCCATGGAGGAAAAATTCCCAGACTTCCTGAGAGACCTGGCAGAATATTGGAAAGGAGGTTTGTCAATGACCTTGGCAGTGAGAACGCTCGCCCGTTCGGAGTACGGTGCGTTAAATGAGGAGGTTCGGCGGATGTCTGACCAACTCAGTTGGGGCGTAGCCTTCGGGGATGTCATTCAGATGTTCGCGGATAGGGTCGGAACACCACTGGTCAAGAGAGCGATCAGCCTTATTCAAGAAGCGAACAAGGCGGGAGGGAAAATCTCCGACATTCTGGTGACCGCTGCAAATGACAGCCGCGAAATCAAGTTCCTACAGAGTGAGAGAGAGCGCGCTATCGCCTCTTACATCGCCGTTATTTGGACTTCCTACTTCGTTTTCCTTGGTGTCATCGTCGTTCTCGCGAAGGTCTTCATCCCCGCAATTTCAAGTTCAAACGCGGGTGATGATTCAGCCCAAATAGGAAACATGGTGATTCGCGCCATCGACCCTCTCTTCTTCCTAGTCGTCTTCTTCTACGGCGTTAGCGCGCAAGCCCTCGGTAACGGGGCGATGGCTGGGCTGATGGCTACTGGCAGATTATCAAGCGGAATGAAACACGCTGGATTCATGCTCATCTTTGCAATACTATGCTTCAACTTCATCGCATTCTCTCCCGACCTGATTGGAATTGATGGCGATGCGGGTCTGAACCCAGCGTTGGGTACGTTCATTCCAGGTTGATGTGAGAAGATGCAACACCGTGAGGTTTCACCGGATGGCGCTCAAGTCCACATTCTTGAGATGTTGACGCTCTTCTGGCTCTTCTTCATGTCGGGAACCTTCGTCTTGCAACTTCAGATCCCGGACCCGGTATCACCCGCTTCGGACGGCGCTCTCCAACTCGCCGCGGAGGACGCTTTCGTATTGCAACTTGGAACCGATGCCACGGACATGGGGAATCACACCACCAGAATGGGTGAAATGCTCGCCACCGAATCCCTCGACGATTCCTGCAACGCTCTTCTTGCCGGGCTTCCCACCTCCGTGCAGGGCAACTGCTGGTTGGCAAACAATGGGGGAGAGCTCTCTAGACACGGCACTGGGAGCACCCCACTCGGGAGGACCGGCAGTGTTCATCATCTTGTCCACGATGGCGGAGATGTCTGGTCAGTCAGTCTGCAGGTTTGGCACACTGGGGGGTCTGCATGATTCGCAGACGGGGTGTCCCACTGTCCGCCGAGGATGCCCTGTTCTCCGATGAGACTGGCCAAATGCTGTTGGCGACCGGCATCATACTGATGTTGACACTTCTCTCGATGGCTTGGTACGGCATCTCGGTCGCCGGTCTCGGTGAGCCTTACGACTCCGGGACTCACGATGTGTTGGATGTCACCGAATCATTCAGCACAGTCTGGCAACCTCTCATCGAGAACCGGAGCGCGGCCTTGGTTGCCGGAGGTGCTGACTGGCAGGAGGCTGTTGACTCGGCGGCAAACTCGACTGCGGCTGACCTGATGCGGCACGGTGAGCACCGAGGAGTCGAGATCATTCTGACCGATGTTGCAGTCACTAACTCGAGTGGCACCTTCACCGTCACTTGTGAGGTGGGAATCGCCGACCGTCACGCCCGACTCCAACTGGTCGGATACCAAGCTGAGATTGTAATCAGTTGAATCTCACTGCATATCGGCAGGGATTCGCGGCTTCATCCAGCGATGCCAGAGCGGCGGTATCAGACTCGGCCAAAAGACCCCGAAGTAACCTGACGGCAGCGTCGGCGCACCTTCGTAGGGCTGCAACTGCCAGAACGGAAGACTTGCCTTCATGTGGTGCGCCGGATGGCGGGTCAACTCCAGAAGAGTCCAGCGACTCCAGCGCTTCTCAGACTGCCACGAGTGCATCTCGGTCTGCCGTTCATCGACGGTTCGCCTCAACCCATAGTGGCGGATGTAGTTTACGAACTCCAAGAGGAAGATGCTGACAGCCGCCTGATAGAGGAAGGCGACCAAAACCCACTGCCCGAAGCCAAACCAGATCGCCGCCACCAACGCGGCCTCGACCACCAATCCCAAGAAGACCGGGTTGTAGAGGAAGAAGGTGGACTTGCCCTTCTTCTCAGCCCGAGAAACCTCCGTTCTCCATGCACTCAAAAACTGCCTCGGAACCGTCTGAGCCACATGCAGCCAAAGCCCCCTTCCCTGAGGGGCGCTCGCCGGGTCTAGGTCCGTCGCCACCGTTTTGTGGTGGTTGTAGTTGTGCTCGGTGGTGAAGTGTGCGTACAACGCCAGCACGAGATTCATTCTTCCAAGCCACCACTTTGCCGACTTGGGCTTGGTGTGACCGAGTTCGTGAGCGACTACGATTCCCGAGATTCCTGCCGAGATTCCCGTGCTGAATCCTGCCACCCAAAGCGTCCACGAGTTACCATCTTGCATGGCTCGCCAGCAGAGAGACGCGATAATCAGAGGGCTGAGCAAGGCGTGAGCAACGAGCATCAACTCGTACGGTCTACCAGACTTCGGTGGGGGTCTAGCAGGCTTCGCCTCTCCGAATGCCTGATCGAGGATTGGGTATATGCCGAGGGCGAGCACGGTACCTCCAAAGACCCAGTATCCACCAGTGTAGTTACCCCAAAGTACCGATAGAGGTACAATGAATCCAAACAGGTGAAAGGCCCACGTCTCAGGCTTCAGTTCGGGCTCCATCTCAATCACCAAGACTGCTGCTCCGCCGTTGAACTGACCTAATTTACCTCTGTTGGTACCACGCCTCATCCAACCACTGTCGAACTCGCTCTGTCCCATCGTCGTGGAGGTGGGTGTCGATTATCTTCCAACCCGACCCTTTGGCACGGATGAGTAGGCCCGATTGAATCTCTCTGATTCGACCAAATGCTGCGAGGTAGCGGGCTGAGCCGCGGTGAGAATTTGACTCTCGCTCAACAATCCTGTCCTGGTGGATCGACTCGTTGTCGATGACGAGCGCCACACCGATGGCAACGCCACCCTGCGAGCGCCATTCGTTGAGCAGTCTGTTGGAAGGAATCATGTGAGCGCCCTCTACCACCAAATCGATGCCTTCCCTGCGAGCGCGCGACACCACTGCCTCGACGCCACCCTCGACTGCAGCGCAGGCGTCGAGCCAATCGGTGACCGCATCTCCCGTCTCGCCGGTGCTGTAGGTTGAACGGTGAAGGGCGGGGCTGTCACCGGGCGTCGTGGTCGAGCGAAGCACCTCGCGAATCATGTCACTGCTCGCCGTTCGGTCGAAGTCGAGTCCAAGCGCGACGGCCTTTCCGAGTGTCGTCTTGCCGACTCCGGAGGCGCCCGCTATCAACAGCAGACGGGACGCTCGATTTGCAGTTTCGTCACTCACGAGGCCAGTCTCCATTTGATTCGTAATGAGGCCGAGTCCAAGTCATCTTCGGCGGAATCACCTTTGGATGGCCTTGATTTCAAGGAACTCGTCGAGCCCATGGGTGCCCAGTTCCCTGCCGTTGCCCGACATCTTGTAGCCGCCGAATGGCGCTGATATGTTGAACGCTCCACCGTTGATGCTGACCTGCCCGGTACGCATCTTGCGAGCGA
>Ga0208391_1001324_pt1 | contig 11929 bp, 6 predicted proteins | sample Knorr_S23_td_Bot_FD_185612 | JGI IMG/M metagenome (GOLD analysis project Ga0208391, IMG submission 185612) | Marine microbial communities from Southern Atlantic Ocean transect - Knorr_S23_td_Bottom_ad_3770_LV_A (SPAdes) (version 2) | ecosystem: Environmental > Aquatic > Marine > Oceanic | place... | reverse complement strand
GCTTCGTCGGCTGGAGCCTCGTCTTCGGCAGCATCATCGGCGGGTGCTTTGTCGGCTGGAGCCTCGTCTTCGGCAGCATCATCGGCGGGTGCTTCCTCGGCGGGAGCCTCGTCTTCGCCAGCATCATCGGCCGGTGCATCCGCGGCGGGAGCCTCGTCTTCGCCAGCATCTGCGGCCGGTGCATCCGCGGCGGGTGCTTCGTCTTCGGTCGCATCGTCAGTCGGTGCGTCATCGGCTGCTTCTTCGTCCGCACCTTCGTCCGCAGCCTCGTCTGTGGCAGCGGCTTCAGCCGGTGCTTCCTCGGGGAGTTCCTCGCCGTCTCGCAGGCGCTGCCAGGTGTCGACGGCGGCCCGCCATTCGGCCTCGGCGGCAGCAACGGTTTCGGCACCAGCGCCCTGGACCTGCTTGAGGGCGGCTGCGGCCTCGTCCTTGGCCTTGGTGGCCTTCACCAGGTTCCGCTCGGCCGCTTTGGCGGCTTCGACAGCCTCGGAGCGGCGATTGAAGAGGAGCAGTGCCTTCTGGGTGTCGTCGTCGATCTTGACCATGGCCCCATGATCGCCCGTCAGCGGCCGACTCGCACCCTCCCAGCCGCAATCTCTCTCTTTTCGGTCAGGAGAGGCTGGTCGGTCTCCCTGCTCGGTTCAGGAGGAGGGTCTGCCCGTTCCGGTCTCGGTTCCGATCGCCGTCCCGGTCAGAGAAGTGGCCGGACCTGCTCGCCGAAGGCGGCCAGTTGGTCCAGGTACTCCTCGATGGTGCGCGCCCGGAACTTCAGGTGGAAGGCGTTCGCACCGACGGCGCGGTCCGCCCGCAGCTCCTCGGCGATCTTCTCCGGCGGGCCGGTCAACCAGGCTGGCGGTAGGTCTTCGGGTGGTTCTCCGATGTAGGCCCAGCCCGGCATGATGCCGATGTCGAATCCGACCCCGCCACGCCCGGCCTCCTCGGCTGCCCGCCGGATGGTGGCGATGATCTCCGGGTACTGGTCGCGGGTCGCTCCCATCGGGATGTAGCCGTCGCCCCTCCGGCCGGTCCGCCGCCATGCGGCCGCCCCCGAGCCACCCACCCAGATCGGAAGGTCCCGTGACGCCGGAGCAGGGGAGACCCCGACGTCGGCGTATGGGTAGGCCTCGCCGTCGTGGCTCACGTACGTGTCCGCGTAGGCGCCACGTACGGCATCCATGCACTCGTCCAGGAGCCGGCCACGGCGGTGGTAGTCCACCCCGAGCGCGTCGAATTCGGCCTCTACGTGCCCGGCACCGACGCCGAGGATGATGCGATCCCCGGTCAGGTGGGCCAGGGTTCCGAACGAGCTGGCCGTCAGGAGCGGGTGGCGGTAGGCGGCGATCCAGACGACGGAGAGGAGGTGGATGGATGTGGTCTGTGCGCCCAACCAGGCCAGCGTTGCCACCGGGTCGTACCAGGTGGTCCGCATGCCCGCTGCGTACTCGTTGTCCGGGATGGCAACGTGGTCGCAGACGCCGATGAAGTCGAGGCCTGCCGCCTCGGCTGCCTTCGCCACCCGGACCAGGTCGTCGGGGGTGGCATCGTCCTCCCACGGATCGGCCAGTGTGCGGGTGAGGGTCTGGATAGGCAGCTGGATGCCGTAGAAGGCCTCACCCTCCGGTACGAGGTTCGCCATGGTCTCCTCCTGGTTCGGTGGGGTCGGTGAGCGGTCGGTGAGCGGTCGGTGAGCGGTCGGCTGGGTCGGCTGCGGGCGTCAGCCGGCAACTTCGGCCAGCAGGGCACGGGCACGGCGGGCAACGGGTTCGTCGACCATTGCTCCATCCACGGAGATGGCGGCATCGCCGCGGGCCAGCGCCTCCTCGTAGGCGTCGGCCACCTTCCTGGCCCATACCAGCTCCTGATCCGACGGGCGGAAGGCGCGATCGGCGAGGGGGACCTGCGCCGGGTGGATGCAGAGCTTTCCTGAGAACCCGAGCGCCCGGGCCTGTTCAGCCTCCCGGAGGAACCGCTCCTCGTCGCCGAAGTCGGCCACGACCATGTCGATGGCCGGGATGCCACCCAGCCGGGCGGCCTGGGCGACCTGCGCCCTGGCGGTCTGCACCTCGAGGTTGTCGGTCCGCCGCACGCCACCCAGGTCGGCGACGTAGTCCTCGGCGCCGAAGTAGCACCAGCCGACGCGGGGATGGGTGGTGACCGTCCGGGCGTCTACGACGCCGGCCACCGTTTCCAGGCCGGCGACTATCGACAGGTTGGCGTGACCGGCGGCATCCAGCGCGGCCACCACCGTGTCGACGTCGGCCGTCGATGCCAGCTTCGGGACGACCACGCCGACGAGGCCTTCGGGCAGTCCATCCAGCATGTCGTCCAGGAAGTGGATGGTGTCGGGTGCGTTCACCCGGACGAAGAGGCGGACATGGGAGACGAGTGCCGGGGCCACCTGGTGGGCGACCGCCCGGGCCTCGACCTTGCGGTCCGCTGGGACGGCATCCTCCAGGTCGATCACCGCAGCGCTGGGGCTGGACCTGGGCAGCTTGGCGAGCACCTCGGGGCGGTTGCCGGGGGCGAACAGCAGGCTGCGCATGGCGAAGGCAGCTGGTGCGGACACCTGAGCGACGCTACCGGTAGCCGGACTGTGGGTCCCGACCCGGAGGTGCTGATCCTGTGGTCAGACGCCGGTCATGTCCCTGACCACCTCTGCCACCTCGGCCATGGCGGCCGGGAGGTCCTGGATGTCGACCTCGACGGCGCCGTCTCCTGAGAGGAAGCAGAACACGACCCTCTGGACGGTCAGGCCGGTGGATCGTTCGGCTGCCAGGGCATACGTCGCCCCCTGGAGTCGGTAGCGGGAGGCCTTGGCGATGCGGTCGGCGTCGTCGACCACGGCATCGGTCTTGTAGTCGACGATGACCAACTCGGGTTCCTCGGGCCCGCAATCCAGGTAGGCGAGGTCGATGAATCCCTCGACCACCGGTGAGCCCGGGTCGTCGACAAGCGGAGCGGCCACGTACAGCTCCCGCCAGTGTCTTGCCCCGGCGGCAGCCCGGACCACGTCCGAGGCGAGTGCCGCCCGGATCAGGGTCTCGACCCGCGGCACCTCCTCGGCCACCCCTTCGTTGATGGCGTGTTCCCTTGCCAGGGCGCTGACGTCGGCGTCGTCGAACGGGGCATGCTCAAGCGCACCGTGGACGGCGCGCCCGACCGCTGTTCCGTGTCGCCCCGCCTCGCCGGGTCGTGCCCGGTCGGTCGGGAGGTCCGGTGCCGCGTGTGCGGCGATCCTCGTGGCGGCCAGGGTCTGGCGCCCGGACGCTGCATCGATGGCCGCCAGGCGCTCAGACCTCCAGTCATTCCTATCGGGCCTGACCGGTGGTTCCGGGACGACCGGTGCAGGCAGGGACCCCGAGGTCGGGACCAGGTCGTCGCTGTCGGGAGCGCTGTTTCCCAGCGCTGCGAGAGCGGCGGCGATCTGGTGCGCCGGTGTCGACCGGTCAGCCGGCTTCTTGTCCACATCGGCATCGCCGGAGCGGTGCAGGGAGACCACCAGGTGGTCACGTGCCCGTGTGGTCGCCACGTAGAGCAGGCGGAGGCGTTCGGCCAGGTCGAAGGCACGGCTGGCCTCCTGGGCGGCTGCGTATCCGCGCGTCGCCTGTGCCTTACGGACCTTCGCCTCCGGGGTCCCGTCGGGTCCGAACACGAGGTCCACATCGGTGCTGCTCGACTTTCCCGCTCCTGAGAGCCCGGACACGATCGTGATCGGGAACTCGAGACCCTTCGCTCCATGGATGGTGAGGATGCGGACAGCGTCGTCATCCAGTTCAGGTAGCACGGTCTCTGTCACACGGCTGCCGTCCTCCGCCTGGTGGAGGGACCAGTTGACGAATGCCCGGATCGAACCGCCATTGGCCTCGGCGAAGGCCCGGGCCCGGTCGGCGAACAACCGGACGCGTCGCCAGACCTCCCGGGGTCGTGGGGTGGCGGCCGCCAGCTCAAGGACACGCCGTTGTGTGATGAGGCGCTCCAGGATCGCACTAGGCCCCTCGTGGTGACGGGTGCGGTGGAGTTCTCCCATCCAGGCAAGGCCCTGGGCGACGGGGTGGTCGGCCGGGGCTGCCTGGGGTGACTCGGACTGGTGGTTCCAGGATCCACCGAACTCGATATGCCAGCGTGCGAGGTCGTCGTCGCCACACCCCAGGTACGGGGTCCGGAGGGCATGCACGATCGCCAGGTCGTCGAAGGGGTCGTCGATGGCGCGCAGCACCATCAGGAGGTCACGGACCTCGGCGGTTCCGAACAGCAGCGAACTGGATTCGGCCCGGTAGGGGATGTCGGCGTGGTCGAAGGCGTCCTCGAGATCGTTCAGCGACGTGCGCGAGGGGATGAGGACAGCGATGTCGGCAAACGTGCAGGAGCGTTCGCCTCCGTCGGCGTCCTCGACCGTCCAGCCGTCGGCCACGGCCGTGGTGACTGCAGCGGCGACGTCGGCGGCTTCCATGGAGCGCAGCTCGTCGGCCCTGAGGTCGCTGTGGGCCGATGCCCCGAGCAGGGTCACGGAGGACCCGATCGACGCCGCGGCGCGGCGGCCGACGAGGGGGACGTACTCCGGCTGGCCATCACCGGCTTCGATGAGGCACCCGAACACGGCGTTGATCCAGTCGATCACCTCGACGGTGGTCCGGAAGTTCTCGGTGAGGGCGACCGGGGTGGCCGGCAGCGAGCGTCGGGCCTCCAGGTAGAGGGCGATGTCGGCTCGCCGGAACCGGTAGATCGACTGCTTGGGATCACCGACCATGAAGATCGATCCGCCAGCGGGCGAGGACTCGTCCAGCGGAGCGCCGGGGCGTGAGACAGGATCGGCGATCATCAGGGCCAGCTCCAGCTGGATCGGGTCGGTGTCCTGGAACTCGTCCAACAAGATGGCCCGGTACCGCTCGTTCAGGGCCGCCCGAACGGCTGGTCCCACGTCGGGGTCCGCGAGGAGGTTCCGTGCGTCTACGAGGAGGTCGTGGAAGGTCAGCACCCCCGCATGTCGACGTTCCTCGGCGGCGGTCCGGGCACCGACGATCAGCTCATGCAGGAGGCGCCGTAGGACCTGGTCGGAGACGTCCACGATGGTCGTGTCCCACATCTCGACGGCGACCTTCTTGGCGGCGATGATCTCGGCCTTCGTGTCGCCCCAGACGGCTGTCGCACCCGGACTTCCGAACTTCACCGTCGAGAGTCCCCGCTTGACCTGTAGCAGCGCCAGGAGGTCGAAGTCGTCGGTCAGGGTGGCAATCTCGGTCCTGAGGGAGGCCACGGCGTCGATGCGGGTCTGGAGCTTGTCGTCGTGGGGAAGGTCGTCGCGTCCGAGGATGGTGATGGCGTCCAGAGCGGCGAGCAGCGGGCCGACGTCCACCACCGGATCCGGCGGCGGACTCCCTGTGACCACCAGGAGGTCCCAGTTCTCGTCGAGTTTCTCGGCGAGGTCACGGAGGTGGCCGGGGGTGATGTCGAGGTCGGCGGCCAGCAGCAGGGTGTGCGAGAGCGCCGGGTCGTCGAGCAGCCGGCGTTCCAGTTCGTTCCACCGTTCGTCGAAGGCGAGACGGCTGGTGACCTCGTCGAGGAGGTCGAAGGCAGGTGGCAGGCCGGCCTCGAGCGGATGTTCGGTGAGGATCCGACGGGCGAAGCCGTGGAGCGTCGAGATCGCGGCGAGGTCGACATCGGTCAGGGCCCGTTCGGCGAGGTCTCGCCGGTTCCCGTCGGCTTCGGTACGGACGACGTGTTCGAGGGACAGTCGGAACCGGTCTCGGAGTTCCGATGCAGCGCGTTCGGTGAAGGTGATGGCGACGATCGATTCGATCGGCATGGCGCGGTCCAGGACCATTGCCACCATGCGTCCGATGAGGGCAGTGGTCTTACCGGTGCCGGCTCCGGCCTCTACGAAGAGGTTCTGGTCGAGGAGCGTGGCGATGTCGTCGCGGGCGGACTGGTCGGTTGGAGGCCCGGTCCGACTCATCGGGACAGCTCTGTCTCGTCATCGACCGGCTCGGTGACATGCCGGAGGTGGAGGTCCATTGCCGCATCTGACGCCTTGCGGTCGCAGGCGGCCTGCAGGCGCCTGGTGTCGAGTCCATCGGGCGAACAGTGTGGGCAGGTGAAACCGCCGAAGCGGGTCGGTTCCGGAGGATGGTTCGGGAATGCCCCCGCCTCGATGCCGTTCACTATGCGCTCCAGCACGGTGGCGAACTCGTCCAGCACCCCCGACGTGAGGGGATAGCCGATGCGATGGTCGCCGCTGCGTTCGGCGCCCACGAAGGCGAAGGCGGCGTGGCTGGTCGGTCCGTGGCCGAGGGCCGCAGCCGCCAGGCCGTAGATCGGCAGCTGGAGCCTGGTGCCGCCGGGAAACGGGGCCTCGGCGCCGATCGGACGGAACCGGTCCGGCCTGCCGCTCTTGACGTCGATCACGACCACACCCCCGCCATCGATCCGGTCCACCCGGTCTATGGCGCCTCGGAACCTGAGGGTCCTGCCGTCCGCGAGGGTCACCGGAAGCGATGTCGGACCACCGAATCGGTATTCGGCCGCCACCGGTGTGGAGTGCTGGGAGGCCCGGGTGTCGGAGTCCTGCGCCAGGAAGTCCTGGAGCTCGGCATCCATGCGGACGCGGATAACGGGCCAGAACAGCGGGTGGGCGGCCTCGCCACGTGCGTCGGCGCGGGCGCATTCCTCGACCAGGATCTCGGAGAGCCGCTGGTGGTCAGCCACCGACCAGGGCCTGCCGGGCCCGGGCAGCGTGTCGTGTTCGAGTCGTTCGCCGACGAGGCGCTCCAGGCACCGGTGGATGATCGAGCCTCGGACGAGGGGCGACAGGTGGATGCCGGAGGCTGGCTCCTCCTCGGAGCGGACCCCCAGGACGTATTCGGAGAAGTAGGCGAACGGGCACTCCACCCAGCGCTCCAACCGGGTGGAGGAGAGTTCGCCGGTATCCAGACCGGGAATGGTGACACCAGCGAGGTTGCCGTCGAACCTGGTCAGCTTCGGGCTGAGACGGGCGGAGATGCAGTCGACCCCCCGGCGAAAGGCGGGATCGGCCAGGTACAGGGTGGCGTCAAAGGCTCGACCGCCGAGCAGTAGGCCGAGCTCGTACTCCTGGTCGGTGGCCGGCTCGTCAACGGTCAGGGCCTGGGCGAAGGAGGCCACGTGGCGGTACCACGACGCGGTGGTCTGCGCCAGCTCGCCCGGGTCGGGCCGGTGTCCGGTGAACGCCTCGATCTCGGCCAGTAGCCACCTGGATGGCGGACGTTCACCCGACCGTCGGAGGTCGCCCCGCGGATGGACCAGAACCACCCGTCGGGAGGCGGCAGTCATGGCCGCGGCGAAGCCCCGGTGCTGGCGGGTCGTGTGGTCGTGTCTAACCGGGAGGCCTGTCTGGGCAGCGAGACGGGTGGCGTCCGGTAGGAGGGCGTCGTTGGCAGGCCGGGTCGGCATCACGCCCTCGGAGAGACCCAGCAGGATCACCACCTCGACGTCGAGGCCGGGTGACTGGTCTACTCCGAGGACCTGCACGCCCTGGCCCGTCCTGCCCTCCCGGCTCAGCGGCCGCCTGCATTCGGCGGCTACCGCCCGACAGAACCCGGCGAGGGTGGCATCGGGTTCGACCTCGTCGAGTAGCGCCAGTCGATCCAGGACCGACCTGGCCGTCTCCATGGCCAGGAGTTCGTCGACGGGCCAGGCTTCTCTTACCGAATCGCTTCCGAGGTAGCGACCTAGGAGCCGTCCGGCCTGTGTGCAGCGGGCGTTCCAGGATCGTGCAGCGGCTATCCGTCGAAGGTCCCTGTCGAGACCGGTGACGAAGGCCAGGAGCCGACGGCACTGCTCGGCATCCCGATCCAGCCTGTCGATGAGCCAGGGTCGGGCGTCCGCCGACTCCTCCTCGGTGCATTGTGTCGTGAACTCGGCGGCGAGCAGCTCGAGTCGCATCGTCCAGTCGTCGAGACCACCGACCACGCCGGAGCGTCGGGCCAGTCGCCCCCAGGCGCTTTCCGGGACCTGTTTGTGGTCGGGGTCCCGGAGTGGAGCGGTGGCGAAAAGGGCTTCGAGGTCGACCCGACGTAGGCCATTTGCCGACAGGGACAGTGCGCCCAGCAGGAACCGACCGACCGTGGTCTCGTCAAGCCGCCGGACCGAGGAGCCGTTGAACTCGATGCCCGAGGACCTGAGTCGCTCGTGGAGCAGTCGCACGTAGTCGCTGCTGGGTGGATGGACCACGGCGATACGCGCGAGGGGGGTACCGGTCCGCGCCGCATCGAGGATCTGTCGAACGGCGACCCGGGCCTCTTCCTCCTGGTCGGGGACCGAGATGACGAGCCGTTCGACGGAGGCTGCGGGGGCCGGCGACCCCGGGAGCGCCAGCCCGAGCATGGTTGCGAGCGCTTCGGCCTCCGGATCGGGGTGGCCCTCGGCATGGCCACAGATGATGGTGACCGGACCGGCCTCGGCCAGGGCGACCAGGAGGCGACGTTCCGATGCCGCCAGCCGACCGGGAAGGTGGACCACGAGCGGGGGGAGCGATATCGAATTCTGGCGGAGTCGGTGGGCAGCCAGGTCTGAGCGTTCACGTTCGTCGTGGAAGTGCGGCGCCAACCGGTGGAGCAGGGCCCGGTGGATGCTGGCGAGACCGGCGGGTAGGCCACCGAGGCGGGCGAGTCGTTCGATGTTCCCGGCATCCACCTCGCGGAGGTCCCGGTGCGCTGCCAGCAGAGCGCGCTCAAGGGAGGGATGGTCGGCGACCGGGCCGAAGACCCCCGGGTCCTCGGCGAGGACCCGCCGGGCGACTGCCAGGACCACGGCGTCGCTGACCGATCGCCGTCCCTCGAGTTCGACAGCGCCGGCTGTGAGGTCACGGGAGAGGTCCAGGAGTGTGACCATCCTGATCGCGGTGATGCCTGCGACCGAGGGGCCGCCGACGGACCGTGCCGCCAACAGGCGTCTGAGGCGTATTCCCTGTGCGTGGTCGGTGACGACGACGGTGACGGCTGTGAGCGGGTCGCCGTTCTTGAACGCGGTAACCGCCTCGGTGAGGGCGGCCGTCGCCGCCTTCCCGTGGTTCGCCCGGATGATCTTCGTCGTCGACATCAGGGTCGAAAGGTAGGCGCGGACTGTGACAGGACGACGAATCAGGTCCGCAGGAGCGACGACCGGCCACGCCCGCTTCCGGGCGCCGACCGTCGGACCGGTAGGTTCCGGCGCCATGACCGACGAGAACGCGCTCCAGTACCCGGGCCGGTGGGCCGCCGAGTTCCCTGATCGTCCGGCGATCGTGATGACCGGATCCGGCGAGACCATGACCTACGGGGAACTGGACGCCGAGGCCAACCGCATCTCGCGGCTCTTCAGGAGCCTCGGCATCCAGGCCGGCGACCATGTGGCCTTCTGCATGGAGAACCGGATCGAGTTCCTGGCGGTTGCCTGGGGTGCCCACTACGCCGGGCTGTACTACACGGCCATCTCGTCGAGGCTCACAGCCGACGAGATCGCCTACATCGTGGACGACTGCGGGGCACGTTCGTTCGTGACCTCGCCCTACAAGGCCGACGCCGTGGCCGAGATCAACGCCGCCACGCCGGCAGTCGAGTCCCGTTTCGCTCTCGGTGGTCCTGTGGCCGGCCATGCCTGCTTCGAGGACGCCGTCGCCGCCCAGTCGTCGGAACCCCTGCCCGACCGGACCGAGGGCCAGGACATGCTCTATTCCTCTGGTACGACGGGCCGCCCGAAGGGCGTCAAGTCGCCGATGTCCGGCCAGGGGCTGGGCGCAGGCAACTCCATCACGATGATGGCCGAGGCGCTCTTCGGGGCCACGCCCGGATCCGTCTATCTGTCACCGGCACCCCTGTACCACGCCGCCCCGCTTCGCTTCTGCCTGGGGGCGCATCGCCTGGGTTGCACGGTGGTGGCCATGGAGCGATTCGACGCAGAGTCGGCGCTGGCCGCGATCCAGGAGCACGAGGTCTCCTGGAGCCAGTGGGTGCCGACCATGTTCGTGAGGATGCTGAAGCTCCCCGACGAGGTCCGGGCCGGGTACGACGTGTCCAGCCTGATCTCGGCCGTGCATGCCGCAGCCCCCTGCCCGGTGGACGTGAAGCGCCGGATGATCGAGTGGTGGGGCCCGGTGCTGCACGAGTACTACGCAGGCACCGAGGGCAACGGCCTCACCTACACGAACTCGCAGGACTGGTTGGAGCACCCGGGCACGGTCGGCAGGGCCCTGCTGGGCGAGGTGGTCATCCTGGACGACGACGGGAACGAGGTGCCGGTGGGCACCGAGGGCGGCGTCTACTTCCGGGGCAACTCCGACTTCGAGTACCACAACGATCCGGTCAAGACCGCTGAGGCCAAGCTGAACGCCAACACCAGCACGCTGGGCGACGTGGGTCGCCTCGATGAGGACGGCTTCCTCTACCTCACCGACCGCAAGGCGTACATGATCATCTCGGGCGGGGCCAATATCTTTCCCGCCGAAATCGAGGCGGTGCTGATGCGCGCGCCTTTCATCCGCGATGTCGCCGTCTTTGGCGCGCCTGACCCCGAATTTGGCGAACAGATTGTCGCCGCCGTTGAACTGGCCGACGGGCATAGCGCCGACAAACAGAAGGTGCTGGATTTCCTTGACGGCAAACTGGCCCGTTTCAAAGCGCCACGGATCGTCGATTTCCACGAGGCCCTGCCCCGCGAAGACAGCGGCAAGATCTTCAAACCCCGCCTGCGTGCGCCCTACTGGGACGGGGCGGGCCGGTCGATCTGACCCTGACCTGACGCCCTTATACCAACCGGGACCGGTGCGAATTGCGCCGGTCTCCTTGTGTTGGGGCGCGGGGATTCCTACATCGCGCCGGTACACACGCCGCCCCGAGGGGCCAAAAACAGGATGATCACGATGACCAGCACCCTACTAGAGCAGTTGAACTGGCGCTATGCGACCAAGAAGATGGACCCGTCCAAGAAAGTCCCTCAGGACAAAGTCGACACCATCGTCGAAGCCATCCGCATGACACCCACCTCAAGCGGCACCCAGCCCTTCGAGCTGCTGGTCGTGACCAACCCCGACAAGCTGGCGCAGATCCAGAAAGCCGCCAGCGACCAGACCCAGGTCACCGAAGGGTCGCACCTGCTGGTGTTCGCGGCGTGGGATAACTACACCAAAGACCGCATCGACGCGGTCACCGATCTGAATGTCGAAGCCCGTGGCGACCTGCCCTTGCTCAGCGCCTATTACGAGAACCTGAAAAATAACTACCTGCCCCGCGATGCCGAGGTAAACTACGCCCATGCCGCGCGTCAGGCCTATATCGCGCTTGGGGTGGCACTGGTTGCCGCCGCTGAACAAGAGGTCGACAGCACCCCGATGGAGGGTTTCGACCCAGCCAAGGTAGACGAGATTCTGGGCCTTAAAGAGCGCGGCCTGCGGTCGGTGATCCTGCTGCCTCTGGGCTACCGCGACGCGGAATCTGACTGGCTGGCCCCGATGAAAAAGGTACGCAAATCGGCGGAAACGCTGGTCACCCATATCGACTGATTGCTGCGGGGCGAAGGGGCAAACACCCGTCTCGCACCGTCAGAAGCATACCAACGCGGGGCCGGTTCTTTGCGACCGGCCCCGCGGTTTTCGTCAGATCGCCGCCTCGCGGGTCAGACGTTTTGATGCCATCCCCGGCTCTGCCCCCCAGACCGCTACATAGCGGTAGAAGACCGGCGTGAGAAACAGGGTGAACACGGTAGCAAACCCAAGCCCGCCCACGATCACCCAGCCCACGGCGATGCGCGCTTCGGCCCCCGCGCCCGAGGTCAGGATCAACGGCAAGCCGCCAAAGACGGTCGACACCATCGTCATCATCACCGGACGGATCCGCAGACGCAGCGCGTCTCGGATGGCGCTGTCGATATCCTGCCCCGCCTCGCGCAACTGGTTGGCAAATTCGACGATCAGGATACCATT
>Ga0208391_1001319_pt1 | contig 11945 bp, 10 predicted proteins | sample Knorr_S23_td_Bot_FD_185612 | JGI IMG/M metagenome (GOLD analysis project Ga0208391, IMG submission 185612) | Marine microbial communities from Southern Atlantic Ocean transect - Knorr_S23_td_Bottom_ad_3770_LV_A (SPAdes) (version 2) | ecosystem: Environmental > Aquatic > Marine > Oceanic | place... | reverse complement strand
ATTGCCCGGCCAGCCATGGCAGGCGGTTGATTGCGGGTGCGATGATCTGGCTTTGGGTCAGGCGACGCACAGTGCCGGCAACTTCGAGCGGAACCGTGTCCGGCCAATCCGACTGCGCAAACAGAGAAATACGACGTGAAAAGCCTGCGAAGGGCAGGGCGAATGCGTCGATCTCTTCGTGGAAACGCGCGGCACGCATGTAACCCAGCGGCGTGGTGATCGCCCAACCGATGCGGCGTGCAACCATTGCCATCAGCGCAAGATGAGAGCCGATTTCGAAACGGTCATCAAACTCCATCTTGTGGCGGGTCAGGTGAGATTCGATCTGCTGGGAGATCAATTGATCACGGGCATAGCGCAACAAAGGCAGGTGATTCAGTTGATTTCCAACGTCATCCGGATCGGTGACGCGGCCGCGCGGCGCAACAAGGATGAACGGATCTTCGACCAGCGGATATTCGTTCATGCCGGAACGCAGCTCTCCGGTGGAAGCAGCGACGCCGATATGCAGTTCTTTTTCTGCCATGGCCTTATAAATGTCATGGCTGGACGCGGTGACCATCTTAAAGCGGCATTGGGTCAGGCTATCGGCTAAAATGGTTGCAAGACGCGGTGTCAGATCATTGTCGAAGTCATCAATCAGCCCCATAGAAAGCGCGGGCAGATGTGAAAGATCCATCACCGTAAGCTCGCTCTGGGCCAGTCGTAATTCGCTCAAAACGGCCTGAGTGCGGGATAGAAAGCTGCGCCCGGCCGAAGTCAGAACCATGGGGCGACGACCGTGATCTACGAGATCGGAGCCAAGGGCTTTTTCGAGGTTGCGAAGCTGCTGGCTGACGGCTGGCTGACTAAGACCAGTAATGTCGGCAGCCTGCGCAACAGAACCCGACTTGGCCAAAGCTTCAAAAACTTCTAGCCCTCGGAGAGTAACGCCTTTCATAAGCATAGGTTGGCTCCCAAAAGTCCAATTTCATTCAAACTCCGTCACGCGATGCTTCTGCCGGGGGAGCGTCTGAACACTACACATCACAGGATTTCCCTGCATGCGAAACAATCTTCAATGTTTCTATTTTTATTTTATTAGTTTGAAAAGGAAAAAGTTATCAATTCAGATGATTTATAAGAAGTTTCACGTTTTTGAAAGAAAAATGGTCACGGGCAGCGCCAATTAACCATTTTCCCATCAAAGATCAAAGTTGACGGTATGCGCAGCATTAACCGCAGATGCGCTCGGCGTCACTTCCAAAAACTTTGTATTTCTTCCACAGGCGAGCATCGCTGCTGCGTGCTGATTGGCGCACTTCTTGTGCCCGGTGGGGATCAGCAAACCATTTGGAGACGGTGCGCTGTTCGGATTTGGTCAATCGGCCTTCGGCGACCTGCTGGATGCAACGGCACAGGTTTGCCTCGGCAGCGCTTCTGTTTGAATTGCGGCATGCGCGCTCAATCGCCCCGGCTTCAGCTGACGGTGCGACAAAGAGGGTGGAGGTAACGCATAGGCAGGCGGCGAGGGTCAGTCGGAACACGATCATCATTCTCCGGTTGGCACAGTTGGGAATACGAGGAATTTGACTACCTATTCCACATCTCAACGGGATATTTCAATGGGGAGACAGCGGAGTTTGGCTGCTTGGGATCTCGTAGGTGGCAACAGGTCGCATCTGCGTGCATTTCACCGGCGTACAAGCGCACGATCCACCTTGACCAAATGCAAAATCCCAATCATATGCGCTTGTCATGACAGAGCTCTCGAAAATCCGCAATTTCTCCATCGTCGCTCATATCGACCACGGCAAGTCCACGCTTGCTGACCGCCTCATCCAATCGACGGGGACGGTGCAGGATCGTGACATGAAAGAGCAGCTGCTCGACGCCATGGACATCGAGCGCGAGCGGGGCATCACCATTAAGGCGAATACCGTCCGCATCGATTACGAGGCTGACGACGGTGAACGCTATGTGCTGAACCTGATCGACACCCCCGGTCACGTCGACTTCGCCTATGAGGTCTCCCGCTCCATGCGCGCGGTAGAAGGCTCTCTGCTGGTGGTCGACTCGACCCAAGGGGTTGAGGCGCAAACACTGGCGAATGTCTATCAGGCAATCGATGCAGATCATGAGATCGTACCGGTTCTCAACAAGATCGACCTGCCCGCCGCCGATTGTGATCGCGTCGCCGAGCAAATCGAGGATGTGATCGGCATTGATGCGACAGATGCCATTCAAGTGTCAGCCAAAACCGGCATTGGCATCAAGGAAACCCTTGAAGCAATCGTGAAACGCCTGCCCGCACCAAAAGGGGAGCGCGACGCCCCCCTGAAGGCGATGCTGGTGGATAGCTGGTATGATGCCTACCTCGGCGTCATCGTGCTGGTGCGCATCATGGATGGCGTTCTGAAAAAGGGTGACCAAATCAGGATGATGCAGACCAACGCCCGCTATGGTGTTGAGCGCATCGGTGTGTTCCGCCCTGCCATGCAGACCGTTGATGAGCTTGGCCCCGGCGAGATCGGCTTTATCACCGCTTCGATCAAACAGGTGCGCGATACCAAGGTGGGTGATACCATCACCCATGACAAAAAGGGTGCTGAGGTTGCGCTGCCGGGTTTTAAACCTTCGGTGCCGGTGGTGTTCTGTGGCCTGTTCCCGGTGGACAGTTCCGAATTCGAAGACCTGCGCAACGCGATTGAGAAACTCGCGCTCAATGATGCGTCTTTCTCTTACGAGATGGAAACCTCCGCGGCACTGGGCTTTGGCTTCCGCTGCGGCTTCTTGGGGCTCTTGCACCTTGAGGTGATCCGCGACCGGATCGAGCGCGAATACAATATAGAACTGATCACCACCGCGCCCTCCGTGGTTTATCACGTCTTTGGCAAAGACGGTGTGATGTCCGAACTGCACAACCCTGCCGACATGCCCGATCTGTCCACAGTGGATCACGTCGAAGAGCCGCGCATCAAAGCGACCATTCTGGTGCCGGACGAATATCTCGGTGATGTGTTGAAACTCTGTCAGGATCGCCGCGGCATTCAGGAAGACCTCTCCTATGCGGGGTCGCGCGCCATGGTCGTTTATGATCTGCCGCTGAACGAAGTGGTCTTTGATTTCTATGACCGGTTGAAGTCGGTGACCAAGGGCTATGCCTCTTTTGACTATCAGATGATCGGCTACCGTATCGATAATCTGGTCAAAATGTCGGTGCTGGTGAACGATGAGCCTGTGGATGCGCTGTCGATGATGGTACACCGCGACCGCGCCGAAGCGCGGGGGCGTGCGATGTGCGAAAAGCTCAAGGAGCTGATCCCGCGCCACATGTTCAAGATCCCGATTCAGGCGGCCATCGGCGGCAAGGTCATCGCCCGCGAGACCCTTTCCGCGATGCGCAAGGACGTGACCGCGAAATGCTACGGCGGCGATGCCACCCGGAAGCGCAAGCTCTTGGATAAGCAAAAAGCCGGTAAGAAAAAGATGCGCCAATTTGGTCGTGTCGATATCCCGCAAGAGGCGTTTATCTCTGCACTGAAGATGGACGATTGATCCTCAAGGCCTCCCCCAGCGGGAGGCCTTTTTCGTTGCGTTGCCTGTTTTGGTGAGGGGGTGACCCTGCGCCGGAACACCGGATGAGTTGTCGTCGGCCTGTGTGGGGAGGTGGTTCCCGCCACATGTTGTCTGCGCTTGCATTCTGGCCGCGCTCAGGTGCAATGTCGCGCCGATTTGAACCACTATAAATGAGGTGAAGCATGATCCCGGTCAAAGGTGTCACAGGACAAAACGTGGCAGTGCTGGGGTTGGGGCGTTCGGGGCTTGCCACTGCACGTGCGTTGCGCGAGGGCGGGGCCGAGGCGATCTGTTGGGATGACAACCCTGCCGCACGCGAAAGCGCCGAGGCGGAGGGGTTCACCTGCCGCGAGTTGACCAAGCAGGGCGCATTCGAAGGCATCTCAGCCCTGATCGTGTCACCCGGTATCCCGCACCTCTATCCCAAACCGAACCCGGTGGTGCGTGCGGCATTGAGCGCGGGTGTCCCGGTGGACAACGACATTGGCCTGTTCTTCCGCTCAGTGGCGACGTCGGAATGGGATGAGTTCGACACACCGCCAAAAGTGATCGCGGTGACCGGCTCCAATGGGAAATCAACCACGGTCGCGCTGTTGCACCACATTCTTGAACATGTTGGGCGCAACAGCCAGATGGCGGGCAATATCGGGCGCGGGGTGCTGGACATCGACCCACCCGTGGACGGCGGTGTCGTGGTGCTGGAGCTCTCATCTTATCAGACGGATCTGGCGCGCGCGCTTACCCCGGATGTGGCTGTTTTCACCAATCTCACCCCGGATCATCTGGATCGCCACGCGGGCATGGGGGGCTATTTCGCCGCCAAACGACGTCTGTTTGCAGAAGGTGGCCCTGACCGCGCGGTCATTGGCATTGACGAGGATGAGGGCCTGTTCCTTGCGGGGCAGATGAGTGAGGGCAATGGTGATGACCGGGTGATCCGCGTCTCATCGGGGCAAAAACTCTCTGGCAGTGCGGGGTGGAGCGTATTCGCCCGCAAAGGGTTTCTGTCGGAGTACCGCAAGGGTCGGCAGGCGGGATCAATTGATCTGCGCGACATTCCCGGCCTGCCCGGCGCGCACAACCACCAAAACGCCTGCGCGGCCTATGCGGCGGCGCGCACCCTTGGTCTTGCGCCGCGGGTGATCGAGGCTGCGATGAAGACCTACCCGGGCCTGCCACACCGCAGCCAGCGTGTCGCGCAGGTGAATGGGGTGTCTTATGTAAATGACAGCAAGGCCACCAATGTGGACAGCGCGGCCAAGGCGCTGAGTGCATTCAAAAAAATCCGCTGGATCTGCGGCGGCCTTGAAAAAGAGGGCGGGCTTGAGGCGCTGAAGGGTGCGACAGGTGAGGTGCTGAAGGCCTATGTGATCGGTCGCGAGGCGGCGCAATTTGCCATGCAGCTCAACGTCGATGCGGAGGTCTGCACCACTATGGCAGCGGCGGTTGAGCGCGCGATGACCGATGCGGGTGAGGGGGAGACTGTGCTCTTGGCTCCAGCGGCGGCGAGCTTTGATCAATACGACAGCTTTGAAAAACGCGGCGAGGATTTTATCGCAGAGGTCACGGCGCGTCTGAACGGTCAGGGCCCCAACGATTAACCCCGGATAGCGGTTCCTGCGGCGTGGCCTGACGCCCATGCCCATTGGAAGTTATAACCGCCAAGCCAGCCGGTCACATCCACTGCTTCGCCAATTGCATAAAGGCCGGGCATCGCCTTGGCCTCCATGCTGCGCGACGACAGCGCATCGGTGTCGATACCGCCCAATGTGACCTCGGCGGTGCGGTAACCTTCGGTGCCTGTGGGTTTCAATCGCCAGTCTTTCAGCCGGTCGCACAGCGCCTGAAGCGCTGCGTCGGACTGATCGGCCAATCGCCCCTTGAGGCTGCCATCTGCTGCCAGATCCTCTACCAGCCGTGTGGGCAGATGGCGGGAAAGCTCTGTGGTCAGATCCTTACGCCCGCTCTGTTGGCGTTGCTCGCGCAGGGCCACAAAGAGATCCACATCCGGCAAGAGGTGCACTGCGATCTCCTCGCCCTCGCGCCAATAGCTGGAGATTTGCAGGACCGCAGGGCCAGAAAGTCCACGGTGCGTGAACAACAGGGCCTCATCAAAACTGGCTTCGGCATTGGAAATGCGTGCAGGGACCGACACGCCCGCAAGGGGTTTGAACCGATCCGCCCCAAAGGTGAAGGGCACAAGGCCAGGGCGGGTGTCCAGTACATGAAGGCCGAACTGCGTGGCGATCTCATAGGCAAGCCCCGTTGCGCCCATTTTGGGGATTGATTTGCCCCCCGTTGCCAGCACGAGGTTTTGCGCGGTGACCGTCACGGGTTTGCCTTCGCGTTCCAGCCGCACGGTGAAACCGTCGCTGCCATGAGACACATCGACCACCGAGGTTTGCAACCACAGATCTGCGCCCGCATCGCGCAGCTCTTTCACCAGCATCGTGACGATCTGTCGGGCGGAGTCGTCGCAAAACAGCTGGCCAAGGGTTTTCTCGTGCCATGCGATACCGTGGCGGGTGACCAGCTCGATAAAATCCCACTGGGTGTAGCGCGCCATCGCCGATTTGCAGAAATGCGGATTCTGCGAGAGGTAGTTTTCCGGTGCTGCATACATATTCGTAAAGTTGCAGCGCCCGCCGCCAGAAATGCGGATCTTTTCGCCCGGTGCCTTGGCGTGATCCACCACGAGGCAGTCGCCCCCTGCGCGCGCCGCGCACATCATGCCAGCTGCGCCAGCGCCGAGAATCAAGGTTTTTATCCGCATGGGCCGCATCGACCATGAAAGCGCGCACCACGCAAGTCGCAGCTGCAAAAGCAAATGTGACCACTGCGGGGCGGAATGATGTCATTTTCCCCGGCTGGATGCCCGGAAGATGCTGGCCTGATCGACGCAATCGGGTTACACTTTAGCCAATAAGTCCCAAAAACGGGACACATCGAGGCGAAACAGGCCCTGCACCTATGGGCCCAATCAAGGCAGTGAACCCATGACTGAGATGGTCTATGGCGCGCTTCCCGCGCAAGAGGGGGAGCCGATCCTCCCGAAATGGTGGCGGACACTGGACAAGTGGACGACGACTTTCATCGTGTCCCTGTTCATTGTTGGCCTGCTTCTGGGGCTGGCGGCGTCGGTTCCGCTGGCGGCGCGCAACGGTCTGGACAATTTTCACTATGTTCAACGTCAGGCCTTTTTTGGCTGTAGCGCATTGGTGGCGATGATGCTGACCTCGATGATGTCGCCGACGCTGGTGCGTCGGTTGGCGGTGATCGGTTTTATCTTTGCTTTCGTGGCGATGGCGCTCTTGCCCATATTTGGCACCGATTTTGGCAAAGGTGCGGTGCGCTGGTACAGCCTTGGTTTTGCGTCGCTGCAACCGTCGGAGTTTCTAAAGCCAGGTTTCATCGTGCTTGCCGCTTGGATGATCGCCGCTAGCCAGCAGATTTATGGCCCTCCGGGGACGCTGCTGTCCTTTGGGCTTTGCATGGCAGTTGTGATGCTATTGGTGCTGCAACCCGACTTCGGTCAGGCCTGTCTGATCCTCTTTGGCTGGGGTGTGATGTATTTCGTCGCCGGCGCGCCGATGCTGCTCTTGGTGGGCATGGCCGGCGTGGTGATCTTTGGCGGCGTCGTTGCCTATTCCAACTCAGAACACTTTGCCCGCCGGATTGACGGCTTTCTGAGCCCGGACCTCGACCCGACCACGCAGCTTGGCTATGCCACCAATGCGATCCGTGAGGGTGGTCTGTTTGGTGTCGGCGTCGGCGAAGGACAGGTAAAGTGGTCACTGCCGGATGCGCATACCGATTTCATCATTGCCGTCGCGGCCGAGGAGTACGGTCTGGTGCTCGTCTCCATCATCATCTTCCTCTATGCGATGATCGTTGTGCGCTCCCTGTTCCGCCTGATGCGCGAGCGGGACACATTCATCCGCCTCGCCGGGGCGGGTCTGGCCTGCACATTCGGCGTTCAGGCGATGATCAACATGGGCGTTGCCGTGCGTCTTTTGCCTGCGAAAGGCATGACTTTGCCGTTCGTAAGCTATGGCGGCTCCTCCCTGATTGCAGGCGGCATCGCAATGGGTATGCTCCTAGCCTTCACCCGGTCCCGACCTCAGGGCGAAATCGCGGACGCCTTGCGCGGACGTGGGCGCGGATAAGAGAGGTGGGCCGGTCAACGGATAAGAACGCGAAGGCAGGCACAAGATGACACAGAAACTGCTCCTGATGGCGGCGGGCGGCACCGGGGGGCATATGTTCCCCGCGCAGGCTTTGGCAGAAGCGATGTTGCGCAGAGGCTGGCGGGTGAAGCTCTCAACCGATGCGCGTGGTGCGCGCTACACCGGCGGCTTTCCCCATATGACCGAGATTACCGAAGTTTCTTCGGCCACATTTGCGCGTGGCGGGCTGCTGGCAAAGGCCATGGTCGCGCCCCGCATCGCGGCTGGCGTGGCTTCTATGGCGCTGGAAATGCGGCGTGAACGACCCGATGTGGTGATCGGCTTTGGCGGCTATCCGTCGATCCCGGCACTGGGGGCGGCGACGCTGTTGGGGCTGCCGCGCATGATCCACGAGCAAAACGGCGTGCTGGGCAAGGTGAACCAGAAATTCGCCACCCGTGTGGCGCAGGTCGCTTGCGGCGTCTGGCCCACGGAGCTGCCGGAGGGCGCGCAGGGCGTACATGTTGGCAATCCGGTGCGCGGTGCAGTTCTGGAGCGTCAAGGTGCGCCCTATATTCCGCCCGGCGATTATCCGATGTCACTATTGGTGATCGGCGGTAGTCAGGGCGCGCGCATCCTGTCGGATGTAGTACCCGGCGCAATTGCCGCGCTGCCCGAAGCCATTCGCCGCCATTTGCGCGTTAGTCATCAGGCCCGCGACGAGGATCAGGCGCGTGTTGCGCAGTTTTACGCCGATGCGGGGATTGATGCCGAAGTTCAGCCCTTCTTTACCGATGTGCCGTCGCGCATTTCCGAGGCGCAGCTGGTGATTTCGCGCTCCGGTGCGTCCTCTATTGCAGATATTTCGATCATTGGACGCCCTTCGATCCTGATCCCGCTCGCCACAGCCGCAGGGGATCACCAGACCGCCAATGCCCGCGGGCTGGTCGAGGCCGGGGCGGCGATCCGCATCCCGGAGAGCGCCCTTGACACTGCATCACTAGCAGAGCAAATCGCCGCAGTCCTGACCAATGCCCAAGGGGCCACCCAGATGGCGAATGCAGCATTGAGCACAGGTATCCCCGATGCCACGGATCGTCTCGTGGCGCTTGTTGAACATTTGTCCGAGGAAGCTGCCCAATGACCCCTGCCACCAAATTGCCCGGCGACGTCGGCCCGATTCATTTTGTCGGCATCGGCGGCATCGGTATGTCTGGCATCGCCGAGGTGCTGTTGAACCTCGGCTATGTGGTGCAGGGTTCGGATCTGAAATCTTCTAAGATCACCCAGCGGCTGGAAACCCTCGGTGCCACGGTGTTTGAGGGTCAGCGGGCCGAGAATCTGGAAAACGCCGAAGTGGTGGTGATTTCTTCTGCTATCAAACCCGGCAATGCCGAGCTGGACGAAGCCCGCGCGCGTGGCCTGCCGGTGGTGCGCCGGGCCGAGATGCTGGCCGAGCTGATGCGGCTCAAATCCAACATCGCCATCGGCGGCACCCACGGGAAAACCACCACCACCACCATGATGGCCGAGCTGATGGTCGCGGGCGGCTTTGATCCTACCGTGGTCAACGGCGGCATTATCCATGCCTATGGATCGAACGCGCGGATGGGGCAGGGCGAGTGGATGGTGGTCGAGGCCGACGAGAGCGACGGCACCTTTAACCGGCTGCCCGCCACCATCGCCGTGGTGACCAATATCGACCCCGAGCATATGGAACACTGGGGCGACTTTGACCGGCTGCGCGACGGGTTTTATGAGTTTGTCTCCAACATCCCCTTTTACGGCCTTGCGGTCTGCTGCACCGATCACGCCGAGGTGCAGGCGCTGGTGGGACGGATTTCCGACCGCCGCGTGGTGACCTATGGCTTTAACGCACAAGCGGACGTGCGTGCGGTGAACCTCACCTACAAAGGCGGCGTGGCGCATTTCGATATCCTGCTGCAGGCCGAAGGGCAAAAGATCGAAGGCTGCACCCTGCCGATGCCGGGCGATCACAACGTCTCTAACGCGCTGTCGGCGGTGGCGGTGTGCCGTCACCTCGGCATGAAGCTTGATGAAATTCGCGCGGCACTTGCGGCCTTTGGCGGGGTGAACCGGCGCTTCACCAAAGTGGGCGAAGTCGACGGCGTCACCATAATCGACGACTACGGCCACCACCCGGTGGAGATTGCTGCGGTGCTGAAGGCCGCGCGTCAGGCCATTGGCTCTGAAGGGGAGGGCCGCGTCATCGCGGTGCATCAGCCCCACCGCTACTCGCGCCTGTCGAGCCTGTTTGACGATTTCTGCGCCTGTTTTAATGACGCCGATGTGGTCGCCATTGCCGAGGTCTTTGCCGCCGGCGAAGACCCTATTGAGGGCGCCAGCCGCGATGATTTGGTGGCGGGGCTGATCCGCCACGGCCACCGCCATGCCCGCGCGATCCTCAACGAGGACGATCTGTTGCGTCTGGTCCGCGAACAAGCGCGCCCCGGCGACATGGTTGTGTGCCTCGGTGCCGGTACGATTTCGGCTTGGGCCAACGGCTTGCCCGAAAGACTGAAGGGGTGAGGTCGGACGCACTCCGGCCCGCGACGGCAGAGGGGAGGGACCGATGATGCCCCTCTCGCTCATTGCCAGCGCGGTCTGGGTGCTAGGTGCGAGCGTGGTGGCGTTCCTGCCGCTACGCTACCAACGCCCACCGGGGCTGTTGCTTCTGTTGATTGCGCCCGTCCTGATTTGGTTGCTGTATCGAGATTTTGGCTGGCTCGCCGCAGGTTTTGGCCTGTTTGCGCTGCTGTCGATGTTCCGCAAACCTCTGACTTACCTATTGCGCCGCTCCTTTGGCGGGACCGAGAGTGGAGGCCCCCGGCCATGAACACCTCGTTGATCCTTGCCTGTCTCTGGGTGGTGCTGGCCAATGTGCTGGCGCTGATCCCGTCAAAAGACAACCACTGGACCCGCGCCTATGTGCTGATCGCAATCGGCATCCCGATCCTCGGATATGTCACCTATGAAAATGGCCCATGGTGGGGGCTGGCGATGCTGGTTGCGGGCATGTCGATCCTGCGCTGGCCGGTGATCTATCTGGTGCGCTGGCTGCGCGGATTGCGCAAGGGCTGAGCACTTGCCAAGCCGCCCACGCTGCCGCAAGTTGAGCGCAAGGGTATTTTGAGGCGGCGATGATTGAGATTAGTGAGATTACGGATCAAGACAGCCTGATGAAATGGTTGGAGGGGCAACCGCGGGGAGTCTTTGTGGCGGTTGCACTTCGAATGGCTCTCAGGGTGTGCCCCATATTTCTTCTTGAGGCTTTTGAAGCTGACAAGTCAGAAGGTGAGCAATTAGCTTTGGCAGGTATTGGAGCGTTGCTCTTGTCATCAGTCGCTCATGAAACCGATAATGCTTGGTTGCGTACCAGAGCTGCGGATTTGGCTCGCCGACACTCCGTTGCAAAAAGGAGTGCTGTCAAGGCAGCAGTATTTGCTTCAGTCTTTGTGAGCGGCAACGCTAACACGATGCGTACATCGATTGGCGCTGCGCTTGCTGCTTTTCGTGAGTTTGGTAAGTCAAATAAGTATGTTGATGCGGGATTGGCTGATGAAATCGCCATCGACAATATGCGACATGACTGTTTGGCTGTATCGCAAGGCAACGACGTTTGGCAGTTGCCGCTTTGGGTAGATGAGAACCCGATAGGTCGTGATATAGTTAGACTGTTCGCAAGGCTCCATGACGCCGTAGGTGATTGGTCGTTCTGGAGGGAGTGGTACGAGCAAATGCTCGATCCCGTTTCAAATCCGCCCAACTGGGATCTGCTGGAACAGGTTGCGCTGATCGAGCCTCAGGTCTGGGATGCCGGTCCAGAAGCCGTGGGCGTGGCAATCGAGAGGATCAAGGAGGGGCGTATTAAAAATGTGCGGTCCCGATCCACCAACATGGATGTGATCGACGAGCGGCAACATGTGCTGCAATCCACGATGGACAGTCTGCAGGATGAAGTGTCTTCGCTGGAAGAGCGCTTGCCATTGCTTTCCAAAGAGAATGAAGCACTTCACGAACGATATGCCGCGCTCTCAAAAGAGATAGACGCGCAGAAAAAGAACTTTCAAATCTCCTTTGGCGAGTTGAGTGAGGACTATAAGAACAAGTTCTCAACTGCGCTGGCGAGCTTTGTTGAGGATCAGAAGATCAAGGCCCCGGTTGAGCTGTGGCAGGAGAAAGAAACCGAACACACCGAAC
>Ga0208391_1001304_pt1 | contig 12059 bp, 9 predicted proteins | sample Knorr_S23_td_Bot_FD_185612 | JGI IMG/M metagenome (GOLD analysis project Ga0208391, IMG submission 185612) | Marine microbial communities from Southern Atlantic Ocean transect - Knorr_S23_td_Bottom_ad_3770_LV_A (SPAdes) (version 2) | ecosystem: Environmental > Aquatic > Marine > Oceanic | place... | reverse complement strand
AGTCCGGTGGCAACGAGGATCTTCAACCCGAGTCGGCTGACAGTGTCTCCGTCGGGGCTGTCGTGGACATCCCCATGCCGGAAAACATGAGCCTCTCCGTGACTGTGAACTGGAGCCAGATCGAGTTGGAAGACCAGATCACCAGCGTGGGCGCCCAGTACATGCTCAACAACGAGGATCTCTTCGGCAACAACATCATCCGAAATGAGCAGACGGATGCGGACAAGGCTGCTGATAATCCCGGGCCGGACGGCAAGTTCGCAACCGAGGATCATCCCGAGTGGGGTGAGGACGACATTCCCAACGGAGGCATCCCGGGAAGCTTGAAGTACATCAACAACTCCTACCTGAACTTGGCTGAGGTGCAGGTCGAGGCGCTTGATTTGCAGATCGATTACGGCATCGACACGTCCGTCGGTTACTTCGGGGTGGATCTTGCTGCTGCGTACCTGTACAAGTACGACTACAAGTCAAAGCCATTCAATGCCGATGGAACTATAGCGGAGTTCCAGGAGGAGAGCGGCTCCTACAACATGCCCGAGTGGCGTGGGCGTGTGGGCCTGTGGTGGAATTATGACAAGTACACCGCCGGAGCCACGGTCAATTACGTCGACAGCTTCGACCAGTTGTACGGTGCCATTGCGGAGGTCGCCTCCCACACCACGCTCGACCTGCAGGCCAGCTACGACCTGACCGACAGCTCACGGGTCACCGTTGGTGCGCTCAACGTCACCGGCGAGGATCCGCCCTGGTCTGACAGTGAGCCGGAAGGCTACGCGTTCGCCGCCGCCGGCCACAGCCCGGTGGGAGCCGTCCTTTATGGCAACGTGACCATTCGCTTCTAAAGCGAACCAACAATTCCAAATCAAAATCTCGTGGCCGCTTGGCCGCGGGATTTTTTTGTACCCTGCCGAAGATGTGTTTTGGGGAGCGCACGCGCCCCGCGTGCCGCCTTGGGCGCCCCGCCCAAGGCTTGTGCCGTGTGTTGCCGCTGAACGATTCCGGCGGGGCGCCGGAATCCACCCGCGAGGGCGCGTGTGCTCCCCGTCTTCCCCGATTCGTTGCACAAAAAAGTAACGCCTTAGCTTGTTGAATCCCCCAAACCCAGACGGTACAGTTCAACTCCTTTCAGGGGCAACCGCCCCGCAACGACGATCTGAGCAACATGAAAACAATCAACACACCATTCGCGCTTGGCCTGGCCCTGGCCCTGCTCGCCCCGCTTGGCCAAGCGGAGAAACTGTCGGTCGAGACCTTCTTCAAGAACCCGGAATTCAACCGGATGCGCCTCTCGCCTGACGGCCAGTGGCTCGCCGCCATCGCGCCGCGTGAGGGCAAAAACAACCTGCTTACCATTCGCCTCTCCGACCGCAAGCTGTTTGGCTGCACTGCGGAGGACGAAAACGAGGTGTACAGTTTCAACTGGATCAGCAACGAGCGCCTGGTTTTCGAGATGAAGGATCGCAACAATTTCCCCAACGGCGGCCTGTACGCCGTGGACCGCGATGGCTCCCGGCACAAGGTGCTCAATCCGTCCTTCAAGACGTACCGGGAATTTGGCAGTCGCGTGTTCAAGGCCGTCGAGTTGTTCGACCCGTTGAGGGATGAAGGCGGCGACATTTTGGTCTCGGTTCGCAAAGGCGGCGGGAGGTTCCGCGAGGAGCGGGCCTTCTACGGAAACATCGTCCGACTGAACACCTTCACCGCGAAGGAAAAACGGGTTGTCTTCAATCGGGGTGACATTCTTCAGTTTGTCGCCGACCGCGAAAAGGTCATTCGCATCGGGGTTGCCCAGCATGGCCTCATACGGACGATCCTTCACCGCAGAAACCCCGAGTCGGACTGGGAGGAAATTTACTCCGCCGATTTTCGCACCGCCATGGAGCCGCTTGGTTTCGGCACGAACCCCGACATCCTCTACGTCGCCGCGCTCAACGGCGACAAGAGAGCGCTGTTTCAATACGACCTCAAGGCCAGGAAACTGGGCCGGATGATCTTCGCCCACCCGACGTACGACGTGCCGGCGGGGCCGCCGATCGTGTCCGACAAGACCGGCAAGGTGCTCGGGGTGCGCTACGAGGCCGAGCGGCCGCAGGTCTACTGGTTCGACGAGGATTACAAAAACTACCAGGCGATGATCGACAACGCACTGCCCGGCATGGCCAACGACATCAAGAACTGGTCGAAAAAGGAGGACCGCATCCTCTTCCATTCGCACAGCGAGAAGACCATCGGCTCCTACTACCTGCTGGACATCAGCGACAAAAAGAAGCCCAAGATGGAAAAACTGCTCGATCTCGCCGAGTGGATTGATCCCGCGAAAATGTCCCCGATGAAGCCCATCCAGTACACCGCCCGCGACGGGCTGGTCATCCACGGGTTCCTGACCATCCCCAATGGCAGCGATGGCAAAAACCTCCCGCTGATCGTCCATCCGCACGGCGGGCCGTCCGCCCGCGACTACTGGGGCTGGAACAAGGAGGTGCAGTTTCTGGCCAACCGCGGCTACGCCGTGTTCCAGCCGAACTTCCGCGGCTCGACCGGCTACGGCACCCGGCTGCGCACCGCCGGTTACCGCGAGTGGGGCGGCAAGATGCAGGACGACATCACCGACGGCGTGAAACACCTCATCGCCGAGGGCATTGTCGATGCCGGGCGCGTCGGCATCTACGGCGCCAGCTACGGCGGCTACGCGACGATGGCCGGCCTGTGCTTCACGCCGGAACTGTACCGGTGCGGCATCAACTACGTCGGCGTCACCGACATCGACCTGATCCTCAAGGAATACCCGCTCCCGAAGAAGATCAACGACGCCATCGACGCCGTGATGATCGCCGACCGGAAGAAGGACAGGGACTGGATCAAGAGCCGCTCCATCCAGAACAATATCGACAAGGTGAGAGCCCCGGTCCTGATGGCCTACGGCATGAAAGACTGGCGGGTGCCGCCCAAGCACGGCCGCATCCTCAAGCGCGCGCTGGACCGGAACAACATCCCCAACAAGCTCATCATCAAGGCCAACGAGGGCCACGGCTACCGCAACGAGGACAACATCTTCGAGTTTTACCGCGAGGTCGACGCCTTCCTCGAGCAGCACATGAAATAAGGTCAAGCGCTTGGCCAAGCCGCGAAAGGTAGGGCGTGCTGTCCCAGCGCGCCGCATCCTGTTAGCTCCACGACGGACGGCAGGGACAGCCGTCCCCACCTTGGCCAAGCTGCAAGCCCCGAAGGGGCGGCACCCTTGGCCAAGCGTTGACACCGGCCAACGGTTTCCCTAGCGTCCCTGCGTTAATGAGGGACGACCCCGGGCTTGGCTTCGGGGTTTTCGTTTCAACAGCCAAAAGACAAATGTCGAACACCATTCTAGTGGGCGCCCAGTGGGGCGACGAGGGCAAGGGCAAGATCATCGATTTCCTGACCGAGCAGGCCGACATCGTCGTGCGCGCCCAGGGCGGCGCCAACGCCGGCCACACGGTCATCGTCGGCCGGACCAAATACATCCTGCACCTCATCCCCTCCGGCATCCTTCGCAGGCGCACCACCTGCGTCATCGGCAACGGCGTCGTCATCGACCCCATCGGCTTGCTCGAGGAAATCGATGGCCTGAAAAAAACCGGCATCGATCCCGCCGGCCGCCTGCACGTCAGCGACGCCGCCCACATGGTGTTCCCGTACCACAAGGCGCTCGACGCCGCCCGCGAAGTCCTCAAAGGCGAGGGCAAAATTGGCACCACCCTGCGCGGCATCGGCCCGGCTTACGGCGACAAGGTCGATCGCACCGGCCTGCGCATGGGCAGCATCCTCAACGCGAAACGCTTCGCCGAACAACTCGCCGAAGCCGTCAATCGGAACAACGCTCTGCTCAAGTCGCTCGGCGCAAAACCGCTCCCCGTCAAGCGCACGATGGAAAGCGTCCTCAAGGCCACGCGCCGCCTCAAGCCGTACGTGGCCAACACCGTGCAGATGTTGCACAACGCAACGGCGGCAAAAAAACGCATCCTCTTCGAGGGCGCGCAGGGCACGTTTCTCGACATCGACCACGGCACCTACCCGTACGTCACCTCGTCGAACACCACCGCCGGCGGCATGTGCACCGGCTCCGGTATCGCGCCGAACCGCATCGACCGCGTGATTGGCGTGGCCAAGGCGTACACCACCCGCGTCGGCGAAGGCCCGATGCCGTCCGAGGCCCAGGTTGTCGGCGACCTGTTGCACGGCATGGGCCGCGAATACGGCGCGACCACCGGCCGCGAGCGCCGCTGCGGCTGGTTCGACGCCGTCACCGTCCGGCAGGCGGCCATGCTCAACGGCATCACCGACCTCGCGGTCACGAACATCGACGGCTTGGACACGCTCGAGTCGATCAAGGTCTGCGTCGGCTACCGGCTTGGCGGCAAACGAATCGACCATCAACCCAGCGACCTTGGCCGGTTGACCAAGTGCCGGGCAATCTACGAGACGTTTCCCGGCTGGCAAAAACCAACCGACAGGATTCGCACGTGGAAAACCCTGCCGCTCAACGCCCGGCGTTACGCGCAGGCCTTGGCCAAGCTGACCGGCACCAAACTCAGCTACGCCTCTGTCGGCCCTGCCCGCTCACAGACCATCACCCTGTAAACCCGGCCGCTTGGCCAGGCGCATGAGCCGCGCATCGATACAACTCAGCGAGAAAGCCCGAACCGCCCTCCCGGCGCACGTCGCCATCATCATGGACGGCAACGGCCGCTGGGCCAGGGAGCGCGGACTGCCCCGCGTCGAGGGCCACCGGCGTGGTGCCGAGTCGGTGCGCGCGGTTTTGCGCTGTGCCTCCTCGCTCGGCATCCGGCACCTCACGCTTTACGCCTTCTCCATCGAGAACTGGAACCGCCCCAAGGCGGAGGTCGACACGCTGATGAAGTTCCTCGCTCGCTACCTGAAAACCGAGCAGGCGGAGATGGATCAAAACAACGTGCGGCTGCGGGCGATCGGCCAGTTGGATCGGCTGCCGGGATTCGTCCGCGAGCAGCTCGACGCCACCATCGCGTCGCTCGATGCAAACACCGGCACCACGCTGAACCTCGCCCTTAGCTACGGCGGCCGCACCGAGCTGGTGGACGCCGCCCGCGCGCTCGCCGCCAAGGCGCAATCCGGCGAGCTGGCTCCGGCGGACATCGACGAGCAAACTTTCGCTGGTCACCTCTACACCGCCGGCACGCCGGATCCCGACCTGCTGATCCGCACGAGCGGCGAAATGCGAGTGAGCAACTTTTTGCTGTGGCAAATCTCCTACGCGGAGCTGGTCGTCACCGAGCGGCTTTGGCCCGACTTCGGCAAGGCCGATTTCTGCGCCGCGCTCGAGGCGTACGCCAGCCGCGACCGGCGTTTCGGAAAAGTTTGACCCCGGCCAAGCGGACTGAAACGCTCCCGCCGACAACCGACCATGTCACCCGCCCCCCAACCCGAATCCAAGGCCGCCACCCTCATGCGTCGCTTGGCCAGCTCCGTGGTGCTGCTGGGGGTGGTGTTTTACGGCCTGCTGGCAGGCGGCCCGATCTCCGTGTTTCTTGTTGGCGGACTCATCATGCTGCTCAACATCGTCGGCCTGTTCGAGTTTTACGGCATGGTGAATGCAAACGGCCTGCCGCGCTTCAAGTGGCTTGGCTTGGCCGGCGGCGTCACCCTTGTCGGCACGCTGTTCGTGTATCTCTCCGGCTTGGCCAAGCGGCAACTCGGCGAGCCAACGACCGGCGGGGCAGCGGAGCTTGAGCTTGGCATTTTCGCCGTCCTGCTGCTGGCGCTGCTGGGGCGGCGGGTGTTCGCGCATCCGGCGGCACCGTCATTTTCGATGGTGGGCCACACGATGCTCGGCGTGTTGTACGTCTCGTGGCTGCTAGGGTTCATGCTGAAGATTTACTTTTTCGCCGAACAAGCCGGCGCCGGGTTCGATCCCGGGTATTGCCTGCTGTTTTTCATTCTCGCGACCAAGTGCAGCGACATCGGCGCCTACTCGCTCGGATCGCTGATTGGTCGCCACAAGATGATCCCCAGCGTCAGCCCCGCCAAGACGTGGGAGGGATTCGTCGGGGCGATTTTGCTCTCAACCGCTGCCGCGATGGTGATGGCGCATTACTGGGGCGGCACCGAGCCGGGTGCCCGGCTCGGCGGGATGACCCTGGCGCACGCCGCCGCGCTTGGCCCTCTTCTGGCTGTCGGCGCGGTGCTTGGCGACCTGGTCGAGTCGGTGTTCAAGCGTGACTCCGGCGTGAAGGACTCCGGCTCGTTCTTCCCCGGCATCGGCGGCATCCTCGATCTGCTCGACAGCCTGCTGTTCAACGCGCCGCTGATGTTCCTTTACCTGCGCCTTGTTTTGTTCAATGACTAGCCGCCGCGCGAAATGAAAAACGTCGTCCTGTTAGGCAGCACCGGTTCGATCGGCACCAGCACCGCCATGGTGGCCGGGGATTTGCCGGGCGACATCCGCCTCGTCGGCCTCGCTGCGGGCAGCAACACGGAACTCCTCGCAAGCCAGGCGCTGCAGTTTCGCCCCGAACGGGTCTCCATCGGCTCGCCGGAAAAGGCCGCCGAACTCCGCCCACAACTCGACGGCATCCGTGTGGCCTCCGGCGACGAGGGATTGATCGAGCTGGCCACGCTGCCAAGCGCCGACATCGTGCTGATCGCGATCGTCGGCACCGCCGGGCTGCAGCCGGCCCTGGCCGCGATCCGCGCCGGCAAGGACATCGCTGTGGCGTCGAAGGAAATTCTCGTGATGGCCGGTGAAATCGTGATGGCTGAGGCCCGCAAACACGGCGTCCGCGTGCTGCCGGTGGACAGCGAGCATTCGGCGATTTTTCAGTGCCTCGAGGGCCGCGCGCCCGAGTCGGTGCGGCGGCTAATTCTCACTGCGTCCGGCGGGCCGTTCCGCGAGACACCGATCGGGGAGTTTGCCGGCATCACCGTCGAGCAGGCGCTCAAGCATCCGTCGTGGGTGATGGGCCGCAAGATCACCATCGACTCAGCGACAATGTTCAACAAGGGCCTCGAGATGATCGAGGCGCGCTGGCTGTTCGACGTCCTGATGCCACAAGTCGATGTCGTCGTGCATCCACAGAGCGTGGTGCACTCGATGGTCGAGTTCGTCGACGGCTCGATCGTCGCGCAACTCTCCACCCCCGACATGTGCCTGCCGATCCAGTACGCGCTCACTTGGCCAGACCGGGCCGCGAGCGACCGCGTGCAAACTGACCTGGCTGCGATCGGCCGGTTGGATTTTGAGGCGCCGGACTTGGCCAGGTTCCCCGCGCTTGGCCAGGCGCGCCGCGCCGGCGAGATCGGCGGCACGCTGCCCGCCGTGCTCAACGCCGCCAACGAGATCGCGGTCGACGCCTTTTGCGAGCGGCAGACGTCGTTCCCCGGCATTGGCGACGCCGTTGGCCAGGTGATGGATCGCCACGAGGTCATCGGGCAGCCAACGCTCGGTGAAATCCTCGAGGCCGACGCGTGGGCACGCGAAACTGCGCGAGCCATCCTCGGCCTCGGCCAAGCGGTGGCGTGATGCCGCAATTTTAAAAGTATGAAATGGATTCTCCCCTGCCTGTTGTTCGCCGCTTGGCCTTGTGTCGCCGAGTCGGCCAAGCCCGCCGCCGAGCCCGCGCCGCTCGTTCGCGCCCACGCGCACAACGACTACTACCACAAGCGGCCGCTGCTCGATGCGCTGGCCAGCGGCTTTTGCAGTGTGGAAGCGGATGTGTTCCTGAAGAATGGCAAACTACTCGTCGGGCATTTCAGCTTTGAACTGAAGGAGTCGCGCTCGCTCGAGACGCTCTACCTCGCGCCCCTGGCCAAGCGCGTGAAAGCCAACGACGGCGGCGTGTATAAAACCAGGGCACCGTTTCACTTGATGATCGATTTCAAGACCGACGGCCCCGCGACCTACGCCGCTCTCAAGCCGCTGCTCGAGAAATACCGCTTCATGCTCACCGCGTTCACCGCCGACACAACCGAGCCCGGCGCGGTCACGATTGTCATCTCCGGCAGCCGCCCAAGGGAGGCCATGGAGAAGGACGCCAAGCGCCTCGCCGGTTACGACGGGCGATTGAGTGATCTTGGCAAGGCGGAGAGCCGGCATTTCATGCCGTGGATCAGCGACAGTTGGCGCTCGCACTTCAAGTGGCGCGGCAAGGGCGACTTACCGGCGAGAGAGCAGGCCAAGCTGGCCAAGATCGTAAAGAACGCCCACACCGATGGGCAGAAGATCCGCTTTTGGGCCGCGCCGGACAACCCGGCCGCATGGAGCGTGTTCCACGAAGCCGGCGTCGATTTCATCAACACCGACCACCTCGAAAATCTCGCGGAGTTCCTGCGAGGCAAGGAAGCGAAGTGACCGCCTGGCCGGGGTCAGTTGTAATAAAACGTGAAGCGGACGAAGCGGCGGTCTGAGCCGATTTCGTCGTGCATCTTCTCCGGCCAGGGCGCGTAGGGTGACGGCTCCTTCACGGCGCGTTCGCACTTGAGGGCGAGGATGGTGTTCACTGTGCTGCGCTCGACCTGCACGTTGGTCACTTTGCCGTCGGACCACAGGTTGAATGTCAGCACCACCTGCCCGACGCTGGGAATGTAGTACTGGTCGAGAATCTGGTTCCAGCGATTCTGGATGGCGGCGATGAGGCGGGCGTCGTAGTCGCCGAACGGCGAGGCCTTGGCGTCGAGCCCCGCGATGGTGGCCCGTTTTTTTACGCCGCCGTCCTGCTTCATTTTCTGCCCCTGAATCATGGCCAGCTGCTTGGCCTCGGCAACGGTGCGCGGGCGGCGCGGCTTGGGTTCCGGCTCCGGCTTGGGTTCGGGCTTTGGCTCCGGCTTGGCCACGATTGGGTTGAGCGTCTCGGCCTTGGGCGGAGGCGGCTTGGGTTTCGGCTCGGGCGTCTCGGGCTTGGGCTCCGGGGGCGTCGGCTTCGCCGGGGAAGCCGGCTTGCTGTCGATGATCCGCGGCACTTTGTCCTGCGTCCCCTCGATCTTGGGCTGGGGGGTCTCCTTTTCCGACTGCTCGTCGGCAGCCTTTGAGTTTTGATTGGAGTAATATTTGGAATCCTCCGGGGCGTCCTCGCTGGCCATGCTCGCTGGCACCTCGAGAAAGATCACCGACTGCTGCCGTTTCCGTTGCTGCATCTCCAGCGCCTCGAGGTCGATGAGTTCCGGGACGACGGCGGCCATCATTTTTTCCACCACGGGAAAGGCCCCCAGCAGGATGCCAAGCGCCACGAGCATGTGGATCAGCAGCGACAGCAGGAGCGAGCGCTGAATTGAGTTCAGCGAGAACCACCAGTTACTGACTTTTTGCCGATCCACCGACATGGGCCGCCATTGTGGGGCAGAAGCGGCCCCGGCGGCAACTCTTGTTTGCGCTTGGCCAAGCGGGGCGGACACGGTTAAGTCTTCGGCCATGAGCAATCGACTCAAGGGCAAATGGGCTCTCGTGACCGGCGCCTCGAGTGGGTTCGGCGCGGAGACGGCCCGGCAACTCGCCGCGATGGGCGCGAACCTGCTGCTGGGCGCGCGCCGGGAGGATCGCCTCGGGCGGGTCGCCGCCGAGTGCCTCGAGCGCGGCGCGGCCTCGGCGCACATTCACAAGATGGACGTCACCCGCACCGCGAGCGTCAACGCGTTCGCCGACTGGGCCAAGGCCACCGCCGGCCGGGTGGACGTGCTCGTCAACAACGCCGGCGGGGCACACGGGGTGGAACGCGTCGAGGATGGCCGGGACGACGACTGGGAGGCGATGTTCCAGTCCAACGCGCTGGGCATTCTGCGCGTGACCCGTGCCGTGCTGCCGCTGATGAAGCCGCACCCCGGCGGCATCATCTTGAACATCGGCTCCATCGCCGGCCGCGTGGCGTACGAGGGCGGCTCGGCCTATTGCGCCAGCAAGGCGGCGGAGCGGAGCATCACCAAGTCGCTCCGGCTGGAGTTGAACGGCACCGGCCTGCGCGTCGGCACCATCGACCCCGGCATGGCCGAGACCGAGTTTTCCGTGGTGCGGCTGAAAGGCGACCGGGCAAAGGCCGATGCGGTGTACAGGGGCGTCGAGCCGCTGAGCGCGGGTGACGTGGCCGAGGCGATCGTGTGGGCCGCCAACCGGCCGGCGCACGTCTGCATTGACGAAATCCTGATGATGTGCACCGCCCAGGCCGCGCCTTACAAGGTGCACCGCGTCGAGGAGTAAAGCCGGCTGTCTTCAGCCTTCCGGTCGCTTGACGAACGAAGCCGTGCGGGGCCGTGCCAGATTGACGGCCAATTTTCGTTCGCGCACTTCCCGGCCGTTGTACATTTCCACCGCCTTGCGCGCCTCCTCCGGCGAGGCCATCTCCACGAAGCCGTATCCGCTCGAGCGACTGTCGAACTTGTAAGTCATCAGCGAGGCCGAGGCGACCGTGCCGGCATTGAGGAACATCGCCTCGAGATCGTCGCGCTCGATGCTGTACGGCAGGTTTCCAACGTGCAAAAGGGCTTCATTCATGGCAGGGAAACTTGGCCAAGCGCAAAGGCGATGGCCAAGCGGTAAAGAGGTTGGCATAGGCGGCGGGCGAGCGTCAATTCGCGCCTGGCCGGGCGGGTGAAAAACACCCGTTTTCACGCAATCTGTGCGTGGGTCACGCGCTTCCCGCTTGGCCAAGCGCTTCAAACCCAATGAATTAGGCACCGCCTTGGGCTGGCATGTCCGATGCTTCGTTATATGCCAGCGCGCAACGGATTTGATACAAGTCAGGTTGCGGGTCTCTACTTAATCCAACATTGTATCTCCTTAAATTCATCGGGTGCTTTGTAGGTTCCTTCAACCTAGGGCACCCGTTATTTCTTTTTACACCATCGCCTTCTCTGGGGCTTTTGGCATGCCGTAGGGGAGTTTGTCCGGGATCGGCGCGAACTCCTCGACGGCTGTCCACAGGCGCGAGAAGTCCTTGTTCACGTCTCCGGAGAGGCAGTCGGTGATGTCGCCGGCGAGGTCGGGGTATTTCCCGATGAGGTCGCGAAATGTGAAGTTGGGATGGTAGAAGACGTACACGAGCTTGCGCATGTTCTCGATGCTCACGCGCAACGTGGTGGCGTACCCCTCGAATTGCGCCGGGGAAAAATCATCGGCCTCGATTGCCGCGTGTACCGCGTCGGCCGCCATCACCCCGCTCTTGAGCGCCAGCATGAGGCCGGACGAGAAAACGGGATCGAGAAAGCAGAAGGCATCGCCGAGCAGCAGCAAGCCTTCGCAGCCGCAATACCTCGAGTGAAATGAAAACTCGTTGGTGACGTAGTAGTCGCCGGTGGACTTGCCCGGTGCGAGGTATTCCTCGATCCATTTGTTCTGTGTGACTTCGCGGTGAAAAATATCCTTGGGCGACCTGACGCCGTCGCGCGTGAGGTATTTGCCCTCGGCCACGACGCCGACGCTGACCCGGTCGTCGTGCAGCGGGATGTACCAAAACCAGCCTTTCTCCGGCAGGAACGCCACGGTGGTCGTGCCCTCGTCAATGCCCTTGTCGCGTTTGGCGCCTTTGTAATAGGTCCAAACGGCGACCTTGTTGAGTTCGGGATCGGGCACGCGCCAGCGGTTGCGCGACGCGGCGAACGACTCCTTGCCGGAGCAGTCGAGCGTGATCGGGGCGCGATGCTCGACCTCGGTGCCGTCTGGCTGCCGCACGCGCACGCCAGTCACCCGATCGCCATCCCGCAGCAGATCGATCACCTTGGTTTCCTCGACGACGTTGGCGCCCTTGTCGCGCGCGTGGTCGAGCAGCATCTGGTCGAACTCGGAGCGCAGCACCTGCCACGTCTGCGCCACGTCGTCGTCGTAGCGTGTGTTGAAGTAAAACGGCTGCGACGCCTTGCCGGTGGTGGAGACGAACTGGACGCTGTATTTCTTGATGAACGCCGAGGCGCGCATCCGCTCGATCAGGCCAAGCCGCTTGAGCGGCTCGTAGGTGAACGGCAGCAGCGACTCGCCGATGTGGTAGCGCGGGAATTTCTCGCGCTCGATGAGCAGCACGTTGTGGCCGTGCTCGGCAAGCAGCGCGGCGGCGCTCGATCCCGAC